>WNGJ01007694.1_pt1 | contig 18581 bp, 17 predicted proteins | sample 5400611 | NCBI WGS metagenome assembly WNGJ01 (sample SAMN13153375, study PRJNA577476) | soil metagenome | isolation source: 40 cm soil or saprolite under Garry oak tree replicate 1 | place: USA:California | collected 2016-06-15 | reverse complement strand
AGGATAACCGCCGTGCTCGCGGGTCTGCTGGCGGCAACGGCCGGTTCCTCGCCCTTCATCGAGTCGTTCACGCTCTCCGGCGAGCTCGTGGCCTCGCTCTGGGCGGTGCTTTCGCTGCTCGCGTTCGCGGCCTACCTCCGCGCTCGCTCGCTCGCCTGGCTCTTTGCCGCGGGACTTCTGGCGGGCATGGCAGTAATGACGAAGCAATCGGCGATCGACGCAGGGCTTGCGGCCGGGGCCTACCTCGTCTGGCGCGAGCGGCGTCGGGCGTTGCGTCCGCTTGGCGTGCTCGCCCTCGGTGCGGCGATCCCCGTCGGGCTGGCTGCCGCGACGGCGCCTCGCCTCGGCGACTGGTGGTTTGCCGTCGTCGGCTATCGCGGTCGTGGTGACGCCCTGCTCACGGGCTCGTTCGAGGACCGACTCCACATGCTCGGCGACTCGCTGCCTCCCGCGGCGAAGGCACTCACGCTGCTCGTCCTCCTTGCGGCGGTCGGCTGGAAGGCCTCGCCGCTCCTCATGCGCCTCTGGCTAGGCGCCGCTCTGCTCGGCTTTCTCGGCGGGGGGAACTTCCACCCGCACTACTACCTGCAGCTGGTCCCTCCGCTGGCCGTGCTCGGGGGCGTGGGAGCCGAACGGCTCCTCGTGCTGCGTCCTCGCGTGACCGCACTCGCTTGCGCCGCCGCCGTGACGGCGTCTGTCGCCCTCGCAGGGCCGCTCTGGTTCGCGGGCGCGCGTGAGCAGGCGAAGGAGATCTGGCCGCACGATCCGCACCTGCTGCACGACCAGGTGGTAGCCGACTACGTGAAAGCTCACACGCATCCCGGCCAGAAGGTGTTCGTCCTCTGGGCCGCTGCCGACGTCTACTACCTGGCCGACCGCGACCCGGCCTTCAAGTACATGTGGTTCCGGAACATCCAGACAATCCCGCACGCATTACGGGATGCTCGGAGGGTGCTCGCCGCCAAGCGCCCGGCGCTGGTCGTCGTCGCGCAACCCCCAGGATCGCTCGACCATTCCGGGAAGACTGCGCGGATCCTGACGCGCGAGTACCGGCTCGAGGTGCGCGTGGACGGCGTTCCGATTTACCGGGCCCGCGCCTAGGAGGGTTCGGCGGAATGCCGCTCGGCACAGACTGTATTTCGCCAAGCCCTCCTACTAGTACTCTCGTCCCGGATGCGCCGAGGAGTCCTGTTTGCGCTGCTCGCATGCCTCGCCATTCCCGGCGCGGTCGCCGGAGCGACCCAGGCAACCCCCAAGCAGAAGACGTACACGAGCGGAACGATCTCGGTGCCGATCCCGGACGCAGGCACGCTCGAGCAGCCGATCAGCGTTCCCGACCGGGGCGAGGTCGTTAGCGTCCAGGTCTTCGTCCGCCTCGAGCACTCGAATCCGGCTTACTTGACGCTGAGCCTGGTCTCGCCGACAGGTCGCGTGATTCGACTCTCCGACCGCCACGACGTTGCGGGCACCGGCTACGGCGACGGAACGAAGGACTGTGCGGGAACCCCGACGACGTTCGACGACACGGCATATACGGATATTGCGTCGGGTAGTCCGCCCTTCGCCGGCCACTTCCGACCCGACCAGGCACTGTCGGGGCTGAAGAAGAAGCGTACGGACGGTTTGTGGAAGCTCAGGGTCACGGCTCACAGCGTCGGCGCGGTGGCCCGCCTGTACTGCTGGGGTCTTGTCCTCAAGCGCTATCCGGAGACACTCGAGACGGCGCGTTCAGGATCGACCCTCGCTCAGCTCTCGTACATCTTCCGCCAGGATTCGTATTCGCTCGCCTACCTCCGTCTGAAGGTCTTCCGGGCCGGAGTCGTTCGGCTGGACAAGCTGATCACGAATTCCTGCCGGTACTGCGTCGCCCTGCCGAGCGGTGCTTATTCCGGCAATGGATCTCTTCGTGTGCGCGACTTCGATCGCGACGGAGAGCCCGAGGTGCTCGTGGACCTCTACACGGGTGGTGCGCACTGCTGCTTCTACTCGCTGATCTATCGCTATTCAGGCGGGCGCTACGTTCGTCTAAACCACTTCTGGGGTGACCCCGGGTACCGGCTTGCCGACCTGAACCGCGACGGGAAACCCGAGTTCTGGAGCGCGGACGACCGGTTCGCATACGCGTTCAGCTGTTTCGCCTGCTCCGGTCTTCCGGTGCAGATCTGGGACTACAAATCGGGGCGGATGCTGAACGTAACCCGGCTCTACCCAGCTCTGATTCGTGCGGATGCGCGCCAGTGGTGGAGCGCGTCTGTCTACGCACGCAGGGTGCACGGCGACTACAGCGGCCTCCTGGCCGCCTGGCTGGCGGACCAGTACCTCCAGGGTCACGGTGCCCAGGGCTGGACGCAGGTACGCGCGGCGGTGGCCCGACCGGAGTTCAAGCGGTGGTGGAAGCCGGCGCGCTATTTGCGCACGTTGAAAAGCTTCTTGCGGAGAACCGGCTACAGCCACTGAGCCCGTTTCGGGCCTAGGAGGCAGGGTAGGATCCCCGCGCCGTGGCTCACTCTTCCTGGCGCACGCTCGCCGAGATGGATCTGCACTTCGCGCGGTCCCGCCGCCGCGCGGCGGCACGGCGACGCGAACCGGCGCCGCGGCCCAAAGCCAGGTGGCGAACGCTGCGTGCGGCCGGTCTGGCCGCCGCCCTGTTCGCGGTCATCGGGGGTTCGGCCAGCCTGGAGATCTCGGACGCCGGGCCCACCGCATCGAAGGCGAAGGCGCCACTCCGCGCCGCCTGCCCGGTGCCGGTCCAGTTCCGCCACGCGTTCGTGGACGCGGCGGCGAAGACGCGTGTGCCGCTTTCGCTGCTTGTCGCGATGGCCTATGAGGAGTCCCGCATGAACCCGGCGGCGCACTCACAAGCCGGAGCGCACGGCCTCTTCCAGCTGATGCCCGGAACCGCGAGGGCGCTGGCGCTCTCGGAAAACGTGCCGGAGGCGAACGTGCTGGGGGGTGCGCGGTACCTGAAGCAGATGCTCGCGCGGTTCGGCAGCCTCGAACTTGCGCTCTCGGCCTACAACGCGGGCCCGACGGCTGTCGAGCGCGCCGGCGCCGCACCGTCGTTGGAGACGCTCAGGTACGTGAAGAACGTCGAGGCACGGGCAGCGGTGCTTCGGGCCGCCTGCTAGGCGCTGCTAGTTCCGGTGTAGACGCCGACGGTGCTCGGGGTCAAGCGTGTCGACGAGCGTGTCATCCGGCTCTTCCGGGCGAGGCTCGTCGGCCAGGAGGTCCTGGATCTGCACGGCGATGTCTCGAAGTCCGCTCATGGCCCCGCGGCGCCCTTCCTCGAGTGAGCGGGTCTCGGCGCGGATTTCCTCCTGACGGGTGCGCGTTGCCTCCTCGAGTTGTTGCGCGACCTCCTGAGCGCCCTCCCGGATCGACGTTGCGCGCCGCTCCGCTTCGCTGACGAGCTCGCGCGCCTCCTCCTCGGCCTGGCGGCGATGCTGGGTCGCGTAGGCCTCCACGGCCAGCCGGATGTCGCGCGCGTAGTCCTCGGCCTCTTCGCGCAGCCGAGAAGCGTTCATGGTCAGCTCCTCGACGCGCGCCGTCGCGTCCTCGGTCGCACGCTGGCGCACGCGCTCGGCTTCCTCCTGGGCCTCCGCACGGATCTCCTGTGCTGCCGTTTCCGCAGCGCGAAGAATGCCTGTGACCCGGTCGCCGACGCCACCGTAGTCGGCGCTCTCGTGGGCGTCGTCCGGATCAGGTCGCGGATCGATCGGGTCGACCATCGTCTGCTCCTTCTCTCCGATCGCCTCTTGGTCTGAATCCCGCCTCATCCTGCTGCGCTGTCTCCTCTCGTCCGCCGCGTGCCGCGGAAGGGAGTCAGGAAGTTAGTGCATCTGCGGGGATGGGGCAAGGAAGGTCGAGCAAGTGGAAGTATTTTCGCCCGCGGCATCCGGTCGCGGCCCTAGCCTCGTTACCGTGGAGGGCGACTACCTCCGGCGGGCCTTCGCCGAGTTTGTGGGCACGTTTGCGCTCGTCTTCGTGGGCGTCGGCTCGATCGCAGCGGCGAGCCAGATCCACGACTCCTCACTGGTCGGAGTCGCGCTCGCCCACGGGCTCGTGATCGCCGTGATGGCTTCAGCCGTCGGCCACATCTCGGGCGGCCACTTCAACCCGGCTGTGACGCTGGGTTTCGTGCTCGCGCGTCGGATGAACCCCCTGCTCGCGATCGTCTACTGGGCGGCGCAGTTCCTGGCGGCCGTGAGCGGCGCGCTGGTGCTGAAGTGGGTCTTGCCGGGCGGACTGGCTGACGCGACGAAGCTGGGTGCGCCGGCACTGGGCGCGCACGTCTCGTCAGGCGCCGGAGTGGTGCTCGAAGCGATCCTGACCTTCTTCCTCGTCTGGGTCATTTTCGCGACGGCTGCCGACCCTCGGGGCGCCTTCAAGTCGATCGCGGGGCTTGCGATCGGGTTCACGATCACCCTCGACATCCTCTTCGGCGGGCCGTTCACGGGTGCGGCAATGAACCCGGCCCGCGCCTTTGGTCCTCAGCTCGTGAACGGCACCTGGAGCAACTGCTGGGTCTGGTACGTAGGCCCGGCCGTGGGCGGTGCGATCGCGGCGCTCGCATACGAGTGGCTGTACCTGCGACCCGTCGGGCCGGCGCCGGTGGGCCCGCCCGAGACGGGCTTGCGGGAGCCGCGTCCCGGCGAGACCACGGCCTCCTGAGAACCGCCTGCGGGCGTGGTAGGTTGCCGCGGCGATGCTCGCCGCGCTCTCGTCCGACCACAAGCTCGGCCTCGCGCTCGTCGCCGGAACGTTCATCCTCTTCGCGCTCGCCTCGTCCTTCTTGATCCCGCGCTATCGGCCGCAGTACCCGGGGCGCAACGGGATGGCGCTGTTCGTGATCGTGGCCGTGGCGCTCTTCGTCGGAATGCTCTTCGCGATGGAGTTCTTCGGCCGCGAGCCCAAGGAGGCCTCCGCCGCCGAGGGCAAAGCTGTGCGGGTCTCCGAGGTTGAGTACAAGCTCAGCGTCGCCGAGAAGAACCTGCGCGCCGGCACCTATTCCTTCGACGTGAAAAACAACGGCCGGCTACAGCACGACTTGACGATCGGCGGTCCCGGTGTGAAAAACGCCGCGACTCCGTTGATCGACGCCGGCGGCTCGGCAAAGTTGCACGTGACGCTGAAGCCCGGCAGGTACGACCTCTACTGCTCCGTGCCCGGCCACAAGCAGCTGGGCATGGACGCCAAGATCACCGTGTCGTAGGAGGCCCGCCGGGGCGGGCCTCCACGAAGCGGAGAGGGCGGGATTTGAACCCGCGATGGACCTTTCGGCCCATACGCGATTTCCAGTCGCGCTCCTTAGACCGCTCGGACACCTCTCCAGGCCCGCGCAGGGTATCGCGCCGTCAAAATCGTCCGATGGCGACGATCGTGTTCTTCCCGGAGGGCGCGTACGGACCGACGAACAACTGCGTCGGGATCGGCGACGTCCTGCGCCGGCGCGGGCACCGGGTCGTCTTCATCGTCGAGGAGTCTTTCGCGGGCACGCTCGAGGCGAAGGGATTCGAGGAGACGCTGATGCGGCTCGGCCCCGCGCCGGCCGAGGAAGAGGAGCCTGGCCAGTTCTGGAAGGACTTCATCCACGACACCGCGCCGGTGTTCCGGAAGCCGACGATCGAGCAGCTCGAAGGCTTCGTCCAGCCAACCTGGCAGGCGCTCGTGGACGGAGCGAAGTACGTCGAGCCGCGCCTGCGGGAGATCCTCGACGAGCTGCAGCCCGATGTGATCGTCGAGGACAACGTCGTCGGCTTCGCGGCCTTACCCGCCTCCGGGACGCCCTGGGTCCGGATCGTCTCGTGCAACCCCTCGGAGCTGAAAGATCCGCAGGTTCCGCCGACATTCTCCGGTTATCCGGCAGGGAACCGCGCCGGCTGGGACGAGTTCCGCGCCGAATACGAGCGAACGCACCGTCCGTTGTGGCACGACTTCGACGCCTTCATGCAGGAGCAGGGCGCGCCGGGGCTCCCGGACCTCGAGTTCATCCATGAATCGCCCTGGCTCAACCTCTACGTCTATCCAGAGGAAGTCGACTACACCCGCGCACGGCCCCTCACGTCGCCCTGGCACCGCCTCGACACCTGCGTGCGCGGGACGGACGCGGACTGGTCCCCGCCGGAGGGTTTCGCAGGAGAGAAGCTCGTCTACCTGAGCCTGGGCAGCCTCGGCTCAGCAGACGTCGAGCTGATGCGGACGCTCGTCGAGGAGCTGCGACAGAGCGCGCATTGCTTCGTCGTCTCAAAGGGCCCGCAGCACGACCAGTTCGAACTCGCCGAAAACATGGTCGGCGAAGAGTTCCTGCCCCAGGCGTCGATCCTGCCGCAAGTCGACCTCGTCGTTACCCATGGCGGCAACAACACCCTCACGGAAAGCTTCTACTTCGGCAAGCCAATGGTCGTCCTCCCGCTCTTCTGGGACCAGTACGACAACGCCCAGCGAGTCGACGAGCTCGGCTACGGAGTACGGCTCGAGACTTACGCCCACGCGGCCGAAGCCCTGTGCGGCGCCATCGACCGCCTCTTGGACGACCAAAAGCTCAATGAACGAATGCAGGCCATCTCGAAGCGACTGCAAACAATCCCGGGAACAAGAAAAGCTGCCGAGCTAATCGAGCGAGTAGCCGCCGGAGGCCGGCTTAGCCGGCCGTGAGGCCAGCTACGAAAAACGAGCGACGGCTCCTGAAACGGTCGAAGCGAGCCGCCGTTCGAAAGGAGGGGGCTCACGGGGGAACCAGGGGTTCCCCCGTGCCAAAACGGAGGGGGAGGGATTTGAACCCTCGTCGGACCTAACGGCCCGAAACGGTTTTCGAGACCGCCGCATTCGACCGCTCTGCCACCCCTCCGGAGCACAGATTAGCGGCGAACTTGGGTAGCTACGACCTGCCGCCGGAGGCGGGCTTAGCCCGCCGGGAGGCACGCAGCGCCAAGAAACGACGGAGGGAGAGAGCGGCTCGACTGCTCCTGAAACGTCTGAACCAAGCCGCCGTCCGCAAAGAGGGGGCCCCGCGAGGGAACCAGGGGTTCACCCACGAGGACGAGCGAAAGCGAGGCCAAAAAAGGGCGAAGCCCGCCTTCGGTAACCGCAGACGGGCCGCGCAATGCCGGGGGGTGTAAGAGGGGGGAGCCGGCCTACTAATCATCCTCTCGCGGCGCCTTGAGGCATGCCCCGGAAGGGGTATTTTGGCTAATCGCTTCGCTATTCTGAGCTTCACGGAGAAGTGGCCGAGTGGCTGAAGGCGGCGCCCTGCTAAGGCGTTATGGGGGTACTAACCTCCATCGAGGGTTCGAATCCCTCCTTCTCCGCTTCGCGCGCGGCCTGCGGCCGCTCGCTCGCTTTCGCGGGTGAACCCCTGGTTCCCCCGCGGGCCCCCTCCTTTCGAGCGTCAACGTGGCGCTGTCGTTTCAGGAGCCGTCGCTCGACTTTCTGATCCGGTCGTTTCTTGCCGTTGTTGTGCCTCCCGGCGGGCAAAGCCCGCCTCCGGCGATGAGCCGCGATACTCCTCGCGATGCGAGTTGGGCGGCGCGAGGTCTCGATCTCCAACCCGGACAAGGTGTTCTTTCCCGGGCCGGGGCTGAAGAAGCTCGATCTCGTCCAGTACTACGTCGACCTCGCCGATTGCATCCTGCATCACGCGCGCGAGCGGCCGATGCAGATGAAGCGCTACCCGAACGGCGTCGAGGGCGATTTCTTCTACCAGAAGCGCGTGCCCGTTCCGCACCCAGACTGGCTCGACACCGTGCACATCAAGTTCCCGAGCGGCCGAACCGCCGACTTCCCCGTCGCAAACGACGCCGCGGCGATCGCCTGGATCATCAACCTCGGCTGCATCGAGCTCCACACCTGGCACTCGCGCGTGCAAGACATCGAACGGCCGGACTACCTGCTGATCGACCTCGACCCGAGCGAAGGCAACCCGTGGGAAAGCGTCCGCGAGATCGCCCTCGTCGTGCGGGAAGTGATGGATGAGCTCGAGCTTCCGAGCTATCCGAAGACCTCCGGCGCGACGGGCCTGCACATCCTCGCGCCGATCAAGGCGGAGCTGCCCTTCCCGGAGGTGCGCCGCTTCGCGAAGGCGCTCGCGCAAGAGGTGGAGCGCCGGATCGACGACCAGACGGTCGCGACGACGACGTGGAAGGTCTCCGACCGCAAAGGCGTCTTCGTCGACTACGGCCAGAACGCGCGCGACCGGACGATCGCTTCCGCCTACTCGATCCGCCCGACTCCCGACGCGCGCGCTTCGGCGCCGCTGCGCTGGGAGGAGGTTCCCAAGGTTGACCCGGCGGCGTTCACGCTCCAGACGATGCGCAAGCGCGTCAAGAAGGTCGGCGACCTGACGTCGGGGATGTGGCGTCGGAAGGTGGCGCTCGCGAGTCGGTTCGAGACGCTCGAGCTCGAGCCGGCCGACCCAACCCGGCTCGACAACCGCCGCTGGCACAACGCGCTCGAGCCCTGGGTTTAGGACTAGCCGCCGGCGAGAAGCGACGTCACCGTCGGGTCTCCGCGCCGCCGCGGCGGCCGCACCTCCCGCCAGGTGCATTGCTCGGGGTCCTTGTCGGGCCGGAAGCGGATGAACTTCGTCCCGTGCCGGAAGCGGTTCCGCTCCAGCTTGTCGTAGCGCACCTCAGCCACTAGCTCGGGCCGCACCGGATTCCAGTCGAGCTCCTTGCCTCGCGACCACCGGCTCTGTCCGCCTGGGACGCGGTCGCCGCTGATGAAGCCTTCTTCGCGCAGCGGCGGCAGGAGCTCGTGAAGCTGCTTGCGCACCGCCGCAGGAAAGCCGGACGAGTGGCCGACGAAGTCGAGCCCGCCTTTGTCGTTGTAGAGCCCGAGCAGAAGCGTCGAGATCTGTCCTTCGACCTTGTCGCTCCAGCGGAAGCCGACGATCACGCAGTCGGCCGTCCGAAACGGCTTCACCTTGACGACGCCGTCCCGCGAGCCGGGGAGGTAGGGGAGACCGAGGCGCTTGGCGATCACGCCGTCGAGCCCGGCGGCCTCGAGCCGTCCGAGCCACTTCTCGGCCTGCTCCCGATCGGCGCTCGTCGGGGAGAGCCTGAAATCCTTCGCGACGCGCTCGAGCTCCTTGCGGCGTCGCTCGAGGGGGAGCTCGTGTACCGCCTTGCCTTTCCAAAGCAGGAGGTCGAAGGCGATGAACTCGGCCGGCGTCTCGCCCGCGAGCTTGCGGACCCGGCTCTCGGCGGGGTGGAGCCGCATTTGCATCGCGTCGAAGTCCAGCTTCCCGTCGCGGGCGATCACGATCTCCCCGTCGAGCGCGGAGTGGGGCGGAAGCTTCGCGCCGAGCTCGCCGATCTCCGGGAAATAGCGCAGGAGCGGCCTCCCGTTGCGGCTCCAGAGCTTGACCTCGCCGCTCTCGTTCTCGAGTACCCCGCGGAAGCCGTCCCACTTCGGCTCGTACTGCCAGCCGTCACCTTCAGGGAGCTCCTTGACAAGCTCTGCCTCCATTGGGGGGAACGGAAGTTTCTTCGGCGGCATCGTCAGAGAGTGTGCCTTGCTGGCGGAGCCTGGCTTGGCCAGGCGGGAGCCATATCCACGGATGAGGGAAAGCCTGCGCAAGGGGAGGGGGCCCACGGGGGAAACCCGGTTTCCCCCGTGCTCAGCTCCGCCTCCATCGGGGGGAACGGAAGTTTCTTTGGCGGCATCTGAGGGAGACTAGTCGTGGGTGTCCAAGCTCGACGGGGTCTGGGACGTGCAGCGCACAGGCGGGTTTTTGCCGCCGCTCGTCGGTGTGCGAAAAGTGATTTCGGGTTCTCGTGGCAGGACCGAGGTCGGTCCGCTTCCGGGAGTCCCGTTCGACGTGGTCGGGCAGTCCCTGCGGTATCGGCCGCCCTTTCAGGCGTTCGTGGACGAGCTCGAGCCCGACGGCAACGGTTTCCGCGGCCGAGCGACGGTGCGCGGCCGCGAGTACGGCACCTTCCAGCTGCAGCGAAAGGAGATCGACATGGCATCGCAACTGAAGGATCAGCTGATCAAGCACATCGACGAGGCGCTCGGGATGGAGCAGAACGTACTGCGCATGCTCGACGGGATGATCGAGACGACCGATGACCTGGAGATCAAGGACGAGCTGCGCCAGCACAGGGTCGAGACCGAGCGTCATGCGGACCGGATGCAGCAGCGCCTCGAGGCCCACGGCGCGTCGCCGTCGATGGTCAGGGAGGCGGGCGGAATCGTCGCTGCGCTGATGAAGAGCGTCGTCGACCTGACCCGCCAGGAAAAGGCGGGCCGCAACGCGCGGGACGGCTACGCGACCGAGCACCTGGAGATCGCGAGCTACCAGCTGCTCGAGCGGATTGCGCGGAAAGCGAACGACGAGGAAACGGCGGAGGCCGCGCGGCAGAACCGCGCCGACGAGGAGGCCATGGCGAAAAAGATCGAGGCCGACTGGGACCGCTTCGCCGAGCTCTCTTTGGAGGAACAAGGCATCAAGGTCTGACCGATCGCTCGCCGGGCCATGTCTAGGGCCAGGCCCTGGGCGTGGCCCGGCGAGCCGTGGCTGGGGAAGAATCCTCCGCGTCGCGCCTCTTGCAGTTCGGCACACGAAGTTTTAGAAGTGCGTCTCGCTGCGAATGCGAACGTCAATCTCGTCGTCAGCCGTGGCCGCAAAGCCAAGCGGTAGCGACCGGCTCCTCCGTCACTAAGCTGCGCGGGGTGCGCAGAGTCGTCGTCACGGGCCTTGGGGCGATTACGCCCGTCGGGAACGATGCGCCCTCGACCTGGCGCGCCGCCGTTGCTGGAGAGAGCGGGATCGACTTCATCCGCTCGTTTGACCCGAGCGACTACCCGGTGCGCATCGCCGCCGAGGTCAAGGACTTCGACCCGTCGAGCGTCGCTTCCCCGAAGGAGGTGCGCAAGCTCGACCGCAACGTCCTGCTCGCGCTGGCGGCGGCGAAGGAGGCGCACGCCGACTCCGGCCTGAACGGGTTCGATCCCGCACGGGTGGGCATCGTCTTCGGCTCCGCGATCGGCGGAATCATCGGGATCATGGAGCAGAGCGACATCCTGCGCGAGCGCGGCGCCAACCGCGTCTCGCCGAACTTCCTCCCGAACGTGCTCGTCGACTCGGCGAGCGGCCAGCTCGCGATCTCGCTCGGGATCCGCGGGCCGAACTACGCGCCGGTCTCGGCCTGCGCGACCGGCTCGCACTCGGTGGGAGAGGGAGCCGAGCTGATTCGCCGAGGCGATGCCGACGCTGTCTTCTCAGGCGGTACCGAGGCGTGCTTGCATCCGCTGATCCTGGCCGGGTTCATCGCGATGCGCGGGCTCGTGGCCGAGGACGAGCACCCCCCGCGTCCGCGCTCACTCGCGCCGATGTCGGCAAGGAGCGCGTCGGGTACATCAACGCCCACGGCACCTCGACTCCGCTCGGAGACGCGGCCGAGACGAAGGCGATCAAGGACGTCTTCGGCGAGCACGCCCATGGGCTCGCCGTCTCCTCGACGAAGTCCGTGATGGGCCACTGCTTCGGTGCCGCGGGCGCAATCGAGGCGATGATGTGCGTGCTCGCGATCCACGAGGGCACCTTGCCGCCGACGATCAACTACGACAACCCGGATCCTGTCTGCGACCTCGACTACGTGCCCAACGAGGCGCGCAAGGCCAAGGTCGACGTCGCGCTCTCGAATGCGATGGGTCTCGGCGGGCACAACGCGTGCGTCCTTGTCGGGAGGGTCGAATGAGCTTCATCGCCGAGCCCATGGTCGAGGAGTACGCCGAGGCGCATTCGACCCCGAACGGAGAGCTCTTCGAACGCCTGGCAGCGGAGACGCGCGAGAAGACGACGGCGCCGCAGATGATGGTCGGCCGGATCGAGGGTCAGTTCCTCACGACACTCGTGCGGCTCGGCGGCGCGCGGCAGATCCTCGAGCTCGGCACCTTTACCGGGTACTCCTCCATCTCGATGGCCTCCGCGCTCCCCGCCGACGGCCGCATCGTCACCTGCGACGTCGACCCCGAGGCGACCGCGATCGCCCGCCGCTACATGGACGAGAGCGGCCACGGCGAGAAAATTGAGATCCGGCTCGGGCCTGCGCTCGAGACGGTGGAGACACTCGACGGCCCCTTCGACCTCGTCTTCATCGACGCGGACAAGGAGAACTACGTCAACTACTACGAGGCGACGCTGCCGAAGCTCGCCGACGACGGGCTGATGGTCGTCGACAACACGCTCTGGTCAGGCCGGGTGGCCGATCCCGAGAACCAGGAAGAGACCACGAACGCGATTCGCGCCCTGAACGACCGCGTGCTCGACGATCCCCGGGTCGTGAACGTCCTCCTCACCGTGCGAGACGGGATGAACCTGATCATGAAGGCCTGAGAAGAAAGCAGCCCGCCCCTCACCGTGGGCCGCGGTCCAAGGAAGAAATGACCTCAGGCACGAGCTCGACCAGGGAGTCCAGCACGACGTCTGCCTGGGCGAGCGCCTCCTCGTCCGGTGGGAAGTGCGGGTTCGGGATCGCGACCACACGCATTCCGGCCGCCTTGGCTGAGCGGATGCCGTTGTGGGAGTCCTCCACCGCGACGGCTCGAGTCGGGTCGACGCCGAGCCGCCGCGCCGCTTCGAGGTAGACGTCCGGCGCCGGTTTGCCGCGCTCGACTTCCTCCGCGGAGACGGTCGCCCGGAAAAAGCGCGCTAGGTCTCCCTCCTCGAGCGCGAGGTCGATCAGCTCCCGGTTCGAGGAGGAGGCGAGCCCGAGCGGCCAGTGTGCGGCCATCCGCGCGACCGAATCCCGTGCGCCGGGAAGTAGCGGCAGGCCTTCTCGGTAGCGCTCGGCCATCCGTCGCGCGACCTCGGCCGAGATCTCCTCCGGCGGCTCGGGAAGCCCGATCACCTCGCGCATGTAGCGCGACCACTCGGGCGAGCTCATGCCCATCATGTCCCGCTGCGCGCGCTCGTGCCACCGCCCGCCGCGCTCGCGTGCCAGCTCCTCCCGCACCTCGTCCCAGAGCTGCTCGCTATCAAGCAGGAGGCCGTCCAGGTCGAAGACGACGGCGTCGATCACAGGTCGCGGTAGTCCTGGTCGACGCGCAGGAGCGGCCGGATGCCGGGAGGCCCCTGCTCGACCTCGAGCACCTCGCCGACGAAGAAGGTGTGATCCCCGGCGGCGTGCTCGCTCGCGAGCCGGCAGTCGATCCAGCCCAGTGCGCCCTCGAGTCGCGGCGGGCCTGCGCCCTCCCGCACGGCTACGTCCTGCCAGATCGCGATCGGTGGGACTCCCCGCGCGAAGTGCTGCGCCAGGTTCTCCTGTCCCGCAGCCAAGAGGTTGGCCACGAACCCGCCGGCGCGGCGCAAGAGCTCGTGTAGCGCTGCGGTCCGGTTGACGGCGAAGCCGATGAGCGGAGGTTCGAGTGAGAGCGAGACGAGCGAGCCGATCGTCAGTCCGATCCGCTCACCGTCGAGGTCGACCGTGACGACCGCGACGCCAGTGGGAAAGCGGCGCCACAACGAGCGAAGCTCTTCACCCCCAGCCACCGCCCGATCATAGGTCGACGCGTCTTAGCGGTCCGTCTCCGAAAGCGCGATCCGCCGCCGGAGCCCGGCTTAGCCGGGCGGGAGGCTCACAGCGCCAAAGAACGCCTGGAGCGCACGACCCATCGACGGCTCCTGCATCGACAGCCAAACGCAGCCGTCCTAAAGGAGGGGGTCCGCGGGGGAACCAGGGGTTCTCCCGCGCGAGGAACAAGGGTGCTAGCCCTGTTCTCGTTTAGTGGTGGCAGAAGGGGTCGTTCGGGGCGATCGCGTCGAGCACGGTGTTCATCGCCGACTCGTAGGCCTGGTCGGCGGAGCTGCCCGTGTAATTGTGGATGTCCGACACTTCCCAGACCTGGAGCGGCGTGACGCCCGGGCCGTCGACAGTCAGCTGGTAGCGGTCGCCGATTCCCGGCCCGCGCAGGCCGCCCCTGTAGCTCGGAGGATGCGAGTACCCGTTATGCATCGGATCGTGGTAGGTGAACCCGTAGCAAAAGCCGCCGAGGCGATGGAAGAGGAACGAGTTCTCTCGCCGCCAGCCCTTGCCGTACTTCGAGTTGTGCGTGTCGAGGTAGACGAGGCGGCCGAAGCCGTCGAGCGGGGCGCCGTAGCGCGAGACCTTGATCCCGTGCACGGGCTTGCCGCGGTAGGTGAACTGACCGAAGACCTCGTGGTAGCGGCCCTCGTAGGTCCAGTCGGTGTGCATGACCATCTTGGCGAGCGCGCCCGTCCAGTGCGAGAGTTGGAGATGGACGCTGCGCTGCTGGGGAAGCCAGGCTGCGAAACCGAGGTCGGGAAGCTCCGGCTGCCAGGTCTGGAGCGTCCAATAAGAGCCGTCGGGCGCCTTACAGGTGGCGACGATCGCCGCGAGGCGCGGGCCGTCGTAGCGCCCGCAGGCGTTCTTGAAGTGCGGCCAGATCACCTTGCGGTAAAAGCCCCAGCCGCCCGCGTAGTCCAGCTTGAACTTGACCTGCCTCTTCCCGGCGGCCGGCGGCAGCGCGTTGATCGCGCCCTTTGCGAGCACGTGCCAGCGGCGGCCGTCGGCGCGGAAGCTGATCATCGCGACGCCGCCTCTGTTCACTTGCAGCGTCGAGCCCCTCGCGTTGCGCGTGATCAGCTGCGACGCGAAAGCAGGCGCGGCTAATCCGACGGCAGCCGTAGCGGTTGCGGCCAGGACAAGAAAACGGGACCCCATCGTTGGCCCATGTTGTAGCGCAGTTCGCCGCACACTGCAGTCATCGGGCTGGCCATGCGGTTTCTACTCCCTCGATCGAGGCTACTCGCCGGCAAGCTCGTCCGCGAGCAGCGCGCATGCGAACGCGCGCCACGCGAGTCCCTCGTCGGCGACAAGCGCCTCGAGCGCGGCCGTGGTCTCGGGCAGCTCGCGCGCCGGCTCCCGCAGCAGCTCAAGGTTTTTGAGGAGCGCTGCCCGGCGCTCCGGCCGGTCGAGCTCCTCGGCGAGCGCCGTAACTGCTCGCCCGTCGAGGACGAGTCCTCGCTCGGGGTCACCGCCGGCCGCAAGGAGAAGCAGCGCGCGCCGGCGTCCGCCGTGCAGCTCGTCCTCCTCGAGCTGGAGTTCTTGTCCGGCGAGGAGCGCTAGCGGAGGTCTCAGGTCAGCGCCTGAACCCTCCAGCGATTCCAGCAGAGAACGGAGAAGGGCGGGCTCGACCCCGTCCTTCGGAGAGCTCACCGCGCCCGCGCTGGCGGCACGACGGCTCCCTCGTCCTCGAGCCGGAGAAAGACGTCCACGACCTCGGGGTCCAACTGCGTGCCTGCGCCTTCGCGCAGCCGCCTGCAGGCCTCCTCGACGGGCAGGCGCTTGCGGTAGGGCCGGTCGGTCGTCATGGCATGGAAGGCATCGCACACGAGGATGATCCGAGACTCTAGAGGGATCTCCTCGCCGGACTTCCGGTCGGGGTAGCCCTCGCCGTCCCAGCGCTCGTGGCAGCTACGGATGATCGGCCGCACCTCGGAGAGCCGGGCGATCGGCGCGAGGATGCGCTCGCCGAGCTCTGGATGGAGCTCCATCACTGCCCGCTCCTCGGAGGTGAGCGCAGCCGGTTTCTGCAGGATGCTGGCCGGGATGCCGATCTTGCCGATGTCGTGGAAGAGCGCGCCGAGCTCGAGCCGCTTGAGCGCCTCCGAGTCGAAGCCGAGCTCCCGTCCGACCTTGAGCGCCATGTCCGTGATCCACCGCGTGTGGGAAGAGGTGTACTCGTCGTTGGCTTCGAGCGCGTTCGCCAGCGCCTCGACGGTCGAGACGAAGGTCGTTTCGAGACCCTCGAAGTTGCCGGCGTTCGCGAGAGCGATCGAGGCCTGGTACGAGATGCCTGCGAGCAGGGTCAGGCGCTCTTCGGTGAAGTGCGTCAACTCGGATGCGGGCTCGGCGACAACGATGAACCCTTCGAGGCCGCCCTCCTGTGGCAACGGGGCGATCGCGGCGCGACTGCCGATCGAAAGGGCAAGCAGGAACGGGTCCTTGCGGTGGCGGGCGAGGTCGTAGACGCGCTCGGTGTCGAACCCGGACGGCACACCCGTCTTTCCCGTCGCGGCCACGGCGCGCAGCTCACCGGTGGCGTCTCGAAGCCAAAGCGACGCGTCTGCGGCGTCGAGGAGCCGGCCTGCCGCGCCCACGGTTTCGTCAGCGATTCCTTCGGTCGTCGCCGTCCGCGAGATCGCAGCGGCGAACTCCAGCAGCGCCTTCAGGCTCGCCGCCTCGCGGCGCTGCGCCTCGTACAGGCGGGCGTTCTCGAGCGCGACCGAGGCGTTGCCTGCCAGAACTTCCAGGAGACGAACGTCGTCTTCGTCGAATTGGCCCACGCCGAGCTTGGAGATTACGATCACGCCGATCACACGTGCCCCGTAGCGCAGGGGGACCGCGACCATCGACTCTTCGATCACGTGCGTCCCCGGGATCAGCAGCGCGTACTCACACTCGAGCGTGTTCGGCACGAGCAGCGACTTTCCGACCTCGGCGACGTGGCCGGTAATGCCCTCTCCGATCTTCGTGATCGGGAAGGCGACCGGTTCCTCGCCGCTGGCGGAAAGGTCGCCCCGGAAGGCGATCGGCACGACGTCGTCCCCCTCGATCACCGAGACACGACAGTTGTGGTAATCAATCAGAAGCCGCAGCTCGTCAGCGATCACTGCGCCGATCTGTCGCACGTCGTTCAGCCGGTTGAGCTTGCCCGAAAGGCTCTGGAGCATCTTCATGTGCGCGATCGAGCGCACGTCGCGGCCGTTCGTCTGCGTTGAGACGGGGCGCTCCTTCGACTCGTCGTCGAAGAGCACGATCCGGTTCTTGCCCCGAGCCTTCGCCGTCATCATCGCGGCCTCAGCGCAGGCGACGAGCTCGCGCGGGTTCATCGCGTGCTCGGGGCCCTGCGAGATGCCGATGGAGACCGTAATGGCTCCCGCCTGGTCGAACTCGACCGCGAAGAGTTCCTCGGTCAACCGCTGCGCCAGCTGCAGAGCGTCGGCGGCGTCGCACGACGGCATGATCACGCCGAACTCCTCGCCGCCCAGGCGGCAGACGACGTCGGAGACCCGGAGCGTCGTCCGGAGCAGCTCGGCGAGCTCGACGAGCACCTGGTCGCCGGCCCCGTGCCCGTGCACGTCGTTCACGCGCTTGAAGTCGTCGATGTCGAGCATGATCACGGCGACCGCGTCGTGAGTCCGGCTTGCACGCGTCAGCTCCGCACGGAGGCGATCGTGGAAATGGCGGTGGTTGTAGAGACCGGTCAGGGAGTCCGTCTGCGCCTGGTGCTCGAGCCGCGCACGGATCTGGGCGTTGTCGAGGGCAAGCGCTGCAGCGTCGGCGAAGCGCTTGGCGAGCTCGAACTCCTCGTCGCTCCAGCCTGCTTCCTCGCCGAGCCGGTAGATGTTGAGCACACCCTTGACCGAGTCCCGTGCAATCAACGGAACCGTGATCAGCGCCTCGGCTTCGTCGGCGGGCGTTCCAGGGACGACCTTCTTGCGCGGGTCGAGGTGAGCATGGTTCGTCCGCACTGGTTCGCGGTGCTTGGCCGACCAGCCCGTGATCCCCTCGCCGAAGAGCGAGCGGCTGTTCATGATCTTGGCCGCCCACTGGTCGCGCGCGAGCACCGGGATGAGCACGGTCTGCGCCTCGTCGGCCTGGTAGATGCTGAGCGTGTCGTAGGGGACGAGCTCCGCGAGCGTGTCGGCGATTCGCTCGAGCAGGGCGTCCAGGCTCTGCTCAGAGAGGACGTCGTGGAAGATGTCGGCGAGCCGACGGTACGACTGGACGAGCGACTCCCCGTGGGGAGCGCTGCCGTTGGTGCCCTCGGGCGCATCCACGGGTAGGTGGACCTGCACGGGCGCTGTTGCCGCAGAAAGGTGCCGCACGAAGCTAAGTCTCGAAGATTAGAGCCGGATCGGGACCCCCCGGACGGGGGATTCCTGAGGCTGGCTCAGGCGATCAGATAGGCGATCACTGAGGCGACGAGCGCGATCCCGAACTGCCTTCGTACTACTTCGCCGATGCCCTGACCGCATCTGGTGTGATAACCGTTTTCCGGCCCGGAGAGTTTCCCTCGAGATCGCGACAACTGATGCAGACTGCGAGAACCGATTACTACGAGGTGCTCGGCGTGCCGCGAACGGCCGACGAGGAGGCGATCAAGCGCGCCTTCCGGGCGCTTGCGCGCGAGCTGCATCCCGACGTCTCGACCGTTCCCGACGCCGAGGAGAAGTTCCGCGAGGCGTCGGAGGCCTACGGCGTGCTCTCGAAGCCCGCGACGAAGCTTCTCTACGACCACTTCGGTTTTCGCGGGCGCGGCAACGGCTGGTTCGGGCCGCCCGGACGGGGGCCGGCGGGCTCATTTTCCGAGGATCTGCTCGAACGGTTTTTTCACCCCGGCCGGCACCGGCGTGGTGAGGCGGTTGCGGAGGTTCAGCTCGACCCGTACGAGGCCGAGCGCGGCCTGACGCGGACGGTCGAGTTCACCGCGCGCGAGACATGCACGGCCTGCGGTGGCGACGGCGGGGCGCCGGGGGCTCTGCGCTCGACCTGCCCGGCCTGCGGAGGCAGCGGCCGCAGGACCGAGACGTCGAATCTGGACGAAGCGCGGCT
>WNGJ01003097.1_pt1 | contig 18582 bp, 19 predicted proteins | sample 5400611 | NCBI WGS metagenome assembly WNGJ01 (sample SAMN13153375, study PRJNA577476) | soil metagenome | isolation source: 40 cm soil or saprolite under Garry oak tree replicate 1 | place: USA:California | collected 2016-06-15 | reverse complement strand
CACGGGCTCGCCGGTGCGGAAGGCGTCCAGGCAGGGGCCTTCCTGAGCCTGCAGCTCAAACAGCTCCAGTAGGCGCATCGCCTCGCTGGAGGAGGCCACCAGCGCGAGGCTGCCGGTCGGGGAGACCAGCATCACTCCGGCGGCCGAGACTTCTAGCAGTTGTACGCACCGGTCGGCGAGGCTGGTCAGGAGGTCAACGATGTCGAAGTCGTCGACCAGGGTGTCGGCCATCTCGACCAGTGACCGGACTACGTCAGCTTCCCGGGTCATCTCCACATGCACCTCCCTGGACACCTCTAGCGGCCGGTCAAGAGCCGGCAGGCGCCGGACCGGGCCACGCCCGTGGCACCCATCCTAATGGCGGCCCATCCCGGCCTGTAGCGTTCCGGCTCGGTCATCTCAGCCTGAGCCTGCGGGCGATGATGTCCTGGGCTACGTCGGTGAGCAGGCGGTCGCTGCCGAACGCGAACGCGCGCAGGCGAATGAGCGCCTCGGCCACGCTGATGCTCTCCTGGACCGAGACGATGCCGGCCGCGTTGTGCACCGCGAAGTGGAAGTCGGCGCCGGCCTCGATCTCCCCGGCCACCGTGTCCGGCGGCGCGCCGGCCTGGGCCTCCAGCACCCAGCGGGCGAGCACATCGGCCATGACCAGCGCGTCGGCGTGCTGGCCGCCGGTCAGCGGGCCGGGCGAATCCCGGTACAGGTCGAGCGTCCCGAGGCGCACCGCACCGGCGCGCAGCGGGAACCCGAAGATCGCCCGCACCCCCGCCCGCAGCGCCGGCCCGGTGAAAGCCGGCCATCGGACGGTCACAGGATCGGCCAGGTCTGGCTCGGACACGACCTCGTCTTGGTGGTAGGCATCGACGCACGGGCCCTCGCCGAGGGTGTACTGCAGCTCCTCGATCAGCTCGCTCACCTCACCGGTGGTGCACAACGACCCGCGCGGCAGGTCACCCGACATGAGCATGACTCCGGCGCCGTTCACGTCCACGATCTCCCGGCATACCCCGCACAGCCGGGCCGAAGACCAGGCCTCCCCCCCGTCGGACAGTGCGGCCAGGATGCGGCGGAGCCTCTCACCTGCCATTCAGCACCGCGATCCCAGGCCAGGACATCGGCGCACGGCCCGGAACATCGGGCAACCGCTCACCTGCTGCCTCCTACGCCCAAGAAGGAAAGCGCCAGCAGGGACCGGGCTCGACGCCGTTTCGGGCCCGGGTAAACGGGCTCCTCGTGTCGCCTACGCTACGCCATAGCCAGGCGAACGGCAGGCCGCGGTGCTGGTTCCCGCTCATCGGGGTGCTGACCGTGGCCACGAGGTGGCTTTGTCCGCCGGGCGGTGTATCCGTTTTCGAGCGCGGAGTTAACTGGGTGACTGGCGTGCGTGGCCGGGGCGATCATGGCCGGGTGGACCTGGATGCCTTCGTGCGGGACGGGTACGTGGCCGTCCGCGGGGCGGTGGACGCCGGTACGGCGGCGGAGTGCCGGGAGCTGATCTGGACGGCGATGGAGCGGCGCGGCGTCCACCGGGATGACCCCGGTAGCTGGCCGCCGCTCGTGCAGGGCATGGACGACGTGGCGGGCGAGCCGTTCGTGGCGGCGTACCTGGCGCCGGCGCTGACCGCGGCCTATGACGAGCTGATCGGTCCGGGCCGGTGGGAGCGCTCAGTGTGCTCGGCGGATATCGGGGAGGCGGTGGTCGTGCGGTTCCCGGCCGAAGATGAGCGGGCCAACGCCGGGTACCACATCGAGGGCAGCTACGCCCCGCCCGACGGCGGCCCCGGCGCGGGCTGGGTGAATATCCGGTCCAGGGCCCGCGGCCTGCTGGCGCTGTTCCTGTTCACCGAGGCCGGCCGCCACGACGCGCCCACCCGGCTGCTGTGCGGCTCGCACCTGGCCGTCCCGCAGTTCCTGGCACCCTACGGCGAGGCGGGCACCGATTCCGACGCCGACTTCTGGCGGCCGTCGACGCTGTGCATGACGGCCGCGCACGCCACCGGGAAGCCGGGGGACGTCTTCTTGTGCCATCCGTTCATGGTGCACACGGCGACCTGGCCGCACCGGGGCACCGGGCCGCGGATGATCGCCCAGCCCGCGGTCAACGCCCCTGACGGCTTCGTGCTGGACGGCTCCGATCCCTCCCCGGTGGCCCGGGCCATCGTCAAGGGCCTGGCTATGGCGGACTGAGATCGCGCTGATCCCGCTCCGCCGAGGCCACTCATTCTTGACCTTCCTATCGATCGCCAGGTACCTTGCACTACATGGAACCTAGCGACGACATTAACTGGCTGGCCCAGGTTCGCAGGGGTGTGGCTGAGCAGTGTGTCCTGGCCCTGCTCACCAGGGGGGAAATGTACGGGTTCGAGCTGGCGCGCGAGCTCGGGGCGCGGGGGCGGATCATCGCCAGCGAAGGGACGCTCTACCCGCTGCTTGCCCGCCTGCGGCGCAACGGCTTCGTTGAGACGTCGTGGCGGGAGTCAACCGCCGGCCCGCCGCGCCGCTACTACCACCTCACGAGGGACGGAGAGCTAGCCCTCGCCAGTTTCCAGAAACAGTGGCGGGGTTTCCGCGACGCCGTCGACGAGATCCTCGACGAAGGGAACCAGGCGTGACTTCCAGGCAATCCGCCAGCGAGGCCGACAAGCTCGTCCAGCGCTACCTGGCACAGCTGGACGCTCCCCCTTGCCTGAGCACGGGACGTGTCCTGCTGCGGCCGGCCCGTTCGACTTAGAGTCAGAAGCCGGACCGGCCGGCAGGGAAGGAACCAGGCTATGAAGTACTTGCTGTTGCTGAACCGAACCGAGGATGCCCTGCCGGAGCCCGGCACGCCGGCCGCCCAGGCCATGCTGCGGGAGTACACCGCCGCGGTGCAGGCCATGGCCGAGGCCGGGGTGCTGGTGGACTGCGCTCCGCTGACGGCGACGTCGGCCGCGACCACCGTGCGGGTCCGCGACGGGCAGGTGCTGCTGACCGACGGGCCGGCCGCCGAGCTGCGCGAGCAGGTCGGCGGGTACACGATCATCGACTGTCCGGACCTAGACGACGCGCTCAAGTGGGCGGCGGCCATGCCCGCGGCCCGGGACTGTTCGGTCGAGGTCCGCGCGATCGTCGAGGTCGGGGGCGGGCACATCGGGAGCGGGCACTGAGGCCCGACCTCGAGGAGTTGCTGCGCCGCTGCTGGTGGGGTGCCATGGCCGAGGTGGCCCGGGCCACCGGCCGTCTCGACGTGGCCGAGGACAGCGTGCAGGACGCGTGCGTGGTCGCGGTCCAGCAGTGGACCGCCGGCCTCGTGCCGCGTGACCCGCAGGCGTGGCTGACCGGAGTCGCCCGGCACAAGGCGCTGGACCGGCTGCGGCGCGAGGCGCGGCGCCCGGCCAAGGAAGCGACCGGCGCCGCCGGGGGCCCCGGAGCCGACACGGGGGCGGCCGGCCCGGCCCGTTCGGCAGATGAGGACCTGTGGCTCATCTACCTGTGCTGTCACCCCGCGCTCAGCCCGCAGGCGCGGACCGCCCTGACGCTGCGTGCGGTCGGCGGGCTGACCACGGCGGAGATCGCGGCCGCCTTCCTCGTGCCGGAAGCCACCATGGCCAAGCGCCTGACCCGGGCCAAGAACAAGATCCGCGATTCCGGCCTGGCCCTGGCCATGCCCCAGGCCGAACTACTCCAGACCAGGACGGCCGACGTCCTGAAGGTTGTGTACCTCATCTTCAGCGAGGGCCACCAGGCGTCCTCGGGTGACGACCTGCTCCGGCCCGACCTGTGCGTGGCCGGCGTCAACCTGGCCCGCGGCCTGGCCGCCCGGCGGCCAGAAAACCCCGAGGTGCTCGGCCTGCTCGCTCTCCTGCTGCTCACCGACGCCCGCCGGGCCGCCCGGACCGACGACCAAGGGGACCTGGTCCTGCTCGAGGAGCAGGACCGGACCCGCTGGGACCGGGCCATGATCGAGGAAGGCGAAGGCCTCCTGGTCGACGCGCTGCGAATGGGTCGGCCGGGCCCGTACCAGCTCTGGGCGGCGATCGCCGCCTGCCATTCGACCGCCGCCAGCGCCGCCGACACCGACTGGCGGCAGATCTCGGTCCTGTACGGCGAGCTGCTGACATACGACCCGAGCCCGGTCACCGAGGCCAACCGGGCGATCGCGGTCGCCATGGCCGAGCGCCTCGGGGCCGGCCTGACCATCCTCGACGTCCTCCTCGGCCACCCCCAGCTCGCCACGTGGCCCCGCATCCATGTCGCCCGCGCCGACCTGCTGGCCCGGATCGGCCGCGACGACGAGGCGGCCCGCGCGTACCGCGCCGCGCTGGAACTGGAGCCGTCCAAGGCCGAACGCCGCTACATCCAGCGCCGCCTGGCGCGGGACTGATGGCCCCTCCTACCGGAACCGCTAGGTCGCGGCCGGGTGTCGCGCGGTCCCGGATGGCGCCCTGGCCTCTCGGGCCTCACCAGTCACCGGGTGCTATCCGGCGCAACCGCCACTATGTAACATTGTCGCGGTTATGACCGCTACGATGTTACATCGTTGCGGTTAGTTGCAGGGCGGTGGGCCGCCGTCAGCGTGACGTGTGATACGGAGTTGTACAGTGGCCGGGTGCCTGGCGATGACGTCACGATCGAGGTCAACGGCCGCGAAGCCGACCAGGCGGCCGTGTCCCTGCTGGAGCATGAGGGGTGGGGCCACTTCACCGCGATGCAGGTCCGCGGCGGATGTACACGCGGCCTGGATTTGCACCTGTCGCGGCTGGAGGCGGCCCACCATGAGGTGTACGGGCGGACGCTGAGCGGGCCGGAAGTCCGCGCCCGGATCCGGCATGCTCTGGGCGGCCGGCCCGATGCCAGCGTCCGGGTCTACGGGTACTGGGCCGGGCTGATCGTCACGGTCCGCGAGCCGCAGGACACGCCGGACCGGCCGCACTCGATGACCGCGGTGCAGTTCCAGCGGCCTTTGGCCCGGCTCAAGCATGTCGGCAGCTGGGGTCAGGGCCGGTTCCGCGAGGCCGCCCTGGCGGCGGGGTTTGACGAGGGCCTGCTGGTGGACCAGACGGGCCGGATCTCCGAGGGCAGCATCACCAACGTGGGGTTCTGGCGGGATGGCGTGGTGATCTGGCCGCAGGCGCCGAAGCTGGATGGCATCACGATGCTCCTGCTGCGGCGCCAGTTGGCGGCCGCCGGCGTCGGGCAGGCCGAGGAGCCAGTGCGCGTGCAGGATCTCGCCGGGTACGGCGGGATGATCGTGTGTAACTCGCGCGGCTGGGCTCCGGTCGGCCGGGTCGACGACGTGGTGATGGCGCAGGACGAGGCGTTCACCGGCGTCATCGCCGCCGCGATGGACAGCTGTCCCTGGGATGAGATCTAGCCGACTCGCTAGCCACCCGTTGGCTGATGTCCGCGGCTACGCTCTTTTCGCAGGCTCTATGGCACGGGTACAGCAAATGCTGCTTCCGGGCGTGAACGGAAAGCGGTATGGAGACGACCCCGCAAGGAAAGCCGACACAGCCGCCCTATCGGAGGACGACGACCCTGTTGGGACGGCCACGCGGCGGGCCAAGGTCTTCCCGGGCCGTGGCCCGCGATGACGGTGTGCGCCTTTTCCTGTTGGGCACTGTCGGCGCTGCCGGGTCATGCTGCGTCCTGCTCGGCGTGCTGCGGCCCGGATCGCCATTTGTCGCGCCAGGCGCTTCGTCGTGGTTCTGGACGTCGCCGGCCATTCCAGCCGGGCACCCAGAAAGCAGCGGCCAGTTCCTCGGGATCATGCTCGTCTATCTGGGCATCGCCCTGCTGCTGGGAGCATGGTTCGAGACGATCCGGGCCTTGAGGACCGGTTGCCGGATACGGCTGAGGCAGTTGCTCCTGCTGCTGGTGGCGTGGGCGACGCCCATCCTGCTTGCGCCGCCGCTGTTCAGCCGGGACGTCTACAGCTATGCCGGCCAAGGCCAGATGGTGGCGAAGGGTCTCAACCCGTATCTGCGCGGCCCCAGCGTGCTGGGCAGCGGCCCGTTCCTTAGCCTGGTGGACCCGCTGTGGCGGCACGCGACGGCCCCGTACGGCCCGGCGTGGGAACGCCTGTCGGGGTTCGTGGTGCAACTGTCCGGGCACCGTGTCCTGTGGGCGGTCGCAGGCTTCCGCATGGTCGCCGTGATCGGGCTGGCTCTGCTGGCCTGGGGGGTCCCCGCCCTCGCTCACGCCGTCGGCCGCGATAGCACCCTCGCCTTCACCGTGGCGGTCTTGAATCCCCTCGTCCTGCTCGTCCTGCTCGGCGGGGCCCACAACGATGCCCTCATGCTGGGACTTCTCGTCCTGGGCTGCACTCTGGCGGCCCGTCGGCATCCGCTGGCCGGGCTCGCCTGTTGCGCCCTGGCCGCTGAGATAAAGGCTCCCGCGCTCATTGCCGCACTCTTCATCGGGTGGGCCTGGTGGGGAGAGGGACAAGATCTACGGCAGCGGCTCGCTAAGACCCTCCTGGCCGTCTGCTTCACCGTGGCAGTGATGGCCGCGATCGGCGCCATCGCGGGCATGAGCTGGCGATGGGTTGGTGCCCTGTTCGGCGCCGGCACGGTCGTTTCGTGGCTTGATCCCGTCACCGCTGTCGGCCTGGCCTTCACCCATATCGGTCACGCCTTGGGCTACCACGGCGGCTCGGGGGCATTCGTACGCGGTTCGAGGGTCATCGGGCTGGGAATCGCAGCCGCTATCTCCATCCGCCTGCTTATCCGGTCACGGGATCAGGAGCCCATCCGCGCTCTCGGCTGGAGCATTTTCGCATTCGTGCTTCTCGGGCCGGTCCTCTGGCCCTGGTACTACGCGTGGGCGTTCGTCTTCCTGGCCGTGATAGCCGACGGATGGACGCTTCGCCTGGTGGCTGCCCTTTCGGCTGTCGCTTGTTTCGCCGACATGCCGAGTCCACGCCTGCTGATCTCAGCGCCCACGTCTGACGTGGTAGTCGGCTGGCTGGTACTCGGCGCCCTGGTACTTGCGTACGTTGTCATCAGGTCAGCGGCGTACAGCCGGCAACGAACCGCCGCGATGGGCATCGAGCCCGGTGACGTCGCGACGCACGTTCAGACCCGATTCCGCGAATAGCGCGGTGAGCGCACTGCCGCCGCGTAATGATCGTGGTAATGGTCAGCCGGCCGGTTCGTCGTCGCCGTAGTCGTGGTCGGGGTGGTTGGCCTCCCCGAGCCGCCAGTAGCCGCGGGTCACCAGCGAGTCGGCCGGCAACCCGCGATCGTTGCGGAGGTACCTGCGGATGCCGCGCATCGCGGCGGCCTCGCAGGCCACCCAGATCCGTGCCCCGGCGGGGATATCCGCGGCCCGCGCCGCCTCGTCCAGTTCGGCGCCGAACGCGCCTGGCGATCGCCGGTGATGCCAGCTGACCGTGGTCTTGGCCGGGCTGTCGAACGTGATCTCGTCGTCGGCGTCCGCGACCTCGATGTGCACCTCGGCGGTGGCCGTGGCCGGGAGCGCCTCCAGCAGCGTGGCCACGGCCGGGATCGCGCTCTCGTCCGCGGCGAGCCACCAGTGCGCGGCCGTGTCGTCCAGGGTGAACCGGCCGCCCGGGCCGGCCACCGCGAGCTGGTCGCCCGGCGCCGCGCGCTCGGCCCACTCCGAGGCCGGGCCGGCGCCGTGCAGCACGAACTGGAGCTCCAGCGTCTTGCTCGCCTCGTCGAACCGGACCGGCGTGTACGTGCGCACCGCCGGGTCGTCCTGGCCGTCGGCGGGCAGGAACACCTTCACGTGCCCCGTCGGCGCCTCGATCCTGAACCCGTCCAGAGCGTTGCCGCGCACGAGCACCGACACCAGCCGGGGCGTCAGCTTGGAGACGGACACGACTTCCACCGGGCGCGGTGGCTTACGCCGCCGCGGCGGCCGGTCTGCTGGCGTTTCTGTCACAAATCTTCCTTCTGGCGTGGGCCCGCGCTACTGCGCGAGCAGCTGGTAGAGCGCCTGCCGGGCGCCCCGGATGATCTCTACTGCCTGCTGGACCTGAGCGGGGTCCCCGGCCGCTCCGACCTGCCGGGCCGCGGCGTGCAGCCGGTGCGTCTCGGCGCGCAGGTCCAGGTGCGCGGAGCCGGCCGCGGTCCCGGCGGCCAGGTCGCGCAGTTGTCCCGCGTCGGCCTGGGTCCGGCCCCGCTCGGTCAGCTCGTAGACCTTCCGGCCCTCGCTGTCGCGGCCGTGCACCAGGCCCTCGTCCTCGAGGAGCTGCAGCAGCGGGTAGACCGACCCGGGGCTGGGCCGCCACCGGCCGCTGGCCTGTCCTTCGAGCCGCCGCATCAGCTCGTACCCGTGCGCGGGGCCGTCCAGCAAGGCGGCCAGCAGCAGGCCGCGCACGTTGCCCTTGGGAACCCGCCCGCCGGCCCAGTGACCGTGGCGCCCGTGCTCGCCGTGCGGCCCGTGCTCGCCGTGCGGTATCCGCGGCGGTCTCATGCGGCCCCCCTCGGCCAGTATGACACTATCATGATATATCAAATTATATCGAGGTTGATGTGTCTGGATGCCTCCGGGGCGGTCCGGCCGTGGGGACCGAGGAGGCAGGACAATAGAGGGAACAACCTCAGAAGGGTGGTTCATGGCCGCGAAAGCCGCCGGAGTCGAGCCCGGTCAGCGCCGTCTCCGCCTCATCCTCACCAGCGACGACCGGGACCAGGCGTTCCCCGCGATGATGACCTTCCGGCACGCCAGCGTCGGTACCAGCAGCCTGAACCGGATCGCGTCGTCCTCCCGCCTGGTCCTGCCCGCACTCAGCTCGCCGCCTTCTTGACCAGTGCGGCGATCCTGGCCTCGTCGGCCTTGGTCAGCTTGGTCAGGGCATAGGCGACCGGCCACATGGTGCCGTCGTCGAGGTTCGCCTTGTCGCTGAAGCCGAGCGTCGGGTACCTCGTCTTGAACTTCTGCGCGGGCTGGAAATGGCAGACGATGGTGCCGTCCTTGGCGTACGCAGGCATGCCGTACCACGTTCTCGGCGTGAGGTCGGGCGCGTTGGCTGTGACGATGGCGTGGATCCGTTCGGCCATCACGCGATCCGCTTCGTCCATCTCGGAGATCTTCTCGAGCACATCACGTTCGCCGTCCGCCTGGCTAGCGCGCCCGCCGCGGCGGGCGGCGGTCCTCAGTTCCCTGGCGCGCTCCTTCGCCGCGGCTCGCTCCTCGTCCGTGAATTTCCCGGACGCCTCGCCGCTGGTGCGCTTCGCCGACCCCTTGGTCCCCGTGTTCTGCTCAGTCATGATGCCTTCCTTCTCTAACGCCGACCGTATCCGGCTCACGCGGCAGCCTCCCAGGCGAAACCGTCCGGGTCGGTGAATGGCCCGGCGTCGCTGGTGATGGTGATCCGGTGCGATCCGGTGCCCTCCGGGGGGACTCCGGCGTCCTTGGCCAGGGCACGGCGCCGGTAGAGCGCCAGCTTGACGTGCGACGCCGGGGTGTCGAACTCGACGTACCTGCTGCCGAAGCTCCGCGCCACCGTCAGGCCCCGCTCGACGTAGAACTGCTTGGTCGCGGCGACGTCCTCGGCTCCCAGCAGGAGCACGATGTCGTCGATCTGCCGGGTGGCCGGGCCGGTGTCCTTCTTCGCCGACGTCGCGATCTTCCAGATCGTCCCGTCGGGGGCGCATATCACGCCGCCGTAGCCCCAGAACCCCTTCTTGACGGGCTTGATCGTCGTCGCCCCCGCGTCGAGGGCGGCGCCGACGAGCGCGTCGACCGTTGACGGCTGCGACACCACGAGCGACAGCGTGAACCCGCGGAAGCCGGTCGTCGGTGCCTGCGACGCGCGGAGGCGCACCTGGGTGCCCAGGCCGAACGCGGCGCGGTAGAAGGCGCCGGCGGTGTCGGGGTCGGGCACTTCGAGGGTGACGGACGTGATGGCGGCGGCAGCCGCCTTGACGGAGGTGGTGGACGTGCTGGTCATGGTCGCTCCTTCACAATCGCGCGAGCCGAATATTCGTGGTAGTTGAACTACCGTTTTAGTAGTAGTACTATCACCAATATGGATGGAGATGTCAAGCCCCGCCGCCGCTACGAGGGAGCCGCCCGCCAGGCGCGCACCCGCCGCACCAGGGCGGCCGTCGTCGAGGCGGCCCAGAGCCTGTTCGTCGAGCGCGGCTACGCCGCGACGACCATCGATGCGATCAGCGACCGCTCGGACACCCCGCCGACGACGGTCTACCGGCTGTTCTCCTCCAAGCTCGGGATCCTCAAGGCCCTGCTCGACGTCTCCATCGGAGGTGACGACGCGGCGGTGGCCATGGCGGACCGCCCGCAGGTCCGTGCACTGTTCTCAGCCGAGGACCCGAAGGGCCAACTGGCGGGGTTCGCCGCGCTGCTCCGCGAGGTCTTGGCCCGCGTCGGGCCCGTTCACCGCATCCTCGCCGACGCGGCCAGATCCGACCAGGACGCGGCTTCGCTGCTCACCGAGATTGCCCGGCAACGTCACGAGGGCCAGCAGCGCATCGCACGCTCCCTGGCTGGTTCGAGCGCCCTGCGACCGGGGCTCAAAGAGCGCGACGCCGCCGACATCATCCACGCCCTCGCGTCTCCCGAGGTGTACGGCTTGCTCGTCACCGACCGGGGCTGGAGCGGCGAGCGGTACGAGAGGTGGCTGAGGTCGATCCTCGTCGACCAGCTTCTTCCATCATGAGCCGTCCGGGCGGGCCAGCCCTGGACGGGATCGCCGCTAGCCTGGGCAGGTGACCATGCCCGCGCTACAGCAGCCACCGTGGCCTGACCGCGGTGCCCTGCAGACAGCGGTGCGCCGCCTGGAAGGGCTGCCGCCCCTGGTGCTGGCCGCCGAGTGCGACCAGTTGAAGGAGCGGCTCGCCGCGGTGGCCCGCGGCGAGGCGTTCCTGCTGCAGGGCGGCGACTGCGCGGAGACCTTCGCCGGCACGACGGCCGAAACTATCCGGGGCAAGTTCCGCACCCTGCTGCAGATGGCCGTCGTCCTGACCTATGCGGCCAGCGTGCCGGTGGTGAAGGTGGGCCGGATGGCGGGCCAGTTCGGCAAGCCACGCTCGGCAGCCACCGAGGTCAGGGACGGCGTGGAGCTCCCCTCCTACCGGGGCGACGCGGTGAACGGGCTCGAGTTCACCGCCGCGGCGCGGACGCCGGACCCGCACCGCCTGCTCGACGCGTATCACTGCTCGTCGGCCACGCTGAACGTGTGCCGTGCCTTCGCCGGCGGCGGGTACGCCGATCTGCGCCAGGTGCACGCCTGGAACCAGGATTTCGTGGCCGGCAGCCCGGCCGGGCAGCGCTACGAGCGGCTGGCCGAGGAGATCGACCGGGCGATCGCGTTCATGCACGCCTGCGGGGCCGATCCCGACCAGTTCCGCGCGGTGGAGTTTTACTCCAGCCACGAGGCCCTGCTGCTGGACTACGAGCGGGCCCTGACCCGGACCGACGCACGCACCGGCCAAGCCTATGGCTCGTCCGCGCACCTGCTGTGGATCGGGGAGCGGACCCGTGATCCCGGCGGTGCCCACGTCGAGTTCGCGCGGCAGATCCGTAACCCCGTCGCCGTCAAGATCGGCCCGGCCGTCACCGCCGAGGACGTGCTCGCGCTGATCAAGGCCCTCGACCCGACGGCGAGCCGGGCCGCCTCGCCCTGATCACCCGGATGGGCGCGGACCGGGTCCGCCGGGCGCTGCCGCCGCTGGTCGAGACGGTGGCGGCCAGCGGGGCCACCGTCGTGTGGGTGTGCGACCCGATGCACGGCAATACGGTCGAGGCGGTCAGCGGCCACAAGACCAGGTACTTCGATGACGTGCTGGACGAGGTCGCCGGCTTCTTCGAGGTGCACCGCGCGCTCGGCACGCACCCGGGCGGCATCCACATCGAGTTCACCGGCGATGACGTCACCGAGTGCATCGGCGGCGGCCAGCATATCGCCGAGAGCGACCTGCGCCAGCGGTACGAGACGGCGTGCGACCCCAGGCTGAACCGCAGCCAGTCCCTGGACCTGGCCTTCCGTGTCGCCGACCTGTACCGCCCGTTCAGCCGTCCCTGACGATGACGATCTGCTCACAACGGTCCGTACGCCGGCGGGCGTGGGTACCGGATGCGTGTCGTCGGAGCCGCGGCGCGATACCCTTCGGCACGAGCCGCGGTTACGGAGAGTACCGGGTAGGTGTCCGCACACGATGGGGAGGAGCGCATGGCGATAGAGGAGAACAAGGCGCTGGTACGGCGGTTCTACGAGGAGGTCCGGGACGGCAAGGTCGCGGAGATCTGGAACCACCGTGACGACCTCGGCCTGGCGCAGCAGCTGGGGGCAGCGGTCTACGCGGGCGCCCCGCCGCAAGGCGATTAGCTGCCCACGCCGGCGTGAGCAGCTAATCTCCCTGGTGGACGGTCGGTCAGAAACAGCCGCCCTGGGCCGGGCCGTAGACCCGGATCCTCACGTATACGCCCGGTCCGACGACGGTGCCGGGCGAGGGGCTCTGCGACTCCACATATCCGACGTGGTCGCAGCGCCGGTCGGGGTCGGGCACCGTCTGCACCTGCACGGTCAGGCCGAGGGCCTGCAGTTGCCCTAGCGCGGTGGCCCGCAGCTCGCCGACCACGTTCGGCATGGTCGCCACCGGGGCCAGTACCAAGATGGTGGACCCGGCCGTCGCGATCCGGGTCACCCGGGACAGCGGGGTCACCGGGGTGGGGACCGGAAGGTCGTCGCCGTCCCGCTGGACGCCGTCGCCGCGTAGGCCGTAGTCCTCGATACCCCAGACCAGCAGCGTGCCGTCCGAGCGCAGCGCCGCGTTCATCTCGTTACCGGCGGCCAGCTGGGTGACGTCGGCCAGCCCGGGGATCTTCTGCGGCGTGCGGACAGCAGCGGCTTCGAGGCGCTGCACACCTACTTCCTCGACCGCTTGGTGCCCGTCTGCGCGCAACTGCTCGACGCCGCGGTCGACGCCGACGAGATCAGGCCCGGTATCGGTGCCTACGAACTGATGCGCGGCATCGGCAACCTGTGCATCGGACGCGACAGCGATCCTTGCTATGACCCCCGCCGACTGGTCAACCTGCTCCTGGCGGGACTACAGCGACCGCGATAAATCCAGCGTGCCATCAGTAGCCTGCCGGGTGCACGCTGGGAGGGTGGGTGACGAGCGGGCCGAGACCTACCTGCCGCCGGGCTTCTCCTGGTGGATCACCGACGGCGGCGGGGCACTGGCACGTGGCGACGGCAGGTGAGCCGTGGACGTTCGGCGACGGTACTCAGGCGTTCCGGCTGCGGCTGACCCCGCCGCTCACCGCGATCCCGGACGCGGCCGAGGTCGTGGTGACCGGGCCGTCCACCCGGGTCCGCGTCAGGTTCCCTGTGCTCGGCCCCGGGTTACGATCAGCTCAGTGAGCCGGGTCACCGGCTCACTGTCACCAGGCCAGGGGCCCCTCGGCGCTGAAGTAGCCGCCGGTCGGCCCGTCGGGTCCGGCCTGCGCCATCCGCACGATGATCTCCGCCCCCTGCTCCACCGTCTGCGTCCCCTGGAACATGTTCAGATCCGTCGCCGTGAACCCCGGTTCGACGGCGTTGACCCGTATTCCAGGGAACGCCTTCGCGTACTGCACGGTGACCATGTTCACCGCCGCCTTCGACGCCGGGTACGCGACGCCCGGGTAGGCATACGCCGGGGTCCCCGGCGTGGTCATCCGTGCCATCGATCCCAGCCCGCTGCTGAGGTTGACGATGACCGGTGCCGCCGAACGCAGCAGCAGCGGCAGGAACGCGTGCATCACCCGCACCATCCCGAACACGTTCGTGTCGAAGATCGTCCGCATGATGTCGCCGGTGACCTCCGCCGCGCCGAACACTCCTCCGTCCGCCTTCCGTCCCTCGATCCCCGCGTTGTTGATCAGGACGTCCAGCCCGCCGTCAGCCTCGATGGCCTTGGCCGCCGCCGCGACGGACGCGTCGTCGGTGACGTCGAGCTGGACCAGCCGCGCCCCGAGCTGCGCGGCGGCCTCGCGGCCCCGCTCAGCGTCCCGGCTACCCATGTACACGGTCTGCCCGGCCGCGATGAGCCGCCGGGCCGTCTCGTAACCCAGGCCCTTGTTCGCCCCGGTAATCAGTGTCGTTGTCATGGTTCCACCCTGCCCCGCCCGTTCGGCATCACCCAGCCGTCCCGTTTTCCTGGGACTGCCAGTACCAGGCACGCGAGCCCGCGACCAGGCACACTGGTAGCTATGGCCACCACGGAATTCGGGCAGGCGGTGCGCCGCTGGCGCGACCGGGCCTCGCCCGGCACCGCCGGGCTGCCCGCCGGCGGGCACCGGCGCGCGGCCGGGCTGCGCCGGGAGGAACTGGCCCTGCTGGCCGGGATCTCCGTCGACTACATCACCCGCCTCGAGCAGGGCCGGGCCGCGTCCCCGTCGGCACAGGTGGTCGAGGCCCTGGCCCGGGCGCTGCGGTTGTCTAGTACCGAACGGGCCTATCTGTTCCGCCTCGCCGGACTCGTCCCGCCCGGGCTCGATACCGTGCCCGCTTTCATCACGCCCGGCGTCCAGCGCATGCTGGACCGGCTGGCCGGGACGCCGGTCGGGGTCTACGACGCGGCCTGGAACCTGCTCATGGCCAACCCGCCGTACGCGGCGCTGCTGGGCGATCCGTCGGCGATTCAGGAGCGGGAGCGGAACGGCGTGTGGCGCAAGTTCGTCGGCCCGGGCGGCCGGGTCCGGCAGACGCCCGAGGACCGGCGCGCGCTCGAGGCCGCCCTGGTCGCCGACCTGCGCACGGCCGCCGCCCGGTATCCGGCCGACCAGCGGCTCCGGCGCCTGGTCGCGGACCTGCGGGCCCGAAGCGACCGGTTCGCCGAGCTGTGGGATTCCGGCGTGGTCGGCCAGCACGAGGCCGCGCGCAAGACCATCGATCATCCGCAGGTCGGGCCGGTCACCCTGGACTGCGACATCCTCACCGTGGCGGGCAGCGACCTGCGCCTCATGATCTACACAGCCGAACCCGGCTCCGAGGACGCCGAACGCCTCGCCCTGATCACCGTCCTCGGCATCCAGACGCTCGTCGGGTAACCGCCTGGCGCCGCTATACGGACGAGGAGGCTGGCGCCGAGCTTGCCGAGCTTGCCGTGCTCGCCGAACTCGACGAGCTTGACGCAGGCGCGGACGACGAGGACGCACTGGCCGAAGTCGACGCCGAAGCCGACGTGGATGTCGTCGGCGTCGTGGACGTGGTCGGTGAGGTGGAGGTCGTCGGCGTCGTGGACGTCGTCGGCGTCGTCGATGTGGTCGGCGTCGTCGACGAGTGCACCGGCGAAGACGGTGTGTAGGCCGGCTGCGACCGGTAGGTGCTCGCCGAGGAGGAGGGCGCACTCGGCGAGGGAGATGGGGATACGGCACTTGGTTCGGACGACGACGGCGGCGCCGAGGACGTCACGGCCGCGGGCGCTTCCTGCAGGTGCGTCGGCGTGTGGCTCATCGAATTCACGGCGAAGGCGGTCGCGCCGCCCGCTCCGACGATGCCGCCGAGGATCAGCGCCAGCACCAGCGGCTTCATCCGCCGCCGCCGCGGCGGCGGCTGGCCCATGCCGGACGGCATGGGCGGCGGAGTGGCCGGAGGATAGGCCCCCATCGAGGGAGTAGGCGACGCGCTGCCCTCGGTGGCGGTCAGCGCACCGTCCACGGCGTACGGCCGGCCGGGGGCCGGTGTCCGCGGCCCGGACGGCCCGGAGCCGGCCGCCGCGGTCCGCGTCGCCCCGAGCCCGGTCGGGGGCGGCACGACAGCCGGCGCGGCACCCGCCGCCGCCGCCACAGGACCCGACCAGGCGAAACCCGGCCGGGACGGGGTGCCCTGGGCGAACGTGCGGGTGAGCGACTCGGGCAGCCACTGCCCGCCCGGCTGCAGCGCGCCCACGTCGGCCAGCAGCCCGCCGGCGGTGGGGCGCTGCCTCGGGTCCTTGGCCAGGCAGTGCTCGATCAGCGGACGGACCGTGGGCGGTACCAGGTCCAGGGTCGGCGCCCCGTGCACGACGCGGTACAGCAGCGCCGCCGTCGTCCCGGTACCGAACGGTCCCTCGCCCGTCGCCGCGAACGCGAGCACCGCCCCCAGGTTGAAGACGTCGCTCGGCGGCCCGACCTCGTACCCGGTGGCCTGCTCGGGCGACATGAAGCCGGGGGACCCGACCACCAGCCCCGCCTGGGTCAGCATGGTCGATTCCACGGCCCGGGAGATGCCGAAGTCGATGACCCGCGGGCCGTCCTCGGCCAGCAGCACGTTGGACGGCTTGAGGTCGCGGTGCACCACGCCCGCGGCGTGGATCGCGTTGAGGCTCTCGGCCAGGCCCGCGGCCAGCGCCAGCAGCGACGCCTCCGGCAGCGGCCCGTGCGTGTCCACCGCCTCGGCCAGCGAGGGCCCGGGCACGTACGCCGTGGCCATCCACGCCACCGGCCCGTCGACGTCGGCGTCCACCACCTGCGCGGTGAACACGCCGCTGACCCGCCGCGCCGCCGCGACCTCGCGGCCGAACCGGGCCCGGAACTCCGGATCCACGGCCAGCTCGGCCCTGATGGCCTTGACCGCCACCGGCCGCCCGCCCGGGGAGACGCCAAGGAACACCCGCCCCATGCCGCCCTGGCCAAGCTGCCCTACCAGCCGGTACGGCCCTATCGCCTGCGGATCTTCGGGCTGCAGTTCCCTGACCAAAGCTAAAACCCCCACCACATATTTCGAGGTCGGCCCGTTCTCCCTACGGAGCCGACAGAACCACGATAAATACGTGGCCAGGGAAAGAACATGCCCAGGAGCGCCTTTCTGGGCGATTTCGACCCGAGTGCCGTCATCCCCCGGCCGCGTCCGGCCTGGCAGTGGCCGAGCCGAGAAGTCCTCGACGGAAAGGACCGGCCGGGCCGGCGGGTCGCTGTCCATCAGGCGGGCCTGGTCGCCGCAGGCCCGGATGATGAAGCTGGTCACCTGGCTGGTCCGCTCGGCGATGATCGGCGCTGGGAGGTTGTCCAGGCTGGGCAGGATGTACGCGGCGCACCGGGCGATGCTGGTGTTGACCGTGATGGTTTCCCCGGCGTCGGTTATGAACCGCGGGTGGTTGATGAGCTGAGCGCCGATCCGGAAGTACCGCCGCCCTTCCGGCGTGCGCAGCTGGCGGGCGAGTGGCAGGACGACGACCTCGAGCACGCTACGGGTGGTGAGCGTCGCGCCGGTAGTTTCCAGGTGATCTAGGAGCATGTTCCGTTCGGCGTCGATCGGATCCATGCTCCGGCTGATCACGGCCCGGATCACCGCGGCCCGCGATCCGAAGTGGTACTGGACGGCCGAACGGTTGCGGTGGCCGCTCGCCTGGCTGATGTCCTGGAGCGTGACGTTGTCGACACCACGCTCGTCCATGAGGACGGCGGCGGCGTCGAGAAGCGCCTGCTTCCCGAGCTGGCGGGTCATGGGCTGCCGCTCACCCCCTTGACATAAGCCTACCCCCTGGGTTGATAATCAGTAAGTATTAAATCGTAATACCTATAGACCTAGGTCTTGATCTTGGCCGGATTCCCGGGGATACCCGGTGGGGGGGCGGGAATCCGGCCAATGCTCGGGGCGGCGGGCCGCCGTAAGACCCGCCGCCCCCGAGCGGCTTCCCGGCGGCTGCCGGGAAACCCCGTAGGGCCGCCAGCGGAACGTCCCGTCGGCGAGCTGCTCGACCTTCCATCCGGGCTGCTGCTTGAGCCGGTGGTCATGCCGGCATTTTGGGCCGCCATTACACAGGCAGGTCCTCCCGCCCGCCTCGTCCGGCGTGTTGTGCTCGAAGTCGCTGGTGGCGGCGGGCCGCCGGCAGACCGGCGCGGTACACGTCGCGTGCCGGATCTGGGACAGATGCCGCAGCTTGACCCCGGGGTCATGCCCCTTGGCCTCGAAACAGTACTCGCACGGGTCGGTGCGGATGGAGGCGAGGGTGACGGTCAGGTCCGGGCCGGGTGATGTGGCTCACGGTGAAGGAACGTCCGAATTATGTGCCGAACGGGCCTGCATTCTCGTCTCCCGCCGCCGGAGCCACGGCCGGCAGCGCGACGCCGCCGGGCCGGTTCTCAGTGATCCACGCGTCGATCCGCTCCCACCAGCCGTACAGCCACTGAACCTGGGCCTCATGGTCGGCCAAGCGAGGTACGAACTCACCCGGCACCCGCCACCAGCGGGCCCGGATGACCTGATCGATCGGGAACTTTCCCCACACATCGCAGATCGTGACGATGTTGTCGAGCCCGGCGTGGGCCACGAAGATCACGTCGGCGTCCGGGCAGGCCGCGATGGCGCCGAGCGCCCCGCCCGGGCGAGGAGGCAGCAGGTTGGGCATGTCCCGGGCCCGTTCGGCCAGATCCGGGCGCCCCACGTGCTCCAGCCGCCGGATCCCGCGGCGCCACCGGCCCGGGGTCCAGTTCCCGCCCTCGGGGAAGATGACCAGCGCGCCGCGCTCGTCGAGCCCCCGGGCCAGCCGCGCGATCTGCTCGGTGAAGATATGCTCGCCGACCTGGCGCGACTTGATCCACACGTTCGGCAGCCGGTTGCCCACGATGTCCACGCTGGGGTCGAGTTGCAGCGCGGCCTTCATCACCACCCGCGGCCGCCTGTGGTAGACGCTAAGCAGC
>WNGJ01002800.1_pt1 | contig 18583 bp, 17 predicted proteins | sample 5400611 | NCBI WGS metagenome assembly WNGJ01 (sample SAMN13153375, study PRJNA577476) | soil metagenome | isolation source: 40 cm soil or saprolite under Garry oak tree replicate 1 | place: USA:California | collected 2016-06-15 | reverse complement strand
AAAGCGCGCGAAGGAAAAATAGTAGTCCGGTTAAAAGGCGGCGATCCATTTGTGTTTGGCCGAGGCGCGGAAGAAGCGCAGGAGATCGCGAATGCGGGAATACCGTTTGAAATTGTCCCGGGGGTCACTTCAGCCATCGCAGGGCCGGCGTACGCAGGCATCCCGTTGACGCACCGGGCGCATAACTCCCATGTGACATTCTTTACCGGCCATGAAGACCCAGCGAAGACAGAAAGCGCCATCGATTATGCTGCGTTGGCAAAGCTCGGCGGCACGCAAGTCATGCTAATGGGTATGGAGCGACTTGGAGCGGTTACCGGCGAAATGTTGAAGCATGGTGTTCGTGGCGATCTACCGGTTGCGCTAGTTTGCCGGGCCACAACGGGTCAGCAGGAAACACTTACGGGCACGGTCTCAGATATCGCCCAAAAAGCTTTGGCAAAAGGTTTTGAACCGCCGGCAGTAGCTGTGTTTGGCGGTGTTGTCTCGTTGCGGGGCAATCTCAACTGGTACGAGAAACGCCCGCTCTTGGGAAAAAGAATTGTCGTGACGCGAACACGCAAGCAGGCGAGCGTGTTGAGTAACAAACTCCGCGCGCTTGGCGCGCATGTTATCGAATTACCCACGATCCGGCTCGAGGCGCCCAGCAACTTGCGCGAATTCGCGGAGTTGGTGCAAGACGCCCACGGCTACGACTGGATCGTGTTCACGAGCGTGAATGGCGTCGAAGCGTTTTTCGATATTTTCTTCAAGCTTTACGACGACGCCCGTGAGATCGGCGGCGTGCGTATCGCTGCCATCGGACCAGCGACAGCGCAACGGGTCAAAGATTTTCACCTGCATGTCGACCTTCAGCCGGAAGAATTCGTGGCGGAAGCAGTGGTGCGCGAATTCAAAAAACAGGGAAGCATGGAAAATGAGCGCATCCTCGTCGTGCACGCGGAGAAGGCACGAGACGTTTTGCCCAAAGAACTCTCGGTCGCAGGCGCGATCGTGGACGAAGCGTTCGCATATCGGACAGTGCCCGAGGCGCGCGATACCAGCGGCGCGCGTCGGCAACTGGCGGAGCACGGGGCCGACTTGATCACATTCACCAGTTCGTCCACCGTAGAAAATTTCCTTGCGCTCGGCCTGCCGTGGCCAAAAGGAATGCGCATCGCCAGCATCGGCCCGATCACGTCAAAGACTGTGCGTGATCAAGGACTTATCGTCGATATCGAGGCGCGCCGGCACGATATTGACGGGTTAGTACAGGCGATCAGGGAGCTATTTGCTCGTTGAATCGTTAATACAGTTTGGTCGTTACAACATTTCCAAATCTAGCTCTGTGTAACCGTTGTAACTTTTGTAACTGTCTCAGGCGTTGAATCGGAATTTCATTCGGGCGCGCTTGGCATTGGCTCTCGCCTTGCGGCGATGCTTTTGCGAAGGCGTCTCGAAGGCGCGCAAGCGCCGGACTTCGTCGAGAATGCCCTCGGAGTCCAGCTTGTTTTTCAGCCGTTTCAATGCGCGGTCGACCGGTTCACCTTTGCGCACAATCACTTCTGGCATCAATAATCACTCCCCTCGCTTTAGAAAATACTGTAAATCGGGTGACCGGGAGAGTACTCGGCGGAGCCCTGCCCGTCAAATCTGCCCGAAACAGCTCTTTTGACGTTGATTCCGTGTAAATTTTCCACCCGTTGGCCACCGTCACATTGCTGCCCAAGAACCTCTGCAGCGCATTCGCGATTGTGTTTAAGTCTGTTTGCATAAAAAATCACAATCGCTTGCTGTTGACGTTCAAATGAGGCTTGGAAGATAAATTTTCATCATGCAGGACGCACTTACGCCAATGATGCAGCAGTACCAGCGACTGCGGAAAAGCATTCCGCCCGATACGCTGTTGCTGTTTCGGCTCGGCGATTTTTACGAGATGTTTTTCGACGACGCGAAAGAAGCATCGACGCTCCTGAACGTAGCGTTGACCAAGCGCAACGGCGTGCCGATGTGCGGCGTCCCCTATCATGCGGCCCACGGGTACATTCGCAAACTGATCAAGGCGGGTCGGCGCGTCGCCATTTGTGATCAGATGAGTGAGCCACAACGCGGCCGAAAAATTGTCGATCGCGAAGTCACTCAGATCATCAGCGCCGGAACGGTAAGCGAATTAAGCTGGCTTGATGCCAAGCGCGCGAATTATCTCGGCGCTGTCTATGCGGATGCCGGTGTGTTCGGTTTTGCGTATACCGATCTAAGTACTGGCGAGTTTCGATTAACCCAGGCGCAGGATCGAGAATCGCTGCTGGACCAGCTCGCGCGGGTTTCGCCCGCTGAATTGCTGATTAGCTCGGAACAGAAGCCGCAGATCGGCGAACTCTATCACGCCCTCGAATACGACAGCTACGCGTTTTTGCTGGAACAGGCAAGCTTCACATTGCGCGAACATTTCAAGGTCCAATCGCTCGACGGCTTTGGTTGCGCCCAGATGCCTGCCGCTGTGTCTGCAGCGGGGGCTATCGTGCATTACTTGAAGCATCAACTGCGACGGAAAATCGACCACATCACCTCTTTACGCTGTGATGCACCCGCGGATTACGTCCTGCTCGACTCCGCCACACAAGCCAACCTTGAACTGGTCGAGTCGCGCGACGCGCGAGATGCGAGCCTCCTTTCCGTTCTTGATCGGACGGAGACATCGATGGGCGCCCGAAAACTGCGCACATGGATTCTGCAGCCTTTGCGTGATGTCGCGGAGTTGCAGCGACGCCAGCAAATGATCGCCGATCTTTTGCAGGAGCCGGATTTGCTCGCGTCGATTCGGGTAGAATTAAAATCGATCCGGGACATCGAGCGCTCCGGTGGACGATTGAGTCAGGCCTCTGGGAACGCGCGCGACCTCGTGGCACTGAAAACTTCTCTCGAACAAGTCCCGAAACTGAAAAGCGAATTACAAAAACTGATCGATCGAATTGAGTTTGGCGCGAACCCTGTTGAGGCAGCCGTGTCGGCTGCAAACCAGCCACAGCAGGCGGTACGCCTGCCACTACTGCTTCAGGGCGAAATCCGTGAACTGCCTGCGCTGGCCGAGAAACTCACACGTGCTTTGGCCGATGCCCCCCCACTCACCGTGAAAGAGGGCGGTATTTTCTGCGACGGATATGACCGCGATCTTGACGCGCTGCGCCAGGCGTCGCGCGACGGGAAAAATTGGATCAGCCATTTACAGGAGCGCGAGATCGCAGCGACGGGCATCAAATCGCTCAAGGTCCGTTACAACTCCGTGTTCGGTTATTTCATCGAAGTCACGAAATCGAATCTCCCAAATGTGCCCGCCCACTATACGCGGAAGCAAACGACCGCGGGCGGTGAGCGATTCATCACGCCGGAGTTAAAGGAGATAGAGGCAAAGATCCTTGGCGCTAACGAACGCGCCCAGAATCTCGAGTACCAATTGTTCCAGAAATTGCGCGACGAAACCCTGCGCGAGATCGAGGCAATCCAGAAAACCGCAGAGGCAATCGCGGTGCTCGATGTGCTCTGCGCGCTCGCCGAGACGGCTCGACTGTTTCGCTATTGTCGGCCGGAATTGAACGATTCGCTCCGGCTCGTCATCAAAGATGGGCGCCATCCTGTGCTCGATCAAAATCTTATCGATGAAAAGTTTGTGCCTAACGACACGGAGCTCGATGGCGAAACTATTCGCATGGCCATCGTGACCGGACCGAACATGGCCGGCAAATCGACTTACATCCGGCAGGTCGCGCTCATTGTGTTGATGGCCCAAATCGGCAGTTTTCTCCCAGCGGAAAGCGCAGAGGTCGGATTGGTCGATCGTATTTTCACCCGGGTCGGCGCCAGCGACGATCTGGCCCGGGGTCAATCGACATTCATGGTAGAAATGAACGAAACAGCAAACATCATTAACAACGCCACTGATCATTCGTTAGTCATTCTCGACGAGATCGGCCGCGGCACGTCCACCTTCGACGGGCTCTCCATCGCATGGAGCGTCGCCGAGTTTCTATACGACAAGATCAAAGCGCGCACTCTGTTTGCCACGCATTATCACGAACTGACAAAGCTCGCCGCGGACCGCAAAGGCGTCTGCAACCTGAACGTTGCAGTACGGGAATGGAATGAGCAGATCATTTTTTTGCGCAAGATCATCCCCGGCGGGGCGGACAAAAGCTACGGCATCCAAGTCGCGCGGCTCGCGGGACTGCCAAAGGAAATCCTCGATCGTGCCAAAGAAATTCTCGCGCACCTGGAGAGTTCCAGTCGCGCAACTACGGAGCCAAAATCGCGCGGTAGGAAGTCGATCATAGTGATGCCCGAAGCACACAAGCCGCAGCTGGATTTATTGTAAACGATATTCTTCGCGGCACTCAAATTCAGCAATTGCCGCTTGAGCGCTGACGCGCGAGCCCATTTGTGATAAGCTCGCCCGCAAACATGGCAGTCAAAACCGAGAAGGACTTGAGCCAGGGCTTGCGAGCGCTGTGGTTGAAGGCGATGGCCGCCATCGAGCTACAAAATTTCGGTTACGCGATTTCGCTTCTACAGGAACTCCTGAAGCAGGAGCCAGAGTTCCTCACCGGCCGCCAACTATTGCGACGCGCAGAAGTCACGAAAGGCAAATCGGCTAAGAAAAGTTTTTTTAACATCTCGACCGCACCGATCGGGGTGATGAAGGCGCAGCGGGAAATGAAAACGGACCCAAAACGAGCTGTGGAAATGCTGGAGGATGTACTGGAAATGGAACCTTACAATCGACAGGCAAATCTGCTTTTAAAGGAAGCCGCTGTGGCGGCGGGTTGGCCCGAAATCGGAGTTTTCGCTCTGCGGAGTTTACTCGAAGAACACCCCCGCGACGTGAAAGTGCTGCATGAACTGGGAGGCTTGTACCATCAACTTGGCGACTACGAAAATGAAGTGGAAGTTTACAATCAAATCACCGCGACCAACCCACTTGACGCGCAGGCGCTTCGCCTTGGCAAAGACGCGTTAGCGCGAGCTTCGATGAAAAGAGGCGGTTGGACGGAAGCGGAAAGCTATCGCGACCTGATCAAGGACAAGGATGAAGCAATTTCCCTCGAGCAACAGAGCCGTATCCGGCTTACTGGCGAAGCCATCGACCAACAAATTGCCGAAGCTTATGCCCGTCACCAAGCTGAGCCAGAAAGTCTGGACTTCGCACAGCGGCTCGGCGCGTTGAACGAAAAAAAGGAGGATTTTGAGGCAGCAATTCGCTGGTATCAATACGCTGCCGATCTGACCAAGGGTCTGGACACGGGATTGCTGCGAAAGATTTCCGATCTAAAAATCAAGTGCCTCGAACGCGAAATTGCCGCGCACGAAGAATTTCTGTCGGCGCACAGTCCGACCGACAAATTGTACGCGGAAAAATCTGAGCAACTACGCGCAGCTAAAACCAACCGCGCACAAATCCACATCGCCGATGCACAGGAACGGGTGGCGCGGAATCCAACCGATCTACAGTTGCGATTTGAACTCGGTGAGAGCTTTTTCAACGCCGGCCGTTTTCGTGACGCTGTGCCGGAGTTGCAACGCGCACGGCAAAATCCGCACGCGCGGTTGAAAGCGATGAACCTGCTGGGTTGCTGTTATGGCGAGCTTGGCATGCTGGATCTTGCAATGAAGCAACTGGAGGAAGCGTCGCAGGAAATTGTGTCCATGGACGCAATGAAGAAGGATATCCTATACAATCTGGGCATCGTCTACGAGCGAAGGAATGAGACGGAAAAATCGCTCGCCTGTATGAAGCAGATTTACGAAGTCGATTACGGCTACCGGGACGTGGCAGGTCGAGTCGAAAGCTCGTACGAACGGGATGTCTCCGGACCTTAGGCTTGCACGGCACCAGGCGTAATTCTTTCGCGTCCAACCGACCGACCGCTTTCGATTCTTAGTTAGGCCGGGAGGATCTCGGCACCTCTAACCAAAGAAAACCATGAAAACCGAAATCCGAATTGTTCCGCAGTTGTTTATTCTTGCTCTGGTAATCGGGGCTATGAGCCTGGCCGGAGTGGTAAAGGCCGAAACGACGCCAACCGGTCAGAGTTCGTCGTTAAGTGAAAAAGACAGAACTTTCATGAAGAAGGCCGCAAAAGGCGGAACGATGGAAGTCGCGATGGGAAACGTGGCTGAAAAGAATGGGCAGAGTGACGACGTGAAATCATTCGGTAAACGAATGGTCACTGATCACACCAAAGCCAATGACGAGCTCAAGTCCATTGCCTCCCAAAAAGGCGTGCAGCTCCCCGCGAAAGAGCCAAAGCTCAAATGGACTTCAGACAAGGCTTACATCGACATGATGGTTAAGGACCATGAAAAGGATCTGGCTGAGTTCAAAGAGGAGGCCAGCAGTGGGAGCGATCCCGATGTGAAGAAGTTTGCGGATGACACGGCCAAAGTGGTCCAGGAGCATCTGGACCTTGCCAAAGAGATTCAAGGAAAGCTCAAATGACATGACGACCCAGACCGACGGAACACGCTGACAAAGTGCTTGCCCTGTTCGACTTCGTTCGGAATCAATATTTCGAGCGAATTCGAGGCTCCAAGAGAGCGAAAGAAGGCCGCGCGGTCAGGCTTTCCATTCCGTTACGGACACGTGAGCTACACTCCACGGACCGCTTTGACTAGCGTTCGGGATAACCCCGCGGATCCATCGCTCTGAAAAAAGCGGGTAGAAGTCTCCGTGAGTGGTTCTGAAAACGGACCTGGTCGAGCTTAGGCTTCCACAGTCAGTTCGACATCCACCGGGCGCTCTTTTTTGGCTAACGCACGGCGAAGCTTGGAGAGCGCGATATTTTGTAACTGCCGAATGCGCTCCCTCGTGACCCCGAATTTCTTACCTACCTCCTCGAGCGTCTTCGGCTTTCCGCCGTCCAGACCGAAGCGCTGGAAGATGATCTTCTTTTCGCGGTCGTCCAAAACGTCCAGCAATCCACCGACTTCGTTACGCAGGTTTTTGTCACGCAACAGCTCGAATGGCGTCTGCGCTTCCTCATCGCCCACGATTTCACCGAACTCAGTCGAATCATCATCACTGATCGGCGCGTCGAGCGAAGCGGGACGGATCGAGACAGTCTTAAGCTGGGAAACTTTCCCGCTTGCGATGCCGATCTCGTCACCGAGCTCTTCATCAGTCGGTTCGCGTCCGAGCTCTTCACTCATTTGCAGCGAAACGCGACGCATCTTGGAGATCTTGTCCACCAGATGGACGGGCAAACGGATCGTCTTGCTCTGGTTCGCCAGAGCGCGCTTGATGGACTGTTTAATCCACCATGCCGCATACGTGCTGAGCTTTCCGCCCTTTGCCGGATCGAACCGCTCCACCGCCTTCATCAGGCCGATGTTGCCCTCGGAGATCAAGTCCAGCAGCGGCAAACCTAGATTGGCGTAATCATGCGCAATCTTTACCACCAGCCGCAAATTGGACCGGATCATCAGGGCACGTGCTTCGCGATCACCCTTCTTGATCTTAGCGGCCAGCTCAATCTCCTGCTCCGGAGTCAACAGCGGGATTTGCCCGATCTCGCGCAGGTAAATCTTAATTCCGGTATCGCTATCTTCAGCAGCCATATAACTCTTTTTCATCGTTCATTTGGGGGAATTGAATCGACACATCCCGTAAATTATATTCGTCGATGCCTGGACAATTACGCGTTTTAGCATCCCGGGAAGTATTTAACAAGGTTAAATATTCGAATCTGTGACATCTGTTGGATGCGCGTCGTTCAATCTTTTCTGTAGGGCTTTTGCTGGGCTGTGGTATCGAAGATTATCCGACGGGGCCCTTGAATATTTGACCACATTCCAAGCATCGGCGGTATCTCACTTTCGAGGGATATTTGGCGCTTCTCGGCGCAGCGATTTTCTGCGACTCTGCCGCAACGATGCTGGCGAAAATCTATTCCGCCGCGGTTTACGGCGTGGACGCGTACGAAGTGGAAATCGAAGTAAACGGCGCCGGTGGCGATCCAGTTATCGTCATCGTGGGACTTCCCGACGCGGCCGTGAAGGAGAGCCGCGACCGTGTCACGACTGCCATTGCAAACAGCGGCTATTACTGGCCTCGCGGACGAACCACGATAAATCTCGCGCCGGCAGACATTAAAAAGGAAGGACCGAGCTTCGATCTACCGATTGCGCTGGGGATGATCGCAGTAACCGAAGAACTCGACAGTTCGCCATTTGAAAATTTTAGTTTCGTTGGGGAATTGGCACTCGACGGTTCTGTCCGCCCGGTAAAAGGCGTGCTGCCGGTCGCACTTGAGGCGCGTCGCCGGGGCAAGCGCGCGTTGTTCGTACCCGAAGCGAACGCGCTCGAGGCTGCGATGGTCGACAAGATCGATATCTACGGTGTGCAGAATCTGCGGCAGACGTTCGCGTTTTTGCGCGGCGAAATCGCGCTTCTGCCCACACGCGCTGATCTGAGCAAGTTTTTCGCTACGCACCAAAGTTATGACGTCGATTTCAGCGATGTGAAAGGCCAGGGCCATGTCAAACGCGCAATCGAAGTAGCTGTCGCCGGTGGACATAATGTCCTGATGATCGGCCCACCGGGATCGGGCAAATCGATGCTGGCCAAACGTATCCCGACCATAATCCCGCCGCTCACGATGGATGAAGCGATTGAGACCACCAAGATCCACAGCATCGCCGGCCTGCTCGATGGCGAAGAATCCTTCATTTCCACGAGACCGTTTCGCGATCCGCATCACACTATCAGTGACATTGGTTTATTGGGTGGCGGCACCTTTCCGAATCCTGGCGAAGTAAGCCTCGCGCACAACGGAGTACTTTTTCTTGACGAACTTCCTGAATTCAAACGGTCGGCACTGGAGGTAATGCGCCAGCCGCTTGAGGACGGGAAAGTTACTGTGTCACGCGCGGCAGGTACTGTGACTTTTCCATCCGAGTTCATGCTCGTGGCGGCGATGAATCCATGCCCGTGCGGCTACTTCGGCGACCTTAAACGCGAATGCCGCTGCGGCCCCCTGCAGGTGCAGCGTTACCGTCAACGCATCTCCGGCCCGCTGTTAGATCGGATCGATCTGCACATCGAAGTGCCTGCCGTGGAATATCGTGATGTTGCCAGCGAACGGGCGGAGGAAGGTTCCGCTGCCATTCGCGAACGCATCGTTCGCGCCCGGGAATGCCAGCAGGAACGGTTTCGCAACGATCGCAAAGTAAACTGCAACGCGCGCATGGCGACGCGTCAGTTGAAACAACACTGCAAACTCACGCAGGATTCCCAGGAACTGATTCGCGTGGCTATGAACGAATTAAACCTAAGCGCCCGCGCTTACGATCGGATTTTAAAGGTATCGCGCACGATCGCCGATCTAGACCGGAAGGACGACATCGCCCCCGAACACGTCAGTGAAGCGATCCAATATCGCACCTTCGATCGGACGCTTTGGATATGATCACGTCAGTAAGTCTGATCGAGTCCAGGTACCTACGTTCCATTAAAGGATGCGAGGACTTATCGCACTCCCAAAGCACTTCGCGTGACATTACATAGCGGCAATGGTTTTCACGAACCGTTTAGGTCTTGGTGTCGCTTTCAAACCGTGTGGCTACTGATAGGATTTGGCCATGCGACCAGGTGCCGTTCACTGGCAAAAGCTTTGGTCAATCGTTGCTGCGCTGCCGATGTTGCTCAATGGGTGTGGTACGAATAAGACCGTGCTCGAAGAAATTGTCGAACAGGTTTATCCCATTGCGCTCAACACCGATTTAAGTATTCATAACCGGGATGGCGCGGTCCTCGTTTACGGCTCGGATGGTAACGAGCTGCGTGTGCGATCCGCGAAGAAAGCGTACAGTCGCGAACGACTGAGCCAGATCGCGGTTGATGTCTCCACAACACCGGGCGCCGTTTCAGTCACCGCGAAATTTCCTCCCCAACCAAAGTGGGCGTTCTCGGATCATTCAGGCACGGTGGATTGCACCATTGTTGTGCCGGCAACAGCCAGCATTACCGCGCTCGACCTGAATTCGGGCGAAGTTCTCCTCGATAGTATGCGCGGACGAGAAGTACACGCACGGCTGGGTGACGGCCGGATTTTCGCCCGGAACTGTTTCACGAACGTGGATCTTACAATGGACCGGGGAATGCTCACTTTGTGGTACGATTGGTGGGAACAGGCAGGGTCCTCAGCGAATGTCAAAGTGGCGCAGGGAAATGCATGGGTCTTTTTACCAACCGACGCAGCCTTCCACCTCCTCGCCCACGCCGCGCACGGAAAGATCGCCAATGACTTCAACAATGTCGCATCGTTCCAGAGTTCCTCTGCACGTTATATGAACATCGATCAGGTAATCAACGGCGGAGGCTCGGCGACAATTCAAATCCGACTCGGGAGAGGAAACATCAAAATCGCCGAGGCCAATCCCTGACGGACATTCTTTTCATCAACCAATTTGAAATTTCAAATCTGAAATTCGAAATTCAAAGCCATGCCTTCGTTCGACATCGTGTCGGAAGTGGACAAGCAGGAGATCGACAACGCGCTTAACCAGGCGCGCAAAGAGCTTGCTACCCGCTTCGATTTGAAAGACGCAAAAACCGAAATCATTCCTGAACCGGACAAGATTATTTTGATCGCCGACGATAGCGCACACTTGAAATCATTACGGGAAATCGTCATCGGCAAACTCTCCAGGCGCGGCGTGGATTTGCGGAATGTCGAGCAGGAAGAACCCGCAATCTCATCGGTCGGCCATGCCCGGCAGGAATTGAAAATCAAACAAGGCCTGGAAGGGAATAAAGCCAAGGAAATCATCCAGGCCATCAAGTCACAGGGTTTCAAGGTGCAAAGCCAATTACAGGACCTCCAAATTCGCGTCACCGGAAAAAAGAAAGACGAACTGCAAACCGTCATTCAATTCGTGCGTAGTCGCGACTTCGGCGTCGCCACCAACTTTAAAAATTTCAGAGATTGACCACCTGCGACCAAGTCTAACGAGACAGAGATAAGCAACGAAAGCGTGCCGTGGCAAAACACGCTGACGCATTTCAAGGCCGGGCCGCTGGCTTCATCGAGGTCTGACCTCTTTCCGTCAATAACCGTAGAAGGACTTTGCCATCACTCGGGACACGGACGCCATCATAAACTGCCGAAACCGGAGCAAGATTGCGCAGAGCCTTAAGCGTTTTAGGCGTTCAGCGACGGAGAAACATTTTGGCAGACAACGATAACGCGACAATGATGCCGTAATTATGAAAATTGTCGTCCTCGGCGGCACGGGTTTGATCGGCGCGAAACTCGTTAGCTTGCTCCGTTCGGAGGGCCACGAGGTCATTGCAGCATCTCCTTCGCTGGGCATCAATTCGATTACCGGAGAAGGTTTGACCGAGGCATTAATCGAAGCGCAAGTGGTCGTGGATGTTACGAACGCTCCTTCTTGGGAAGACAATGCCGTGCTGGAATTCTTCGAAACTTCGACCCGCAATCTCCTCGCCGCGGAGAAGAAAACCGGCGTCGGCCACCACATTGCACTCTCTATAGTTGGCTGCGATCGGCTTCCTGCTAGCGGATACTTACGCGCAAAGGTTGCCCAGGAAAAATTGATCAAAGCTTCGCCAATTCCGTACACGGTGGTTCGCGCGACACAGTTTTTTGAGTTCGTCGGAGGCATCGCTCAATCCGCAACTCAGGGGCAGACCGTACGCCTGCCGTCGGCGTTGTTTCAGCCAATCCTCTCCGACGACGTCGCCGCCGCTCTGGTTAGGATCGCCGTGGCGAAGCCGTTGAATGGAACCATTGAGTTGGCCGGCCCCGATGTTCTCCCGTTTGAGGAGGTCGTCCGCCAATACCTCGCAGCGCACAACGACCGCCGCACGGTCGTGACCGACGAGCAAGCCCGCTACTTCGGCACGCCCCTCGAGAAGCGCAGCCTCGTTGCAGGTCAGAAGCCACTACTCGGTTCTACCCGTTTCGCAGACTGGCTTAGCCGCGCCGCTCCACAACACTGAAGCGCTTACCCTCAACAAGGCCTGAAGCATTGAAAACCATGCACTCTGTGGATCTATCCAGGAATCCGCAAACAAAAAAGGACATCACAATGAAACGAATCTCCAAACCAGTCGTGCTGCTGCGACACGCACTTATCGTTTGCACCATTCTCGTCTCCACTATCGGCGGCGTGGGCTCAGGCGTGGCCGCTGATAAACATCCAAAGGCCACGCTCGTCTACGAGCATGCTCTGCCAAATGTACCTAGGAAAAGTATCAAGGCTGTGCTCGTCGAATATGGTCCCGGCGACGCGTCGTCGGCTCACACGCATCCCAAGTCTGCTTTCATCTACGCAACTGTTCTCGAAGGAGCCATCCGAACTTCGGTCAATAATGGGCCGGTGGTTATTTATCGCGCCGGACAGAACTTTTCCGAGACGCCCGGCGATCGGCACACTGTTGATGAGAATGCCAGCAAGACCGAACCCGCCAAGCTGCTGGCCGTGTTCGTGGTCGATACGGACGCGAAGGAACTGTTAACGCCGCTCGAAAAATGAGATCACGGGGGCTTCACCCAACAGGCGCGCCACGATCGTGCTGAGCGTGAACGCCTAACTCTTGGGATCGCAGCACTATTTGCTCCCGACCCCGATATGACTGAGGTCGAGAAAATGCATTCTTACCAAAAGGAAACAGCTCTGACGAAGCCTCGAGTCGTCATAGTGGGCGGCGGCTTCCGCGGACTCTATGCGGCACGCGCCTTAGCTGGCGCTCCCGTAAGCGTAACGCTCATCGACAAACGCAACTACCATCTCTTCCCGCCGCTGCTTTATCAAGTGGCTACTGGCTTACTTTCGGTAGACGAAATTTCTGGTCCGCTCAGGTCCATTCTCAGTCGCCAAAACAACATCGACGTTCTCTTAGGCGAAGTGACTGGCGTCGACACGCGGAAGCGCGTTGTTCGCATTGAGCAGCATGACGTACATACGATTTCCTTATCCTCTCCACAGGCGTTCAGTATAACTACTTTGGACACGACAAGTGGTCTCGGATTGCGCCGGGCCTGGTGTCGCTAAGCGACGCTGACCGCATCCGCGCAAGAGTGCTGCTGGCATTTGAACAGGCTGAGGAGCTCGCTGCACTTGAGGCGCGCGACTCGATGCTGACTGATTGCCTCGGCTAGGATTTGGCGAGTTCTTCCACAGATGCATCACGGCGTAACTGCGCCAAGGGCGCCAAGCCTGAGAAATTTCTTCCGCCTGTTTGGTGCTCACTCGGCCAAGGCTGTTGCGCACGGCAACGTCTTCTTTTGGAAAAGCATCGGGCCAACGCGAAACACGCATGGCGATGTAATGCGCGGTCCATTGACCGATGCCTGGAAGCGCGGTTAGCGCCGCGATGTCGGCCTCGGGATTGGTTCCGGTATCCAGCTTTAAGGAGCCGGCTTGGAATGCCCGCGCGAAAGCAAGAATACTCGCCGCGCGGGTCCCTACGATTCCGAGTTTCGCGATGTCTCTTACGCTGGCTTTGGCAATGCGCGCGGCGAGCGGCGAGAGTCGTGTAAGCTCTGGAAACGGCGTCCGGATTTTCTCACCAAACGCTTCGGCGAAACGGCCTGCGATCGTCGTGGCGGCTTTCACTGTGATCTGTTGTCCGAGAATCGCGCGAATGGCCATTTCGAAACCGTCAAACGCGCCGGGCACACGCAGACCGGGATTCTTCGTCACGCTTTTCTTCAAAAGCTTATCTTTCATCAAATGCGCCGCGATCAGATCCGGCCGGGCCGTGAGGTCGAACAAGTTGCGCAGCCTGCCTAACAACGCTGGCAGAACCGGCACAAGCGTGCGTGTGAACTCGACCACGAGTCCGCCCTTTTCTGGCGCGTGCGTGACCCTGATCCAGCCGGTGCGTTTGCCTAACCGAACTGTACGCGCATAGCTGTCCGCGGTGACAAATTCCACATCTCGAATCATGCGAGCATCGAGGAATTTCAGGATTTCCTGCCAATCGTATGGTGGCCGGTAACTTAATCGCAAAGTTGAGGTACGCCCGGCATCGATCATTTCGTGATGCTCGGCGGCACGGTTGCGCAGATGGGTCGGCGGCATGCGATATTGCCTGCCGAAAGCGTCGTTGAAACGGCGCAGGCTGGAAAAACCACTCGCGAACGCGATTTCGGTGACGGGCAATTTTGTTTCGGTGAGTAGCTGTTTCGCCAGAAGCAAACGCCGCGTCTGCATCAGCTCGATTGGCGACACGCCAAGTTCCTTCTGTACAATGCGCCGCAACTGGCGTGAGCTGATCCCAAACTCCGTCGCGATTTCCTCCAGCCCTGCGCCCTCGTCGATGAGTCCTTCGTCGATACGACGCGTAATGAGATGAGCGACGCGATTCGAATTATCGATCGGGGCGTGACCGGGTGCCAGTTCCGGCCGGCAGCGCAGACACGGACGGAATGATGCTTTCTCTGCGGCGAAGGCGCTTTCGAAGAAACGGCAATTTTTCTGCAGCGGTGTTTTCACCGGACAGATCGGCCGACAGTAAACTCCGGTGGAAGCGACGCCGACGAAGAAGATCCCGTCGAAGCGAGGATCGCGAGAGGTCAGAGCGCGATAGGCAGCATGACTATTGATCATGCCTTACCATAAACCATCATCAGCGTCAGCACCGGCCATTTTCGGACATGACATTTATTTCAACGTTGATGTCCGAAAACGGCCAGCACCGTTCAAAAAACGCCTCATCTTGAAGAAATGAAAACGACAAGAGACAAGCAGACTACTTATTCATATAAAACCATGAAGTCCCCCGTCGGCCGCCTGAAATTGGTCGCGAGTGAGCGCGGATTAGCCGCGATCCAGTGGGAAAACGACGATCCGAAACGAGTCCGGCTCGCGCCGTTGGTGGAAGACGAAAATCATTCGGTGCTCCTTGAGGCTGAACGCCAGCTCAACGATTACTTCGCGGGCAAACTCAAGAGATTTTCCCTGAGGTTCGATTTCGCCGGAACCGAATTTCAAAAGGAAGTGTGGCGAGCGCTAGCGGCCATCCCTTTTGGCGAGACTCGCAGCTATGGAGATATCGCACGACAGATTGGGCGTCCAAAGGCCGTGCGTGCAGTCGGAGCGGCCAACGGAAGAAATCCCATCTCTATTATGGTCCCGTGCCACCGGGTAATCGGTTCCAACGGCAAACTGACCGGCTACGCTGGCGGCTTGGAGACGAAAGCCTTCCTGTTGAAAACTGAATCAAGAAAGGAGCATCGCCCAACCGCCACCCAACATGACCATCAACTCCGAAAGCCTTCGCGAATCAACGCCCGACCTCTGATTTTCTGACCCTTTCAACTCGTAATTGTCGAGAAACGGGCTCGAGGATGGGCCAAACCGCCGCCAGCACTTCTTACTCTGACTTCCAGTCTCGTCACTAATGCCAGTCCGGTCGAAGACTCGCCGTGGAGAGCTCGGGCTCACGTGTCACTTTTTCTTTCGATCTTCACGATTTTCGCGCTGCGTCCATCTTCAAGCGTAATCCAGTCACCCACGTCCGCAACGAGGAGCGCCTTTCCGATTGGGGAAATCCAACTGACGGCGTCCGGTTCGAGATCGAGTTCGTCAACACCGACGACGGTACGGGTTTCGGTCCGGTCTTTTTTATCTTTTACCGTCACCGTTGCGCCGAAGGCAACGCTGTTCGACGCCGGGTCCGGAGGATCGACCACGTGGACCGATGCCAGAATTTGTTCCAATTCTGCCACGCGCTCGCTGCTCGCGTTTGCTGCGCGAAGATTTTGCAATTCGTCGCGCAAATGCTTCACGCCGCGAGCGGTGATGTAATTAGTCGCGCCCGGAGGCAACCCAGACACCGATCGCTTCCGTCCGCTGCGCTCCGGAAGATCGACATCTTCTTTGACGAACGCCCTGCTCATCCAAAAGAGTATCGCAGCACCGTTTCCTTTCGCGTTCCAGATTTCGCACAGCGAGCGTCAAATGTTGGGACGCGATCCCTATTTCATCACTCTTAACACGCAGACCAATCGCACTTCCACCCCCGAAGACGCGATGGCAGCGCCATGATGCGCGAGCGGTCGGATACACGAGATCGTCGCGTCGCGCACGAACATATTCAAAAGACATGAAGAAAGAACCTGCCGGCGATTCGAGTTTAAGCGAAACCATGGTCGCTCGAATCGAAATCAATGAGCTCGGAGATGTCGCTCGCCAAAAACAAATCACTGATGCGGTCGAAGCGCTGGACGGCGTAATCGAAATGAAAATAGAAAAGGGCGCGCTGCACGTCTCTTACGACCCGCTGGCTACGACTGAAAAGAAAATCGAGCAAACCATTCGCTCCACCGGGACCACAGTCAAAGCTGCGGTGACAGGTACGGAGAGTGCTCATCCAGACCTGCCAACGCCCACGGAGATAGAGCATGCTCCCCCCAAAAAAACCCACGATCGCAAGAACGCCTGATTTTCGAGACAACTCCAGCTCGTCTTTTCTTTTCTTCTTACTTTTTCCTTCTTACTTCTAGTTCTTAACGAGGTATCCCCATGGCAACTAAATATGACGCGATCGTTATTGGTACTGGCCAGGCAGGACCGTCTCTTGCAGTTCGGCTGGCAGACACTGGAATGAAGGTGGCGGTTATCGAGCGCAAACGGTTCGGCGGCACCTGTGTCAATAACGGCTGCATCCCAACGAAGACGCTCGTGGCGAGTGCGCGCACGGCTCATGTCGCGCGCCGGGCGGGCGATTATGGCGTGAGGATTGGCAGCCCGATCGCTGTTGACATGAAAAGAGTCAAAGCGCGTAAAGACGCGGTAGTGCGCCAAAGCAGCGATGGCTTGGAGAAGTGGCTAAGGAACACTCAGAACCTCACCGTTATTGAAGGCCACGCGCGCTTTGTCGACGCGCATCGGGTTCGCGTCGGCGACGAACTTCTCGAGGCAGACAAATTCTTCATCAACGTTGGCGGACGCGCGTCTATTCCTCCGTTCCGGGGCATCGGTGAGATGAACTATTTAAACAATTCAACGATGATGGACGTGGACTTTCTGCCCGAGCATCTGGTCGTCATCGGCGGCAGCTACGTGGGGTTAGAGTTTGCTCAGATGTATCGCCGATTCGGCAGTGAGGTGACCGTTGTGGAGAGAGGGCCACGACTGATTCACCGTGAAGACGAAGATGTTACGGAAAACATCAAAGCAATTCTCGAAGGCGAAGGTATCAAGATCCGTCTGGGGGCTGAATGCATCGGCTTTGAAAAACGCGGCGACAAAGTGGCCGTACAAGTTGATTGCAGCAGCGGCGACAAGACTGTCATCGGCTCGCATGCGCTTCTCGCAGTTGGGCGTGTGCCGAACACCAACGACCTCGGTCTGGAACATGCGGGGATTGAAGTCGATAGGCGCGGTTACATCCAGGTTGATGATCAACTTCGCACCAATGTCCCCGGCATCTATGCGCTGGGTGATTGCAACGGGCGGGGAGCATTCACCCACACCGCATACAACGATTATGAAATTGTCGCCGCTAATCTGTTAGACGGTGACGACCGCCGCGTGAGCGACCGGATCATGGCCTACGCCCTTTACATTGATCCGCCCTTGGGCAGAGCAGGAATGACTGAGGCGGAAGTACGAAAGTCAGGGCGAAAAGCTTTGATGGCAAAACTTTCCCGAGAAAAAGGCGAGACGGACGGATTCATGAAAATTTTGGTGGATGCGGAAACGAAAAAGATCCTTGGAGCGTCCCTCTTGGGAACCGAATGCGATGAGGTAATTCATTCAATCCTCGATGTAATGTACGCCAACGCGCCATACACGGTGATTCAGCGCGCCATGCACATTCATCCGACTGTCACAGAGTTGATCCCGACCATGCTCGGTGAGTTGAAACCGTTATGAAAACAGCGAGCTAGCTAGCGGAATCGACATCTGAAAGCAAAAATAAGAATATGAAAATAGTCATGCTGGGCCGCACGGGCCTCATCGGAAGCAAAGTAGTGAGCCTCCTTCGTGCACGCAGTCACGAAGTCGTTGCGGCATCTCCTTCCAAAGGCATCGATTCGATCACCGGAAAAGGTTTAACGGAGGCGCTAACCGGAGCGCAGGTGGTTGTGGACGTGACGAATGCTCCTTCGTGGGAAGATAAAGCCGTGCTGGAATTCTTCGAAACTTCAACGCGTAACGTTTTCGCCGCCGAAGAAAAAAAAGGCGTGGGCCACCACGTTCTTCGCTGCCGATAATTCCAAATGGATCACCGGAGAAACGCTTCTCATTTCGCGTGGTTACATTAGATTGTACAGGCAAACGGTTCAGCAACAGGAAAGGGAAACGAAAACATGAAAACAAAATTGTCCGCCGTCGCCCTTGTTGCGAGCGCGATCACGATTGCTCAAGCGAACCCAGGAGGTGTTCACGCAGTGACAGGGGCATCTCACAGAGGCGCCGTTGCACACAGTGCCCTGGCCGTTCGCGCTCCGATGCGGCCCGGCGGTGTTTCATCGTTTCGTTCGACGCCGATGCGGTCATACGGCAGTAGACCGTTTTATTCAGGCCAACGCCATTCCTCGTTTGGCATGCATCCGTCACCATCCTCCGCGTACCG
>WNGJ01030524.1_pt1 | contig 18586 bp, 18 predicted proteins | sample 5400611 | NCBI WGS metagenome assembly WNGJ01 (sample SAMN13153375, study PRJNA577476) | soil metagenome | isolation source: 40 cm soil or saprolite under Garry oak tree replicate 1 | place: USA:California | collected 2016-06-15 | reverse complement strand
GACGCCACCACCGGCTCCACATTGAAACCAGTCATGAACTTGATGTCGTCCATTGCGAAGACGTTCGTGGGATCCGTCATGGCGATGGTTAGAACGGAACCGACGCGCGAGAGCGGAATGACCTGATAACGCGTGGCGGTGTCCTGAGGAATCAGCTTGATGACGTTGGGATCGATTTCGTAATACTTCAGATTGATCGAGGGAACGCCATACTGGCGGGAGAGCACGCCGGTGATGTCATCATCGCTGATGAAACCCATTCTGGTCAGGCAGCTTCCCAGTTTGCCTCCATTGGCGCGCTGGAACTCGAGAGCCTTCTGGAGCTGGTCCTGTGTGATCAGACTTTCTTTTACCAGTATTTCGCCAAGACGGACGGACATCCGCAGCTACTCCCTAGGGGGCCTGCACCCAATGCCCACCTTAACAAAGGATGACGAAGAGCGAAGCCGGAATTTCGTGGCTCGTTTTGAAATCGCTAATACCTGTCCGCTCGGGCAGGTTTTTCTGCGCCCGGACAGGTGGAAATCTTGACTTGCCTCCTCAGGATGCTATCTTGCCAGAGAGATGCTTCAGCATACACCCGCGACACATTCTTTTCACCGGCCGCTGCCCATGACCCAAACGGTCAGCCGCGAAAGCAGCGAATTTGTCGGCCGATAGGAGATTTTTGTCACCGCAGACTTTGTGAGGCGAACTAGCCAATGAGCAGGCTGGAATCCAAACAGCGCTGGGGCTTGGGGATCGGCGGAATTCTCCTTACCTTGTTGCTCGCAGTCGTATTTACGTTCGGCTCCCTCGATGTGCCCTTCCACCCAAAGAGCTGGCGCGAAGTGATGGTGCTCTACGCGGTGTCCAGCTTTGTCACCGCCGCGCTTTTGGTCTTCCTGCTGATTCTTGGCCGCACCACACTGCGGCTCTGGGTCGAGCGCCGCCGCGAACAACTTGGCGCTCGCTTCAAAACCAAGATGGTTGTCGGCGCAATGGCGTTGTCCCTGCTGCCGATCGTGTTCATGTTTATTGTCAGCTACTCCCTCATCAATCGAAGCTTGCTGTTGTGGTTTCCCAAGCCACTTGAGATCGCATCGGAAGAAACGCAAAAGCTCTTGAATGACCTTGGTCGCGGCCAGTTGCCGCGGCTTCGAGCGCTAGCTCTACAGGTGCAATCGGCGGCACAAAAACCGGGCGATGACTTTATGCAAGACGCTTTCGCGAAAGGTGCGGATGCGGTCTGGATTCTCGATCAAAGCGGAACGCCTGTCCGCGGTGGGATTGTTTGCGACAATCAGCCGGAGGACCGCCGCGGAGCCATCTGCATGCAGCCCACCGCGTCAGGCGAATACCTGCGTTCACTGGAGAGCGGCGTGGAGGTTTGGGAGGCGGAAGGGAAAAATTATTTCGGCGCGCGCGTGCCGAATTTCGAAGATGGAAAACCAGCGGGGTTCATTGTGGCGGCTTACCGCGCGAGCCCGGGTGTGCTGACGCGTCTCGCCGCCATTCAGACGCAAACTCGCGAATACTATCAGGCCAAGCAGGATCTCCGTGCCCTCAAGCACCAGATGCTTCTCATCCTCCTGCTGTTTACCGTTCTGCTGTTGTCGTCGGTCATGTGGGTGGCGCTGTTTCTCGCCAAGCAAGTCACGGTTCCCATTCAGGCGCTCGCGGAAGGCACCCGCGAAGTTTCTTCCGGCAACTTTGATTATCAGGTCCCGGAACAGGCTCAGGACGAACTTGGGGTGTTGGTGCGCTCGTTCAACACCATGACCACCCAGTTGCGCGACAGCCGGGCACAGATCGATGAGTTCACCCGCAGCCTGCAACAAGCAGTACAAGAGCTGGAGCGGCGGCGGCAATTGATGGAAACCGTGCTCGAAAATATTCCTACCGGAGTGATCTCGCTCGACAGTTCGGGAGCCATTTTGCGGAGCAACACCTCCGTTTCGCGGATGTTCGGGATGGATGCAGGCGGGCTCGAATCCCTGGAGGAATTGCTGGGTGCGGATTCTGCACGCACCGTCCAACACTTGATGCGCCGGTCTCTCCGCATGGGAGTGGTGTCCCGGGAAATGGAAACCGTGGTCGGGGGGCGCGTGTTGCATCTGGCTGTTACGGTAAGTTCTCTCGGCCCGCGCCGCGCGAACACGGGTTTTGTGCTGGTCTTCGATGATTTGTCGGAGTTGCTCCGCTCCCAGAAGACGGAGGCGTGGCAGGAAGTGGCTCGCCGCATTGCGCACGAAATCAAGAACCCCTTGACCCCCATTCAGCTCTCCGCACAGCGACTCTCTCGATTCCTGGAAAAACGAGAATCCTTCGAACCCGGGGCTTCCGCCGATTCGGAATTGGCGAAGCTTGTTCAGGAGTGCTCGCGTTTGATTGAACGGGAAGTGTCCACGCTCGCCTCACTCGTCAATGAGTTTTCTCAATTTGTGCGCTTCCCTGCGGCCAAACTCGCCTCGGCCAACCCCAATGCCATCGTTCGGGAAGCCGTTGAAGTCTTTTCAGAAAGGCTGGATGGCATCACCTTGAAGAGCAATTTCGCGGAGAATGTCGCTACGGTGCGAGCGGATGCCGGGTTGCTGCGCAGCGTGGTCGTGAATCTCATCGACAATGCTGCCGAAGCATTGGAGAATTCTTCTTTCCGCGAGATCACTGTTTCCACAAAGTCGCTTCCCGACGCTGAGGCCGTGGAAATTTCCGTCGCGGATACCGGCAATGGCATTTCTCCCGAAGACAAAGACAAGCTTTTTCTGCCGCATTTTTCGACCAAGGATCGAGGTACCGGCCTGGGGCTGGCCATCGCGGCGCGCATCATCGCCGAGCACGGCGGGAGCATCCATGTTGAGGACAATTTCCCCGTTGGCTCCCGCTTCGTGATCGAGTTACCCGCCGCGGAATTGCCGGCTGCTTCCGTTGCCGACCACAACGGGTCCCCTACCGCCCTATGACGCTGCGGCCACACATCCTCATCGTCGACGACGAGGCTGGCATTCGCGAGTCCCTCACTCTCATCCTGCGGGATGAAGGCTATCAAGTGGATGCGGTGGGGTCGGCCGAGGAAGCCTTGGAACGTTCCGCGGTGGGCGATTTGGAGGTTGTGCTTCTCGACGTCTGGCTTCCTGGGATCGACGGCCTCGAAGCTCTTAGCCGCATTCAGGCGCTGCCTCACCCGCCGGCAGTCATCATGATTTCCGGCCATGGAACCATCGAAACGGCCGTTCGAGCCACTAAACTTGGCGCCTTCGACTTCATTGAGAAGCCCCTTTCTCTGGAAAAAATCATCGTCTTGGTGCGCAATGCCATCCAGCAGCGCCGCCTGGAAGAAGAAAACCTGCTGTTGCGAAACGAGCTGGGCCATCGTTACCAGGTTATTGGTGGCAGTGTGCCCATGAAAGCGCTGCGTCAGCAGATAACCGTCACCGCCCCCACCAACGGCCGCGTGCTGATCTACGGAGAGAGCGGAACCGGCAAGGAATTGGTGGCCCGCGCCCTGCATGCGGCCAGCCTTCGCGCCAAGGGTCCATTCGTGGAAGTGAATTGTGCGGCAATCCCTGAAGAGCTGATCGAGTCCGAACTCTTCGGCCACATCAAGGGTAGCTTCACGGGCGCCACCGAGGACAAGATAGGGAAATTCCAGAAAGCTGACGGCGGCACGTTGTTTTTGGATGAGATCGGCGACATGAGTCTGCGCACGCAGTCGAAAGTGCTCCGCGTCCTCGAGGAACAGCGTTTTGAGCGCGTGGGCTCCAACGTCGCCTCGAACGTTGACGTGCGCGTCGTCGCCGCGACAAACAAGAATCTGGAGCAGGAGATCTCCCGCGGCGCCTTCCGCCAGGATCTGTTTTATCGGCTGAACGTCATTCCCTTTTATGTTCCGCCCTTGCGGGTCCTGCTGCGCTATCCTTGGCCAGGAAATGTTCGTGAGCTGCGGAATCTCGTGGAGAGGCTTGTCATCGTATGTCCCCAGGCACGCATCGAGCCCCATCATCTCCCGCCCGAACTCTTTCGCGGTGTTGCCGAAAGCCCGCACCATCCCTACTCGACGCTCCACGAAGCCCGCAGTGCCTATGAGCGCGAGTTCATTCTTCGCAAGCTGCAAGAGCACCGCTGGAATATGACTCAGACGGCAACAGCCCTCGGCCTCGAACGCAGCCACCTCTACCGCAAAATGAAATCTCTCGGAATCGCGGCGCCGGATTAGGCGCAAGGGGCGGTTGACTAAATCACGGCAAACCCAGTTCTTTTTCCCTTCGCAAAATCACCATTCGTATACAATCCTCGCAAACTCGGGTTGCCGTTGGAAACAAAGAATTAACAAAGCGGCGGTTTTGCGGCGCTGTTAGCCACCCGCGCTTTTTCCAATCGCGTTGTTCAGGGGGATGACGAATTCCCACTCTGTTTCATCACGATGGATCGACGGCTAAGGAGACACTGCGTGAAAAAGATCGCTCTGATTCTGTCTGCCCTCTCCGTCCCTTTGGCTCCCGCCGCCATCTCGCAAACAGTCACTGACGAAGCCTTCAGCTCTTCCCGTCACGCCGTCGAAGCTTCGCCGCCCCCGACCTTTTTTCCACACAACTGGATTCGCGGCTACACGGAATTTGCCGTGGCGCCTTCGCACAACGAGCCCGACCTAGGCCGCTGCATGTTTCCTCAACCGTCGACCGCGGGTGGAGCCGCCTCCCAGTGCACCGCCTATGCGCGCTACCTCTTTAGCGGATATATAGAGATGCACCCCCTAGGGCAAACCTTCGCGCGCCATCTCTTCTTGTTCTTCGAGCCAAGATTCAGCTTCGGGAGGAACATACCGCAGGTCAGCTACGAAGAATCCATGGAGCCGATCGCTTATGACCGATCGATTGGAGCCGGTTACCGGTTGCCGCGGAATTTCGAACTGCGCCTGACCCAGCACCAGGTCGACTATCTGGGACGTTACAGCCGCCTGCTTGGCCCAGCCGACCTCCGCACCACCGGCCCGTACGGCCTCTATACCACGGTCTCGCTGCGCTGGACTTTCGGTGGATACGGCCAGGGCGGGTCGCCGTCGGCCTACTAGCTGAAGCAAAAAGAGCTCCGGCGACAAGCCGGAGGCTTGCTAGCTGACGGCAAGAAAGACAGGGAGCCACCGCTCCCTATTCTTCCTGGTCTTCCTGGTCTTCGCGGTCATGGGCAGCTTCTGTGAGCTCTTCGAGCTGATGCCGCCAATCGAGTTCTCTCACTTTCTGGGGATTTTCGCGCCAGTCCGGCGCCACTTTCACGTGCAGCCCAAGGTAGATTTTCGTTCCGAAAAGACGCTCCAATTCTTTGCGTGCTTCCGTTCCGATTCTCTTGATCATTTCCCCCTTGTGCCCGATGAGGATTTTCTTTTGTGAATCTCGCTCGACGTTCAGAAGCGCCTCAATCCGCAGAAGCTTGGGGGTCTCTTCAAACTTTTCCGCAAACACGGCCAGTGCGTATGGCACTTCGTGATACATCACCTGAATCGCCTTTTCGCGGATGATTTCCGAGGCCAGGAACCGCTCCGGCTGGTCGGTCACTTGGTCTTCCGGAAAATACGGCGCACCCTCCGGCAAATGCTTCCAGATCTCTTTAAGCAAGGCATCACAGCCGGAACCCTTTAGCGCCGAAACCGGCACAATGGCGGCAAAATCGAAAGCCTTCGCGAACGATTCCGTCACTGGGAGTAACTTGGGCTTTGGCAAGCGATCGATTTTGTTCAGTGCCAGGATGGTTTTGCCGCGAAACCGCCGGGCCTTTTCGAGCAACAGTTCGTCCGCCCTCAGCTCCGGGCGGCTGACATCCATCATAAGCAGAAGAACGTCGATTCCTTCGAGCGCCGCGGCAAGCTCCTGCATCATTTGCCTGCCGAGCGCGGAATTCGCTTCGTGCATGCCGGGCGTATCGATAAAAATGATCTGGCCTTCCGCGCTGGTTACAATTCCCTGAATGCGATTGCGGGTGGTCTGCGGTTTGGAAGTGACGATGGCGATTTTTTGGCCGACCAGGCGATTGACCAGCGTGGATTTTCCGGCGTTCGGGCGTCCAACAATGGCAACGAATCCAGAACGAAACGCTTGTTTCTTCCCGACACTCTCTTCTTCTCGCATCAGGGCTTTACGATCGGCAACTCCAGGCGGCTGGGATGCGCGCTATCGTGAATCAGGCTGATATGTGCAGTCTTCGCATCTTTCCCAGTCTCGGCTGCGACCACGCCTCCGCTATTGTAGTTTTTCTCTGTCCCCGTCGAATTGATGCTGCTCACGATCAGCCGCAGCCGGCTCCCTTCAGCGATGCGCCGCGAGAAAAAAGTGAAATTGTCAAACACGTATTCCTCCGTCGCTCCGGCCGGCACGAGCTTCGCGTCTCGGACAGACTCTCGATACCGCGCTCGCATGGTCGCGCTCGTAAGTGACACGGAGCTGCCGCCAGGCAGAATTTCAAACAAGTCCGCCTCGAGGTCCGTGTCCGGCACATCCATCTTCAACCACAGCGTCAGCCTTGCAAATCCCGTCACTTCCGTGGCTTCCAGAAAGGGCTCGGTGTGATAAACCGCGCCCTCTCCGTACAGGTTCATGGCTGCCCGTTGCGACGTCAGATAATTGGGATCGTCCTCCGGCTCCTGAGCGCCGGGGCGTGTATCCAGCGGATCGTAGATCCAAGAATCGCCCGGCGCGCCCCCATCGGCTTTGCTTTCGCGCAACGCGCCAGAATGAAACACGTCGCCGGCCGCGCCGTCCGAGCTTAAATAAAATGTCTTCGTCGTGTTTGTGAGGCTCTCCAGGCTATCCGCGTACTTCCACTCCTCCGTTCCAACCAGGTAATAAGCCACGCGCTTCTTCAGGAATTCCGGCTTTCGACCGCCCTTCATCGTCCAGTCGTACCATTCCGTGTGCAGCTTGTTGAGATCGAGAACACTTGCTGCGCCGAATTTCAATCCCCCGACTTCCGCCTTTGGCGTGCGGGTTCCCGCGTGGTCCCACGGCCCAATGATCAAGTAATGTTGTGCTTTAGCCTCCGGCGTTCCGTATTGCATGTGCCGCTTGTAATAAGTGAAAGCTCCCGGCTGATCTCCGTCGTAATGTCCGGTAATCGTCAGGATCGGCAGGCTGATTTTCTTGTATTGTTCGGGAGAAGGCACCATCGCGTCGTAGTACGCATCAGGAACCGGATGCGCTAGCCATTTCTGAAACACCGCCGACGGATTTCCCACCAGCTTGTCATAGCTTTGAAATGCCGAGTGCGCCATGTACATTTCGCGCGCGTTGCTCGCCCAAAAACTGCTGCTTCCAATACGGCTGCTTTGCGAACCATTCCACCACGTCGTAGCCGTCGCGGCTCTCATTCGCAAACGGCTCGAATTCCCCTCCCGAATTGCCGCGTCCGCGCACATCCACGAGCGCGTACACATAGCCATGCTTTGCAAAGTACAGCGCACGGTCCGTATACGAATCGCCGATGTAAGGCGTAAACGTGAAGATCACCGGCTGTGGCTCCTTCTGCCCGTGCGAGGCGAAGATTGTCGCGTTCAACTTCGCTCCATCGCGCATGGGAATCTTGACGGCCCAGTGCATGTCCGTCGCAGGCTCTTCCGCCGCTCGTTGCTGTTGCGCACGGATGGGCACGGCCATCATCGTCAGAAAGGCAACAGCCGCAGAAAGCTCTCTGGCCCTCGCGCGGAGCATCGACTGTCCTCCCTGCAGAGCTGGATGGCCTATCCCGTGGCTCCAAGTCTGCTATGTTTCCGTGTACCTACGTCGTTGTGGGAACCGCTTTCATCTGTTTGCGGATTCGCACTCGCAACACTTTTCTTTGGTTTGCTTCCACCACTTCAAACCGGTGGCCTTCCATTTCAATTTTGTCTCCGGAGGCCGGCACTTTGCCGGTAACATGATTCAAAAGGCCGGCGAGCGTGGTCACCGTCTCATCGGCTTCCTCGCCAAAACGCACACCCAGCAACTCCTCCACCGCATCAATCGCCATGCTTCCGCGCATGACCAATCCGCCGTCCGGTTCGCGAACCACGTCCGGTGCGAGCGGCTTTCCGCTGTTGCCGCTCTCCCCGACGATCTCTTCCACCAGGTCTTCCACCGTGGCGATTCCCGCCACCGTTCCGTGTTCATCAATGACCACGGCCAGCGGATGGCCCTTTTGGCGCATCTCGCGCAACAACTCCGATCCAATCTTGGTCTCCGGCATGAACAAAACCGGTTTCACCAGCTCGCGCACTCTTCGCTTGGGCAAATCCGGATCTGCGATTTGCAAAAGATCTTGCGCGAAGACCACGCCGAAAGTGTCGTCCAGCGATTTCTCGTAGACCGGAATCTTGCTGAATTTCGTTTCGACCACCTTGGCATGCAGCTCCTCGAGAGTAGACTCTGCAGAAATGGCCACGATATCCGGCCGGGGAGTCATCACCTCGCGCACACGCTTGTCGCTGAATTCCACCACTTGCTCGATCAAATCCGCCTGCTCCGGCTCGATGATGCCCTCTTCCTCCGCGGCTTCCACCAGCGCCTCTATCCCTTCTTCCGTGCGCTGCTCCTCGGTCTTTTCCGCTTCCTGTTCGGAAATCCGCGCGAGCGACTCCGCGCCTTCGAGAAACACGCGCACCGGCCAGACCAGCCACATCGCGCTTCGAATGAGCGGCAGGAGCGGAAGCAGCCAGCGGCCCGTGGTGCGGTACAGCAACATGTCCGGGATAAAATGCATGGCGAAAACCACTTCGAGAATGACAAACACGCAAAACTCGATCAGCGATTCCCAAGTGCTCGGAACGAAGTACACCACCCCGCGCGTCGTTTCCAGCACCAAAAACGCCAGCCAGAAATGGCCGAGGATGCGGAAGGTGCGGCCGCCGCTACGCCGGTTGATTTTCAGCTTTGGTTCGATTTCCGCTTCGAAGATGTCCAGATGTTCGTGAACGCGGCCGGTGGTCATGCGCCCCAACTCGCGGTAAATCAGTGTCAGGTAGGAGAAAATGGGCAGCGTGAGGCCCACCAGCACGACACTGAGCGCGTAGATCCAGCTTAGATACATCAACTCAACCCGAAGCGCTTGCGCAGCTTCCGCTCGATTCTATCCATCTGGCCATGATCGGTTTCATGGTCGTAACCGAGCAAATGTAAAACGCCGTGCAGAATCAGCACGCGAAGCTCACTTGCAAGGGGACGTTCTTGTTTTTTCGCGTAACGCCGTGCGGTTGCCGGCGAAATCGCGATGTCTCCCAAATACTCGTGCCTGCCGGAGTTCGTCACGTGCAGTCGATGCCGAAAACGCACCGGTTTCTGCTTCGCGGCCGTCGGAAACGAGAGCACGTCGGTCGGTCCTTGTTTCCTCCGAAAGTTCTGGTTCAAGCGTGCCATTCCCGCGGCGCTCACCAAACAAACGGTCATGCCGGATGGTTTCAAGCCGAGTTCCCTCTGCACGCGGCGCAAGAACGATTCCAGAGGACGCAGCGCCAGGCGCACCTCGTGCTGCTGATTTAGAATCATCCTTGCGGAATTTCTTGCTCGGATTCTTTCCCGGACTCTCTTGCCGGGGCCGCTTTCCCGTTCGCGCCGCCACGCTGCGGATGGGCGGTTTCATAGTCTTCGTAGGCGCGAATGATTTGCTGCACCAGGTTGTGACGTACCACGTCTCTTTCTCCGAATTGCACCAAGCCGATTCCTTCGATCTTGCCGCACACTTCAAGCGCTTCGACCAACCCGCTCTTCTTTCCTTGCGGCAAGTCAATCTGCGTCACGTCCCCGGTGACTACCGCTTTCGAGTTGAAGCCCAACCGCGTCAGGAACATTTTCATCTGCTCGCTCGTTGTGTTTTGCGCTTCGTCTAAAATCACGAACGAATCATTTAGCGTGCGCCCGCGCATGAACGCCAGCGGCGCCACTTCAATGATGCCTTTTTCGAGGAAGCGTTCGAGCTTGTCCGCGTCCAGCATGTCATACAGCGCGTCGTACAGCGGCCGCATGTAAGGATCGATTTTTTGTTGCAATGTTCCCGGCAAAAATCCCAGCCGCTCGCCGGCTTCGACCGCCGGCCGCGCCAGGATGATGCGGTTCACCTGCTTGGTCAGCAGCGCGCTCACCGCCATGGCCACCGCGAGGTACGTTTTCCCCGTGCCGCCGGGCCCGGTGGCAAAAACCATATCGTGCTTCTCGATCGCCTCCATGTAATGGCGCTGATTGGCGCCTTTCGGCGTGACCTGCTTTTTGCCAAACGAGCGCGCGCGGCCGTGCTCGAACATGCCTCGCGGCGATTCGTGCGGCTCTTCGGTCGCCACCCGGACCAGCGACTTCACTTCCGAAGACGAAAGTTTGTGCCCGTGCCGGGTCAGGTGATTGTATTCCTCGACGATGGTCACCGCACGGTCCACGTTATCCTGCTCACCTTCAATGGCCAGCCGCGTGTCGTGCAGATGCGTGCGCACATGCAGCGAGTCTTCAAGCAGGCGCACGTTTTCATCGAGCGTGCCAAAGAAGGGTTCAATTTGTCCGGAAATGTGAACGGTACGTCGCATCCAATTGGAAGGTTCTCGGCTTACCGGAACCGGCTTGCTCGTGGGATTCCTCCTCGCTACACATAGGGGGCTTGGCGCCGCCTAGGAGAAACTCTTTACACCCTAGCGCAGCACTGGGCTCGGGTCAAGCTACGAGTTCCTGAGTTCCTGACTTCCTGACTTCCTGACCGTGGGTGACGACCTTGGTCCGGAGACGCGCGTACTGCGGAATGGTCGGTAAGAAACGGGGGTACAATACCTTGCATCTCACCCTGGCTTCGCGGGGGCCGGCGATGAAGTTTGACCTCGATCAGCTCGTCTCAGACTGCCGAAAGGCAGTCCGGGAAAATGCTCCCCAGGCGCCTATCAGCGAGATTTTAGCGCGGTCGCTTTCCGATCGCGCTTCCCTGGTTTCCGCGCTCGGTGAGCCCAAGCGCGCGGAGATGCAGAAACTCTACCAGGGAAGCGATCTCACCATCCTGAACGTGATCTGGGCGCCTTGGATGACCTTGCTGCCGCACAATCACAAGATGTGGGCCGTGATTGGAATCTACTCCGGCCGCGAAGACAATATTTTCTGGCGACGCTTGCCTGCCGACAGCAGCCGGAGGCTTGAAGCCGCGGGAGCAAAGGCCCTTTGTGAAAAAGACACGGTCGAGCTGGGAGAAGACATCATCCATTCCGTGACCAACCCCATCGGGCGCCTGACGGGCGCGATTCACATCTACGGCGGAGACTTTTTCGGCGTCCAACGGAGCGAGTGGGATGCGGAAACGTTTCTGGAACGGGCGTGCGATGGAGACAGGATGGCACGGCGCTTCGAACAGGCCAACACGTTTCTTCGCAGGACCCTGTCTAGGGACGCTTAATCCGCGGGCACGGCGCGGGTCTTGGCCCATTCGCGGATGGACTGCACCTCTTCCGCGCGTGTCACGCTGAGCGGCTGCGTGCTCTGAATCTCTGCGAGCAGGACGTCGGTGGTCAATTGCTGCTTGGCGTTGAACGCCGTGTACAGTCCGGCAACGATGAGTTGTTCGATTTCCGTGCCGGAGAAGCCTTCGCTCGCGAGGGCTAATTTCGCCAGGTCGAATCCTGCCGCGTCCCGGCCGCGCTTTTTCAAGTGCAGGGCAAACAACGCCGCGCGCACTTCCCTATTCGGCAAATCTACGAAAAAAATCTCATCAAATCGCCCTTTGCGCAGCATCTCCGGCGGCAGCACGGTGATGTTGTTCGAAGTTGCCGCCAGGAACACACCACCCTCGCGGTCTTGCATCCAGGTCAGGAGTGTGGCAAGCAGCCGCTGCGACAAACCGGCGTCGGCGTCGCCGCTCGAGCCGGCCGAGGCAAACGCCTTTTCAATTTCGTCGATCCACAACACCAGCGGAGCGAGTTTCTGCGCCAATTCCAGCGCTTTGTGCAGCCGCCGCTCGCTCTCGCCGACGTATTTGTCGTAGAGGGCGCCCGCGTCCAGCCTCCCCAATTCGAATCCCCACTCGCCCGCGACCGCGCGGGCGGCCAGGCTCTTCCCGCAACCCTGCACCCCAGTGATAAGCACGCCCTTTGGCGGCACCAGCCCGAACCGCCGCCCTTCGGGAGTCAAGGCATTCTTTCTCTTCGCAATCCAGTCACGGAGGTGCCGCAACCCCGCCACGTCCATAAATGACGCGTCTCGCCGCACCGTTTCGAACAATCCCTCGGTTTTGAGTGCTTCGCGCTTCGCTTCCCGCACCGCATCGAGCAACCCCGCATCGGCCTTCCCTCGCTCGAGCACGCTCTTCCGCAGCGCGCGCAGGGCCTCTTCCTCCGGCAGGCCAACCAGATTCTGCGCCAGTTGCGTCATCGCGGGAACATCGAGCGCGATAGCAATGTGCCGATCACGGCTTAGCTCCGCGAGCACCTGCTTCACTCCGGGTAGCAAATCCTCCACTTCCGGCAGGCCCAACTGGAAAGGCATGGCATCGCCTTCCAGGTCCGGAGGCAGCTCCATTTTCGCGGCCGTCAGCACAATCGAACGCCGCCCGGTTCGAAACTTCTCAGCCAGGTCGCGCAGCCTCCGGCAAATCTTGTCGTTGTCGCAGTAGCGCGCAAAATCCTTCAACAAGAAAATCCCGTCGCCCTGAATCAGCGCGATGTTCGCGAGCCCTTGCTCCGGACTGTCGGTGTTGTACAGGGGCGCGCCGTGGGCCTTTGCCAGACCGGTCGTGACGCTCCATTCGTAGAGCGGAACACCCAGCTCCGCGGCGACGTCCAGGAGCAGCGCTTCCACGCGATCCTCTTCCGGCGTCTCGACAGTAATGATCGGGTGCTGCGAATTGATCAGCAGCCGCAACTCGTCGTGCTTTTTGGGCGGCTTGGAGAACCAGTCCTTCCCGCAGCAAGACCTTTGGGTGGTGGGTTAGTCTGAATTTTGCACCTCGCCGCGGGTTTGCATCCCGGTTAAGGACGACCTGTATCCGTAGAGACCCGAAGCCATCGCTGGCACGAAGACAAGCCGGAAAACAAACATCCCCCTGGGCCGTCAAGCCAATCGAGTCTGACCAGTAATACGCATGGCGAGAAGCCCGCGACGGCTCCGCCTACGCCGGATAGGATTCCCATGAGCACCGGTTTGACCGCTGTGCGACCGACTTTTCCCGCGTTTGACAAAGCTAGAAGCCTCGTTTAACGTTAGAAACTTGGACAATACGCCCAAGGAGCAATAGATGGCCCAGGGACAGCCTACCAAAGTCAAGAAGAAGAAAAAGTCGGTTTTGAAGCGCGCGGCGCAAGCTCGTCAACGGGCCCAAGTCAACCGCATCAACCGCACACGCGTCCGCACCATGATGCGCCGCTTTCGCACCGCTCTCACCGCGGGTGACCCCACCGCGGCGGGCAATCTGCTCTACCCCACCATGTCTGCCATCGACCAGGCCATTACCAAGGGCGTGCTGCACGAAAATACCGGCAACCGCTACAAGTCGCGTTTAACCCTTGCTTACAACGCCGTTAAGGCCAAGGCGGCGAAGTAAGGCCGTTTGCAGGTTTTCCGTCTCCGCTTTCAGACCGCTCTTCCCTCCTCAGAGTCGAGAAGCTCGAGCAGCCGCGTCTTTCTATTTTTCTCGAAAAGACCAAATCACAAGGGATTGCCCTTACAATTGGCTGGTTCACTCGTTGTAGCGGAGCCGGATATGAGCTACTACGCATTGTTCTATGACACCGTGGATGACTATGTGGCCCGGCGCGCGGAATTCCGCGAAATGCATTTGCTTATGGCCAGAGAAGTCCGCGAGCGCGGGGAATTGCTGCTCGCGGGCGCGTTCGATGATCCCGTCGACCGTGCTTTGCTGGTATTTCGAGTCGATGACCGGAGCAAGGTTGAAGAATTCGCCCGGAAAGATCCTTACGTCGTGAGTGGTCTGGTCAAAAAGTGGGAAGTGCGCCCCTGGAAAGTCGTCGTTGGCAACGAACAACGCTCCCCCGCTGCCAGGGCATCCGGCGCCATCCTCCGCCACTGGTCGGCGCGCACCACGGAGGCGCAGTTGCCGAAGTATCTCGAGCATTTTTCGAAGAGCGTGCTTCCGGAACTACGCCGCGTCGCCGGTTTTCTGGGAGCTACTGTTTCTACTCGTCAGACGGGCAATGCAGTGGAGATTTTCGTCGAGACCAGCTGGCGCTCGCTCGATGCCATCCGCGCCTTCGCCGGCCCTGACCTGGAAGCCGCGGTCGTCGCTCCCGAAGCCGCCGCGCTGCTGACTGACTTCGACCGCCGCGTGCGCCACTCCGAGATCACACTCTCGGACCACACCTAGTATCACCAACCGGCGGAATGCGCCGGTCAGCCGGAAATCCTCTAACGGCGTGCCGCCAAGGCTTCTCCGCCAGTTAATTCCGCGATCAAAAACTCCATCACGGCGCGGGCGTCTTCCCTGCCACCTTTCAGCCGTTCATCGGCTCGCTGCAACGCGGCTAATCCCGCGAGCAAACGCGCTTTCGGAATTTTTCTTGCGCTCTCGAGCGCCAATTGCGCCTGCTCCGGGCGCATCGCGAGCGCTCGCGCCGCCCCCCAGCCGTTCGTGACGCCGCGTAGCTCGCTGGCTTCGATCAGCTTGCGGTACATCCAAGTCATCGCGCCCAGCATCTGCAGCGGCTCTTCGCCTTCGCGCAACAGACGGTCCAGAAACTCGAGAGCTTTCTTTCCCTGGCGCGAGGCCAGCATGGCTGCCAGTTCCCAAACCGTAGTCGTTTTTTCCGAAACCACCAGAGCGCGGACGTCTTCGCGTCGAATCTGTTTTCTCCCCGCCGCAAACGTTCCGAGCTTGCCGATTTCCGTCCTGAGCCGCATTAAATCCGCGGCCACGAACTCCGCCAAGTCTTCGGCCGCTCCAGGTTCGAAGGCGACGCCCTGCTCTTTACCCATCGCGCCAGCCAGCGCCACCGCGGCGGCCTGGCGCTCGTCGAGGTTTTCGCCCAGCCCGCACTCTACCACCAGCGCTTTCTCTGTCAGCAACTTTCCCCACTTCATTCTCTGATCCAATCGCAGGGCTTCGATCACCAGCACGGTGAATGGCGCCGGATCATTCAGGTAAGCGGCAAGAAGCTCGACGGCATCATCGCGGCTTTTCTCGCCGAGGCTTTCGATGGCCTCGGCGTCCTCGAGGAAAACCAATTGTACCGGGGAAAGCATGGCCATGGTTTGCGCCTGTTCGAGCGCCGCTTGCGTCTCTCTGCGGTCCGCCGAATATCGCGACACGGCCCAGGGCCGCGCCGCATCCGGCACGTATCTCTCCATCAGCAGCGCCCGGCAACGGTCCCGCAAATAAGGCTCTTCTCCCAGCAGCAAAATGGCAGGGATGGCCTTCCCCTTCTCCAGCCGCGACAGCAGTTCATTCGCCGAAATGCGCGTCATTTAGCCTTGCCTCTCCGGCCAAATCGCAACCGATCAACGCTTGGAGCTCCTTCAAGTAATACTTTAAGTTGGCTCGAGGCTTCCCTTTTCTCCGCTCGTCCGGAGCGGTGCTGGCAGGGCAAATCATTCGAAAGGCTGGAGCCGCTTTTTAGCCCTTTCTAGTAGTTCTCCGTCACCACTGCCACCAGCCGCGCGGCAAAATCCTGCGCCAGCCGGTCGAGAGCCGGATCCTGCTCTTCGAAGAAGCTTTTCACATCGGTCGAAATCTCGTATTGGTTGCGAAACAGAAAGTTGTCCGTGTGATAGAGCAGTCTTCCTGTCTCGCGGTCCTCCAAGTTGACCTCGCACTTCACCGTCACCAGCATCGTCGTGGCCCGCCCCGTGGTGGTGTCAAACAGCAGTGGGACCGCCTCCAGACTGAGCACTTTCCCGCGCAGCACCGCGTCGCTCGTAGCCGGGTCGGACACCACGCGATAGGGCGTCTTCGCCAAAAACTCGTGCACCGTCGCCGCTGTCAATCTCTGCTCGATCCTGTAACTTGTGGTCTTATTTTCCAGCGCCGGCACGGCAATCACGTGAATGCTTTTCGGCAGCCCATCACTGCGCCCCGCAACGCGGTAGCCGCAGCCGGCAAGGAGTGCGCTTGCCGCCACAACCGCAAAGGCGGTTCGTCCGATCCTCACAAGAGCTTCTCCGCCAGCCTCACGGCATTCCATGCGGGTAATCGAACATTGTCTGCCGCTCCCCAAAACCACCATGTTCCGTGGACCGTTGGGTCCGATTGCGGAAGGCCAAGCTGGATGGTATTTTCCCCCGCAGCGCTGACGTTGCTTGGGGTGCAGTCCTCGTCTCTTACCACGGAAAACCCAGCTTCCCGACACGCGTTGCTGACCGATTCCTTATCCGCTACCCCAGGATCCAGTTCCGCACAGGCAGAAAACATCACCCCGTAAAACGTTGGCGCGTGAAGCACCTGCAGGGCCGGCAGTACCGCTCTCTGATTCGAGACGCACGCAGTGATCTCCTCACGAAGAGCTTTGCCGACCGCAGCGAGGTTCTGCCGGCTCGCAGGCCCATATCGCTCCAACAGGTTGAAGGCAACCTGGGTGTCGAAAACCGGCTTCCCGACAGATTGCAGGGAGAGCAACCGACCGGTCTGGCTCTCGAGTTCTTCGATTCCCTCCCTTCCCGCTTCGGAGACCGGCCGAAGGAAAGTAATGCTCAGTCTCTTCAGTCCAACCGGTCTCAGCCCGAAGGAGAGCGAAGTGGCGGCAACGGCAGCAGCCGAAGGAATCCAGAAGTGCGTGCCGTTTGGTTGAACTTTTGGACCAATTGGAGTGCTCCAAAACTCATCAAGCTTGGGAAACCAGGGGCTAGAGGGCTGGTCTTTCGTTGAGATTTTGCCCGTAAAGTCGATGGCCACCGCCCCAGCCGCGAGTGCAGCAGCGAGGTTGGTCTCAACAAATTGAGGAGACCCGGTGAAGAAAACGAAGCGCGCGCGTTCGAAACTGCCCTCGTCCACGGGCTGGATCACAACGGGTTCTCCGCCTGCTTCGGTCAGCGTTCCCGCCGCCGCTTCCTCATCCACTAACCGCAAATCCCAGCCGGAAAACTGACCCTCTTCGAGCAGCGTCTTCAACTCCGCGCCGACCAGCGAAGACGCACCGGCAATTACAATACGTTGAGATTCCCTTTCGATCGAAGGCATGAATCACACCGTCCGCGAAGCCAGCCGGTGCCGTGCAAAACGAAGGACATGCAAGATGACCCCAACAATCGCATAGGAGGACGCTATCAGAAACAAAACCGACTCCGACCACCTCCAGATCGCCGCGCAGAGCAGCGCCAGGAGGACCACGGCAAGGGACGGCTGCTTACGCGTCCAGGGGATGTCTTTGAAACTGTAAAACCGAATGGTGCTGGTCATAAGCGCGGCCAAAGCCAGCGTGATACAGATCCACACGATGGACCACCTGTCATCCTGCAGTGGTGCCGGAAAGGCGTTGCTGCAATCACTCCCGCCGCGGCGGGAGTGGGCATTCCAATGAAATACTTCGAGCCTCCCGGAGCCATGCCCTGCACGTTGAAACGCGCGAGCCGCCAGGCGCAACAGACAACAAACGCGAAGCAGAACCACCACCCGAAATGTCCGATCTGTTGAATGAGAGCAGAATGTCCAAACCCCGGCAGGTACTGGACGCCCCAGGCGTAGGAAAGCAAGGCCGGCGCAATTCCGAAGCTGACGACATCGGCGAGCGAGTCGAACTGAACGCCAAAATCGGTATTTGCTTTCAGTAAGCGGGCCAACCGCCCGTCCAGCGAATCGAACAGGATCGCCAAGCCAATGGCTTTCGCTGCGCGGTCCAGATCGTCTCCGTTGCCGGTCAGTGCGACAGCCGACGCATACCAGCCGCAAAGAAGATTTCCAACCGTGAATAAGCTCGGCAGGAGAAAGATGCCGCGCCGGCGAAACCTTTGGCGGCGAAACCGCCGCTCGGTGAAGGGAATCTCGTGTTGGTCGGGCGCCGCGGTGGGAATCATGGCTTGCTCCTCGGTCGAAGCGCCGGGCGCGACAGTTCCTTGCGCAAGGTCGGCAGCGGATTGCTCGCGAGCACGGTCACGACGGCTTCCCCGTCGCCGCCAGATTTGCTTCCGCCGCACCCTTCCCCTCCGACCGATTCGAAGTACGCTTCGCTGGCCACCTGGCAATCAGGCTGGAGCCGCCCTTCACATGCTCTCCTGTCTTCACTAGTATCTCCGCCCCCTTAGGCAGCCAAACATCCACACGGGAGCCGAAGCGCACCAGCCCGATGCGCTCTCCGCGAAGGACTGGTTCGCCCGGCCTCTTCCAAGAGACTACTCGCCGCGCAATGAGTCCGGCAATCTGCTTGAATACCATTTCGCCAGCTTCGGTCGAAAGCGTAAACACGTTCTGTTCATTTTCGAGCGAGGCCCGTTCGCGCATTGCGGCGAGAAATTTCCCCGGGCGGTAATCCAGGTTCGTTATCGTTCCGGAGGCAGGGGCGCGGTTCACGTGCACGTTCCAGATCGCCAGGAAAACGCTCAGGCGCTGGCCGGGGCGCCCGGCGTTTTCCTCTTCCGTTACAACCACCACTCGGCCGTCGGCGGGCGACACGACCGCGCCAGGTTCCGCGGGAATCACGCGATCCGGATCACGAAAGAAAGAGAACACAAACAGAGCAAGGAACACC
>WNGJ01015570.1_pt1 | contig 18595 bp, 8 predicted proteins | sample 5400611 | NCBI WGS metagenome assembly WNGJ01 (sample SAMN13153375, study PRJNA577476) | soil metagenome | isolation source: 40 cm soil or saprolite under Garry oak tree replicate 1 | place: USA:California | collected 2016-06-15 | reverse complement strand
CAGGTTATCCCATTCGGAAATTCACGGGTCAAAGCGTGTTTGCCGCTCTCCGTGACTTATCGCAGCTTGCCACGTCCTTCATCGCCTATTGGCACCAAGGCATCCATGATGCGCTCTTTGTAGCTTGATCAATCTGTTCTGGCCTGTTCGGCCAGAGATTCTTTGATAACTGAAACTCTCTCGCCGCCTTCCGGCGGCGCTTGATTTCAGACTCAGCTCTTAAAGTTGTATTTCTTACTACCCTGTATGTAGATGTCAAAGAACCAGCCGTTCGTTACATTTTGACCACAAAAAAAACTCAATCTCGTGCCGACAAAAAACCACAAGTAACCCGTCATTGCGGATTTCCGTTTTCGTTGCCGGGACAAAATTGAGCCCAATTTGCAGTCCCAAAATGTACGTAGAACGTACTCCAAAGTAGTGGAGTCCCGCTTCCAGCGGGATTAATACTTTACTCGAAATCAGCGCCGCGTCAACGCAATCCGAAAGATTTCTGCAATTTTCTACTCGAAGACAACTTCTTCCGGTTGATGACTTTATCTCTGCGTCACCGACAGGGATAGTTAATTGCAATGTGCGGAATGCAAAATCGGTTGCGCATCGGAATAGAAACTACGGACGCAAATCTTTGCGCGTGGATTTATTGTTTCGCCGTAGTAACGCTAATTTTGTCGAGCAGACGAGTGCGATCCGAATCGTAAAGACGGAACTCATAGGTGCGTCCTTCCTCGATCCAGTTCGCTGTGGCAACACCCTGGCATCCTCCTGCAAACAGCAACTCTTCTTTTCCATCAATGCAGACGTAGACCTGGCCGGGGCCCGCATCAGCAGTATTCCACCGAATGATTGTTTGACCCACCTTTTCGCCGACAGGCACAGGATTTGGAACCGCGCTGAGGCCGATCATCGCCCTGCTTTCTAGAACGCAGAAGGCGCGCTCGTCATGATTTGGATCCGCTGGCGTTGAATTGTTGGTGTCGCCGATTGTGGTGTATGCCAATATGTTCCAACCCGTACGGTGGATCAGTCGCTTTAACCCTGTATCTGAAAAAATCCAGAAATTCGTACTGTCATTGTTGCATTCTTGTGGTGCCAGCAGATACGCGACAGGGTGCTTTGATAGCGGCGAGCCGTCGGCGGTTTGTCGGGCGATTCGCGTGCTCAGAAAACAATATCTCGTTAGGTGCGCCAGTCTTCCGAGCATGGAGAAGGGGTTTTTTAAGTGATAGAGAATCCCGAGTAAAAAGACGGCATCGTATCTTTCTGCAAAGAGTTGGCCTCGCGAGTCCAAATCGATCGAACGGATAGTGACCGATGAGTTTAATGCCTTCTTAAGAATTCGAGCTCCGTCAAACTTGTTAAAATTTGTGTACTCGTAATCAATGACATCTACGGAGAAGCCTAGTTCCTCGAGAAAAAATGCGAGATCTCCATCGGCAGCGCCTACGTCTGCAACCCTGCCATACTTGCCTCGACAGAGTGCCAGCAGGTCAAGTCCGACTCTGGTGAGGAGTCGCTCCAACACAGGAATATTTCGTAGGGTGGCATACGGGTACCAGAATGGTTTGGGACGGCATGCCAACTTCGTCTTCAAAAGCTCTTGCTCTTTAGTAAGGGCGAGATCCCGCAGTGATGATGTTCTCCCTCGGGCCTTGCTTGATTTACCAGATTCTCCGTCGAGGCGAGGCGAACTGCGGGATTCGACTAAAAATTTACCGAGCGTTTGAGAAATCTTCGATGCCTGTTGAGACAGGCCAGATGACAGTATTTTCACAGTTGGGAACACTCGCGCAGTGCAGTGGATTCTGACAGACAGATGCAGCCGAGTCTTTTTGTAGGATTACCTCCTACGCCAAAATTTCCGCGCTCTGAGAGCAGCAGTCTATTTTAGATGAGTCGCATCTTCCCAGCGAATTGCCGCACGGAGAAGTTCGCCCAGAGTGCTAACGCCGAATTTTTCCTTCGCGCGAGCGCAGTAAGCTTGCACAGTTTTTAAACTCAAATGTAAATCCTCGGCAATCTGCGCGGTAGTGCGCCCCTGGCCGAGGAGCCGGAATATTTCCAGCTCGCGATCGCTTAAGCGTTCCACCGGAGAACTCTCGGCTCCCTTAGACAATGAGGTAAACCGGCGAGCCATTCTGTTAACGACCCGTTCGCTGACATAAACGCCGCCCTCCAGCACTCGGCGAATGGACGCGAGGACGCTTTTTGTGCTTTCTCGCTTCATGACGTAACCACGTGCGCCAGCGCGCAGGGCGCGTTCGGCATAAAGAGCTTCATCGTGCATGGAAAGCACGATCAAGGCGACCAGCGGGAATTGACTCTCCAGGTTCTTTACCAGTTCCAAGCCAGACTCATTCTTCAGGGAAATGTCCACAAGAGCGACATCGGGTCGTGTCTTTGTGATTCCCGTCATGGCTCCAGCGGAGTCTTCCGCTTCGCCGCACACGATGAGATCGTGCTGGCCGTTGATGAGATTGGTCAGTCCTTCACGAACCAGCGGATGATCGTCAATGAGAAAGATACGGTTTTTGCGCGGAGCGCCTGTCGTAGGAGTTGAGTCCATTATTTTAGTTTCGATCAGCGCCGTGTTGCAGGTTCAATTTACAGGTTACGATCGTGCCGCGCTGCCCGTTCCGTCGAACATCGAAACTCGCTCCCGCCAGGGATGCCCCGTGCCGCATCAATCGCAGGCCGAGTCCCTCGGAGTTGAGCAGATTGTCGGGGAATCCGATCCCGTCGTCGCTAATCGTGAGTAAAAGTTCGGAGCTGGTTGTGGTAAGGCAAATGGTAATTCGCTGTGCACCAGCGTGCTTAATCGAGTTCGTTACCGCCTCCTGGGCGATTCGATAGAGCTGAGTAGCAATCGCAGAGTCGCGGATTCGTAGTGATTCTCCCCCCTCGAAGACGCAGTCGATGCCGAAGCGTTCGGTTATGTTCTCTGCTAATCCCTGAAGGGCAACTATCAGGCCGTCCGCTTCCAGTTCCGGCGAGAAGAAGCCGCGCGCCAGGTTACGAGTAAGATCAATCCCTTGCTCAACATAATGAATGAGTTTTTCTCAGCTTTTCCTTCAACACTTGAGCGGCAAGAGCGGTGCCCGTGAGGTGTTGACCCAGACTATCATGCAGGTCCTGGCCCAACCGATGCCGTTCGCGATCGGCCACTCTCGCAATCTCCCGATCAAGCCGCTGCCGCTCGGCGACCTCGCGCTGCAGGGCGGCCGTTCGTTCAAGTACGCGCCGATCCAGATCACGCACAAGCGTTCGCAACTTTGATAGCATGCCGGCGAAAATCGCAAAGGAGGCAAATGCCATGCCTACATTCCAAAACCCAAGAGCGGGGATGCCAGCGGCTGTATCTGACCACATCCATGCTACGATTCCAAGGATGGAAATAATCAGTCCGATCAGTAAGTTGCCAAACCACGTGGCAAGAGCAATTGGCAATAAATAGAAGAGAAGGAGGGGACGTTCGTATCCGGTAACATAGTCGATATATCCTATGATCGCTACCAAAACGAGGCAGGCAGCAATTAAGACTCCCTTGTGGCAAACAATCCAGTCTGAAAGACGACGCGGACTAACCATGATGTGTCAAAGCCGGGCGCCACGTGGGAAAGTGAAAGTCCGGTCGGCACCAATTTCTAAAGCAAAGCCCTATCCCCTGTTTCTTGTTTTTCCAAACGGCATTGCTTTTCCAGAGTTTTAATGGTTCGCAGAGCGTTTCGAAGCTGGTCATCCACGGTCACCATGTGTTGCACCTTCCGGTTAAAAGCAGCTTCCATTTCATCAGCAGCGGCTGAGAACGGCTTGGTTGGCAGAGACGTTTTTTGCAATTCGGTGTAGAGCGTCGTGGCCTCCTCAACGACACGGGGGTCGGTAGCCGGATCTTCAGCGACAAAATCGGCCGGTACGTTGGAGCTATTAATGCGCTTGCTCAGAGGTTCGAGGCATCGGGCGCAATATGGCTCGCCAACGAACTCCAGTAACGAACGGACCAAGGACTCCGGATTCTCAATCAGGTCAGTATAGGAAAGCCGGTGGACCACGCGCGAACCGTAGGCTTGTTCAGCCTGAGCGCACGCCTTGACCGTGCGCAGCCAATACTTGTAAGCCTGGCTTTCGTTTCGGACTAGCTCGAACCCTGCGACGCGATGGAAGTTAAGCATTGAACGAACGACGTCGCGCACGTCGCGTAACACGTGGACAAAAACTGCCTCTGGGAAGAGTTTGCGCAGCGCACAAATATGCAACGAATACTCCGGCGTCCCATCTACCCACCGCATTTTGGGTTCGGATGACGGGCGAATCATTTTGCGCTTTTTTTCCAAATCTGACCGGTGGCTGAGAATTAAATTGTTGATGCTTCCGCCAAAATTCGCGAAGAACTCCGCGCGTGATATATCCATCGCGCTCAGAATGGTTCGGTCACCACGCGCCACGCCAACCTGATAGCTGGCCCCCACATTCAAGGCGAATTCTCCCATCCAGTGGGGGGAGCCCACCACGAAAATTGGCCTGTTTACCTCTTGCATTTCGCGTGATGGAGTCACTTTACCTCAGATCTTCTGCGTATTCCAGAAGCTACCGCTACGCCAAGATAACGAAGTTGGGAAGGCGCCTTTAAGCTCCTCCTGGTGATAGTGATTTAGCTAACTATTGGCCATCAGCACTTCGAACTCCGAATTAAATGAGAAACGCCTGCAGCAGGTATTGCTCACTCCAAAACCGAAATTGCTCTATTACCCAATCACGCCGGTAATCAAAAGGCAGAAGCAGCGTTCTCCGAAAGAAATGGGATTAGGCGCTGCGCTGATTTTCCCGGTGATCTCTCCGCTTCGCTCCTTGTTATCCACTCGTAAAACCAGGATCAGCTTTTCGCTGCTATAGCAATCTCCGTCGGTGCAACTCCTGCTGATTCACGCAAGCTTGCAAGATGATCATCGCTAAACAAAAATTCCAGCTTTTTACGCGCGGCGTCGGGGGAATAGAGCTCCCGTGTTTTTCTGATACCGTTTTCCGAGAGCCGCTTCCAAAGTTCTTCTGATTCGTAGAGCTCAATTAAGCTGCGCGCAAAATCCTCCGGCTCGTCGGCTACCAGAATGTCTCCACCGTTGGCAAGTTCCATTCCTTCCACGGCGAGCGAGGTCGCGACCACTGGCACGCCAAAAGCCATGCTTTGGTTGATCTTCCCTTTCACCCCAGCCCCAAATCGCAACGGCGCAACGGACAACTTTACGCTATCGAAAAACGGACGCACATCCTTCTGCAGTCCCGCTACAATGATCCTCTCATTTGCCAGGGCAACGATCTCCGGAGGTGCGTTGTCACCGAGGATGTAGAACTTTGCATCCTGCAGATGCTCGCTCACCAGCGGATAAATCTTTTGCACGAAAAAGAGGACCGCGTCGATGTTTGGTTTATGTTGGAACCCGCCGATGAAAAGCCAGTCCCGCCGAAGTGCAAACGGGGTCCTTGATCCTGCAATATCGACAATATTTGAAACCACTTGTATGGACTTGCCAGGCCACTCCTGCTGAAGCAGTCGCTGCTCGACTGGACTGACCACCCAGGTTTCATCAGCTTGCTCGATCAATTCATGTTCCAACTGCCGTTTCTCCTCCGCCTTTTGGCGCACTTCGGGGTCTCGAGTTAGCTGCGCTTCGCGGTCTTCACGGAGGTAATGAAGATCAACCGTATCAAAAATGATGCGGGCCTGCGGCGCGTGCAATCGAACGTCTGCAATGTGCTTGCGCGCAAAATCGCACCGGCTTAGTATGACCGCGTCCACGCTGGAGCCATGCGAGATGAGGTAATCGCGCACTTCCTTGATGTAAGGGTGATAAATGATTTCAATTCCGCGTTTCTGAAGCTCGCCTGCATATGGACGGGTCCTCGTCAGATTATCAGGAATGAAAGTGACGCGATGGCCAAGTTGCTGTAGCAGCTTGAGAATCTGGAACATCCGAAGTGATCCTGAATCTCGATCCGGGCTCGGAACGTAATGATCAATCACCAGAATATTCTTTCGGCCTGGCGGCGCGTGCTGCAGGAACGCCAGATCGGCGTTGGCCGGTTTTGTCACTAGTTCAGCAGCCCATCGTTCGGCAAATGTCGAGCGGTTAATATCCTGATGTTTTTTTGTGCCGGTTGAGAGATCTGTTCCGCCGGTTGCTCCCTCGTAGTGGATGACTTCGCTCAGCGGCTGATATAGGACCTTGTAACCGGCCCGGCGAACTTTGAACGCTAGGTCGGTGTCCTCGTAGTAGGCGGGCGCGTAGCGCGCATCGAACCCGCCCACACTTTGAAACAGCCTTTTGGGAATCATCAACGCTGCGGCTGAACAGTAATCTACTTCGCGAAGATAATTGTATTCAGGCTTCCCGGGGTCATCGAACTTGCCGTAGTTCCAACCGGAGGCGTCCTGCCAGATGATTCCACCTGCTTCCTGCAAACGGCCATCGGGATAAATAAGTTTTGAGCCGACGATGCCGGCTTGTGGGTCGGCAAAGGTGTCCAGCAGCGCCCTCAGCCATCCGTCCCGGACAAGCGTGTCGTTGTTAAGGAAAACCAGATATTTGCCGCGCGCCCTTTCTGCTCCGCCGTTGCATGAGGCGATAAACCCGGAATTCGTTTTGTTGCGCAAATAGATAACCCCCGGTATCCGCCGAACGGCCTCTGCGGTGACATCCGTTGAGAAATCATCTACCACAATGACTTCAAAGCGCTCCATTCCCTGGTGCTCCTGAAGCGAAGCCAGACAAGCTTGGGTGAACCGGAGCTGGTTGAACACTGGAATAATGATTGAAATTTCGACGTAGTCGTGAACGGGGAGCTCAATAGGACGCGTTGGCACGGGAGGTTCAACAGGTGCCACTCTCTGCCCAAGGGCTGAAGGTGCGCCTGAAATCAGCGCCTGAATTTGGTCATCAATCGTAGTGACTTCGGGATGGGTGGTTCGCCACTTCTGATATGCGGAGACGATCTTTTCGAGATGCCCGTAGCCTAACAAGTCCTGCGACTGTCCGGAATCAAGTTTTGCCTTTAAAGCCGCAACCGGATTTGCAATTTGCCACCGCACCGACGAGCGGAGCCGGGCCGCTGCCCTGCCAGCATCGTCCAGCAGTCGGCAAAGCCGCTTAGTAGCCTGTAGCTGCTGACGCAGACGGAGCCGCAGCTCATCTCCCTGCGCTTCACTCTTGGCAAGAAGCTGATCCTGCCAAGCCAAGTGCTTGCTCAGTTGGCGGATCTGGTGCTCGAGATGCCCAATGCGCATGATCCTATCGGGAACAGAGGCATCTAGACGGGTGACCGATCCTGGAAGCAAATCGGCTTCTGACGATTGCGTCGTTTCGGCGACGCTCACCACCTGTTGTTCGTCTCTTTTTCTCGCCGATGCGCTGGTTCCCCGGTCGGTTTCGGCAATCAAAGCGCGATACAGCTCGATTACCTTCCCGGAGATGTGAGCCTCGATCAGTTGGTCAATCGTGAAATGAGTGTGACGTCTTTGCTTTGTTACCAGCGCCGCGGCGTTGGCTACTTCTGCATCGGGTAAGCCAACGAATTCCGCAACGCGCCGTAGCTCTCTTTCTGCGTCTTCAAAAAAGAAATCGTAATGAGTTACAAGCCGCTCTTGCTCCTTTGCCGCTTCGATTAAACGCCGGTTGTAGATTTCCCATAACCGTAACCCAAAGGAATAGGACGTTCCGTTGCGTTCTCGCATCGAGTGTGCGGCTTCCAGTGGATTCCGCACCATGATGAGGGTTTTCATTCCCGGCAGGAGGTCTTGCCAAAACAGTAGCGTCAGACTGTTGCGCGGGTCCTTCCAGCCCCAGACGCTTGCCGAATCAAATCCTTCGATTAGCAGCCGGGCTTTCACGCGCAAAGGGTCGAGGCGCGGGTCAGTGAAATTCTCGTCAGCCTTGGGCGGCAGGTCCCAGGCCCCGCCAAGCTCATTTAACAATTCGTCGTTCAGCGCGACAAACCCCAGATGTTCCCAGAAACCCTCGGGATTATCGGCCTGTGGAGGCATCAATGCGCTTTCCGGACCGAGATACAGCCCGCAGGCATGCAATAGCCTCGTGAGCATCGACGTTCCTGAACGATGTGCGCCGGCGATGCAAACGGCGGTATTGGCGCTCGCTGAGTCCTTCAAATGTTTTCTCTCCAACAAACAGTCAAGTCTCTAAGTCGAATAGAATGCGTATCACAGATGCCTCGCATGGCAAACCCCCATTTCTGAATAAGCGATTTCGTCAGTATCTGTTCGAGAAATGTTTTGTTTTCTCAGCACGTGCCAGACAAATGACGAATAGCTTTGCTGCCTTAGATCGTTGAATCGTTATCACCATGTAACGGTGTCACGCTCGTAACCAATTATATGGGCTTGGCCAACCATGTACGGATCACGAATGATCTAGACTTGCCCAAGGGCGTGACAATGCAGCGGGAATCACGCCAGTCATTTTCCACCAGCATTTCACCCCCTCGCTCGGTTGATTTTGCGGCAGTCGGGTGCGATTATCGACCGCTTTTACGGAAGAACCGGAAGGGTAACTCATTCAATCCACAATGCAGATTCTCGTTTTAGGCATGCACCGGTCCGGCACCTCAATGGTGGCTCGTTTGCTCAACATGATGGGCGCCTATTTTGCTGCTGAAGGCATTTCAACGGGTGCGAATCAGGAAAACCCAAAGGGTTTTTGGGAACGACGCGATGTGCGCAATCTCAACGATATGCTTCTCCATTCGGCAGGCGCCGATTGGCATCGAGTAAGCGACTTTACGCTGGAAAAAATCCCCGCGGCGGCTCTGGCACAATTCAAGACCGAGGCGGGGAAGATCATCCTCGACATGGACGCGCACCGCCCGTGGTTTTTGAAGGAACCGCGATTTTGTCTGCTGGCGCCCCTTTGGTTGGACCTGCTGGAGGTTCCGGTGTGCGTAATCGTCAATCGCTCGCCTATCGAAGTGGCACGTTCGCTGCAAATGCGCAACGGATTTCCGATTGCTGTGGGGCTCGCTCTCTGGGAATGCTACAACATCGCGGCGCTAAACGCCACGCGCGGCCAGCGAAGGATTCAGGTTAATCACGCAGGTCTTATGGCGGATCCCGTCGGTACCGTGCGGCAACTCAAATGGGACCTGGAGAAGCTGGGAGTTCGCGGTTTGCGCGCGCCGTCGGATGAAGAGATACGGGCGTTTATCGATCCTTCGCTCTATCAGGCGAGGCGAGAACGACTTTACCGTCGATTGAGCCCGGCCCAGCGAAAGCTTCAGAAGATCTTCCAGAATGGGACAGTTTTGCTTGGAAAAAAGGACCTTCGGTTCTCTGCTGAATCGCAAGAAGTATTGAGCCAGCATGATCGATGGGCGGAGGCCCAGGACAAGATTGCCGAGTTGTCGGCTGAAAAGGGAAAACTTCAAGAGGAAATCGCAGAAGCAGAAGGCGCAAGGCACTGGAAGAGAAATTGAATGCGAAGCTGACGACGCTCCAAGACGAGCGCAAGGCCCTCGAAGAGAAGTTAAGCGCGCAGACGACTAGTCTTCGCGAGCTCGAGCGGAGAATCCGAAACGAAACGCGGCAGCGCGCCAAATCCGATGAAACACTGCGTACTGCGTTAAAATATGTTACGAAGCTTGGCAAATGGTCCGAACGGTTATTGCAAGATTATCAAAGGATTTTGAACTCGAATCGCTGGCGAGTAGGTAACTGGCTGAGCTTCAAGCGTGCCGGCGGAAAGGGTAAGGAAGCGCACCGGTTGGCGCAGCTAGTCGCATCGCGGCCACGGCCAGCGAGCGGCGCGAGGGATTCCGCGCAAGTTCAGTCCTCCACGGGAAAGGGGGAACCTGACAGGACGGGTGGGGCGCCTCCAAATTCAGACAATCGAAGCGCAGGCCCTGCACCCGCTGCTGGTTCAAGCATGGCGGCGACACCCCAGCAGTATGTTACAAAAAACCTCCTGAATCCTCTACTCGATCGTGGAAGGCGTCCCAAGCCCCTTCCCAAGGCTGTAAGACGCGGCGCGCAACCGTCAGTTGCAGGAACGGCGGATGTTATCGTTTGTGTGCACAACGCTTTGGAGGACGTTCGCCGCTGTCTTGGCTCGATTATCAAGCATCGTAGCGCTCGGCTGAACAAGTTAATCCTGGTAAACGATGGTTCGGATGAGGAAACAACAAGTTACTTGCGGCAGTTCGTCGCTGAAGCACAAGTTCAAGCCGTTTTGCTGGAGAGTTCACAGCCGAACGGATACACCAAAGCGGCCAACCGCGGGCTGGCAGCGAGACAAGCCGAATACGCGATCCTGTTGAACAGTGATACGGTTGTGACTCCTGGCTGGATTGAGCGGCTGATGGCGTGTGGGAAAAGCGATCCCTCCATCGGCATCATCGGGCCCATCTCAAATTCAACGAGCTGCCTTTGTCGTCGCTCGACCAGATCTCTACTATCTTTTCCATCCTTCACTCGCCTCGGTATCCGCGGGTGCCGCTCGTCAATGGCTTCTGCTTCGCGATCAAGAAGGCGGTCATCGATGCCATCGGGATGTTCGATGAAGAGCTTTTCCCAAACGGATACGGTGAAGAGAACGACTACTGTCTGCGCGCGGGCAAAGCGGGTTTTTCCGGGGCCATCGCCGACGATTGCTATCTTTTCCATGCAAAATCCAAGAGCTATTCGCATGAGACCCGTCATGAGTTGGGCGGCCAAGCCCGGTTGGTCTTGAGTCAGAAATATGGAGCAGAAGTGGAGAAGGCGACGAATGTCCTTAAGAACTCCCCAGAGCTGGCGCGCGCCCGCTCTGTTTTTGCGCGTGTGGTGGATGCGCCGCCGTGCTCGATCTTGTTCCTCATGAATTTCCGAGGAGCCGGTGGCGGGGCTAATGCGATCGTGCAGGAAGCCAACGGGCTGAGAAAGCTTGGGGCCGCCGTACAGCTGGCGATTCGCAGGCAGGATGAGAGCTTTTATCGGGAGCGGTTTCCTGGCGCCGCACGCAATCTTTTTTACGTGTCTGAGAGCGCGCCGGAATTAATAGCTTACGCCAGCAGCTTCGAGTTTGTAGTTGCAACATTGTTTAAAACCGTTCGCACGCTGAAGACGGTGCTGGACCAAGCACCCGGCGTTGTTCCTTGTTATTACGTTCAGGATTACGAGCCAAATTTCTATCATCCGACCGAGGCGAACTACCGCGAGGCTGTCGAGTCCTACACCCTTATTCCGAAAATACGTTGCTTCGCATACTCACCATGGGTCTGCGAAACGGTTGCCCAAAACCATGGCCTCAATGTCGACAAGACTGAGCCCAGCCTGGACCAGAACACCTTTTTTCCCGATGATCGTCCCAAACCCGGTACGCCTTTTGTCGTCTGTGCAATGGTGCGGCCAATGACGGAACGCAGATCGCCGGGGTTAACCTTTGAAATACTCAGACGAATCAAGCGAGAGTTCGGAGAAAGAGTAGAGATTCGCATGTTCGGGTTGGATCAGAACGATCCTTTTCTCGAACGGCAGCCAGCCGATTTTAAATCCAAAGTGCTTGGAATACTTCCTCCGCAGGCCGTTGCCAGCTTAATGCGGGAGTCTTCTCTTTTCATCGATGCCTCCAGCTATCAGGCATTCGGCTGCACTGGTCTTGAGGCAATGGCTTGCCGTTGCGCGACGATTTTACCGTCCCAAGGCGGGATCAGCGAGTATGCCGTGGACGGGATAAACACGTTGCTGGCGGCTCCCAACGATGCTGGAGAGGTGTTGAGAAAGGTCAGGCGTTACATCAGTGAGCCCCAACTCTATCAAAGCATTTTGAAGGAAGGGCTGAAGACCGCAGCACGCTACAGCATCGAAAGAGCATGCGCTTCTCAGCTTCGGTTTTTCGAATCTCTCCGGCAGGGTAACTCGCCGGCTGACGCTGGTCTCTGCGCCGCTGTACGCCTGCCATCTTATCCTCCCAATGTGGCGGAAGTGAAGATTTAATCTAGCGATAGCGCTGGCGATTGGGTTTTGTGCCGGGACCAGCAAGCAATCTGGAAGCGAACAAGACATTGGTCCTTTTGATTTAGGCGCACAGTATCGACGTATTGTAAGTGCAGGCTGTTTTCTTGCTTTTGATCCGACACCGACATCGGTTGATGAACATGGAGTTTGATTTTGCGGCGGCGGAGTGCAATCGTTGCGCGTTTCTGCGCAAGAACCGCGAGCAGGACGAATAAAATCATCTCACCCACATGCAGATTTTCGTTCTGGGGATGCACGGGTCCGGTACCTCCATGCTGGCTCGCTTGGTCAATATGCTGGGCGTTTATTTCGCCTCGGAAGGTGCGTCGACAGGGAACGATCAGGAGAATTCAAAGGGTTTTTGGGAGCGCCGGGATGTTCGGCAGGCGAACGATCGTTTGTTGCAAGCGAGCGGAGCAGATTGGGACAGGGTAGGAAGGTTTTCCATCGAGAAGATCCCCGAAGAAGAACTCAAGCGCGTTCAGCAGACGATTTGCTCCATCGTGCTTGAACTGGACGCACATCGCCCCTGGTTCGTTAAAGACCCGAGGTTGTGTCTGCTTTTTCCAGTTTGGCGACCGTTATTGGAATTACCAGTGTGCATCCATATTTACCGGCACCCGTTGGAAGTAGCGCTCTCGCTTCACGAGCGGAACCAATTTTCTGTCCCTCTCGGCCTTGCGCTTTGGGAACGGTACACACTGGCTGCCTTTGGCGCGACCGCGGGACTGCCGCGAGTGCTCGTTTCACACGCGAAGCTGCTTGAATTTCCAGTGAAAACTCTTCGATGGCTGGCTGCCCACCTGATGGAATTGGGCGTGCGTGGGCTGCGCGAGCCCACGGAAGCGGAGATTGAGGCCTTCGTCCGTCCAGAGTTCCATCAGCATCGTCGTCCGGCAGCGTTCAGTGCCAGGCACTATCTTCGTGAGCACCATCAGAATTTGATCGAGCTGATTGACTCAGGCGGCATTTTGCAGTGCGGATCAGATGACCTTTCGACTGTCTCGGCCTACACGATGGATTTGCTGGCAGTCCACGATTCTGCCGGGCAAAAGGTGGCTCAACAGATGGAAAAACTGCGCGAAAACATTGTCGCTGTGGAAAAGACTCTTGAGGATCGGTCTTGGAGATTTGGGTGTAACATCGCCGCTCTTGAAAAGACGATTGAAAAAAAAGAGGCGCAGCTCAGGACTCTGCACACGGCAGTCGGAGCTCTTCAGAGACAGTTTCAGCAAGCCGAAGCACTGCGGGATCGATGGCAAAAAGAGTTTGCGAAGCTAAATGAGTGGTCGGAGCGCATACTACGGGATTTTGGCCGGGTACTGAGATCGAATCGTTGGCGAATAGGTAACTGGCTGAGCTTCAAGCGTGCCGGCGAACAGAGTAAGGAAGCGCACCGGTTGGCGCAGCTAGTCGCATCGCGGCCAAGGCCAGCGAGCGGCGGGAGGCATCCCGCGCAAGTTCAGTCGTCGACTGCAAAGAGGAAGCCCGGCGGGACGGCCGCTTCGACAAACGAACAGCATGTTACTTTTAAGGAAACAGCAATTCCAGCAAAGGCGGATGTTATTGATGCGTCATCCTGCTCGATCTTGTTCCTCATGAATTTGCGAGCCGCTGGTGGCGGAGTTAATTCGATAGTGCAAGAAGCCAACGGGCTGAGAAAGCTTGGGGCTGCCGTACAGGTGGCGATTCGCCGACAGGATGAGAGCTTTTATCGGGAGCGGTTTCCCGGCGTCGCGCGCGATCTTTTTCATGTCTCTGAGAGTATAGCGGAACTGATCGGTTACGCCCGGCAGTTCAAGTTCGTGGTTGCAACTGCATTTAAAACCGTTCGCACGCTGAAAACGCTGCTGGAGCAAGCACCCGGTGTTGTTCCCTGTTATTACGTTCAGGATTACGAGCCAAATTTCTGTCAACCGAGCGAGGCGAATTACCGGGAGGCTGTCGAGTCCTACACCCTTATTCCGGAGATCTATTGCTTCGCAAAGACCCGATGGCTCTGTGAGACGGTTGCCCAGAAACATGGCGTAATTGTCCACAAGGTTGAGCCGAGCCTGGACCAGGAAATCTTTTTTTCCGATGATCGTTCCAAACCCGGCACGCCTTTTGTTGTCTGTGCAATGGTGCGGCCAGTGTCCGAGTATAGATCGCCAGGGCTGACCTTTGAAATACTCAGACGAATCAAGCGCGAGTTCGGACAAAGAGTAGAGATCCGCATGTTCGGGTTGGAGCAGAACGATCCTTTTCTTAGGCGGCAGCCAGCCGACTTCGAATACAAAGTGCTTGGAATACTCGACCGGCAAGGAGTTGCGAAACTCATGCAGGAGTCTTCTCTTTTCATCGATGCCTCCACTTATCAGGCGTTCGGGCGAACTGGTCTTGAGGCAATGGCTTGCCGTTGTGCGACGATTTTACCGTCCGAAGGGGGAATCAGCGAGTATGCCGTGGACGGGGTGAACACGTTGCTGGCGGCTCCCAACGATGCTGGAGACGTGCTGAGAAAAGTCAGGCGCTACATGAATGAGCCTCAACTGTATCAGAGCATTGTGAAGGAAGGGCTGAAGACCGCAGCACGCTACAGCATCGAGAGAGCATGCGCTTCTGAGCTTCAATTTTTCGAGTCGCTCCGACGGAACATTGGAGCGGCACGCTCGATTCAGCGGAAAACGACCAAGGTCCAGCCGGGAGCGCCTGGGGCAGCGCGCATCACGTCACACGACAAACCGCGTGGATTCGTTACCCATCCGGAAACCTGGGTGGGACGCGATGAACTCGGCACAGCACGCCCCTACCAGCCAACTATCACCAGCTTTCATCAATTCATTAATGACCAACATCGTTATTATCACGAGTGCCCAACGAAAGAAGGTATCCTGATCGACGTTGGAATCCAAGGGCACCTCCGCCGTGAGGATGCTCTTAAGCTCTACGAGATGGCCTACTACGCGACAGGTGATATCCTGGAGTTTGGGACAAGCTTTGGCTTATCCACCTCGATTCTAGCTCGGGCTGTCCGCGACGCCGGCAGAGACAATAGGATTGTCACCATGGAGCTGAAACAGCGATTGGCCGAGCACGCTCGCCACACCCTCACTGGACTGGACCTCTCCCACTACATAGAATTCATGGTGGGAGACGCGGACGGCTCTTGCCAGAAGCTGGTTGACACCGCTAGGAGGTTCCACTTCGCGTTCGTGGATCACTCACACACTTACGATGACGTTAGCAAGGCCTGCCGTCGTCTCTCTCAGCTTCTCACGCCGGGATCGTTCTGCCTTTTTCACGATTATAACTCTCGTTGGGAGGGAACCGCAGATTACGGTGTCTATACGGCTGTTGCTCACGCGCTCGACAAGAACCAATTCGAGTTCTGTGGCATCTACGGCTGCTGCGGCCTGTTCCGCAGGCGCGACGCCTAGCCGGAACAAGGTGTAGAGGCGGTCTGTCTTCAGCCGCGATTTTTGGCTCCTGCGCGTGAGGACACGGCGCCCCTACACCGAGACGCCGAACGTGTAGTGGCGGTCTGTCGCCAACCGAGATTCTTAGCACCTTGCGCGTGAGGACGAGACCTTCTCGGTCGTTGATTCTATTGACTCCTGCATACGTCGTAAGAGAAAGTTGTTCCCCGCATTACAAGCGCAGAGCGTCAGCGCGCAATATTATTTTCTAGCTATGAAACTCATAGTCACTATTTCGTCCCACAATGAAATTTCCGCGGTCAACAGATTGCTGGTACGATTCGTTGTTGCGAAGGGTTTACTTCCTTTACCGAGCCATGAACGCAGGTGAGCCGACCTCGAAAGATTCCGAAACATTGTCGGTGGGTGATATCGCGCCGTTCCGTTTGATGCGACTTACCGGCGAACAGATTCGCGGAGCGTTTCGATCACTTGAGCAAAGTCCGCTCACTGGCGCGCTTTTGTTTTTTTTGGTAGCGCTGTGCGTGCGCATCCAATTTAGCGTCGCGCATCCACATTTCGACAACATTTTCGCCGTGCGCGGCGTTCCATTCAGTGATGGGGTAACCTGGACTACAGCGGCAATCTCATTCGCCGAAGGCAGGGGGCTGGGAAGCGTGTATCGACCGGGGTTGTCGGTCGCTTTGGCCCTCTTCTATACGTGGTTTGGCTATCACTCTAACACCATTATTGTTTTGAACATTCTGGTTGGGTCATTAACGGCCGTCTTTATCTTTTTAATCGCGCGCAGCGTTTTTAACGAATTGATCGCTATAGCAGCTGCGTGTTTCGTCGTTTTCGATCCTTCACAACTTGTTCAAACCCCCCAGGCAACGACTGAGCCTCTTGGATTGTTGTTCTTTGCAGCAGCCATTTACTTTCTCCTGCTGGTTAATCGCGGGGGGAAAGCCAAGTTCGCCACGGCGAATCCGTTCTGTGGCGGACATGCTATCATAGGTGGAGTCTTACTCGGGCTATCCAATTTAACTCGTCCGCTGACCCTGGTCTGTGCGCCATTCTACGCCGGCCATGTTATTCTCTCCGAATGGTTGCGAACGCGGAGAGTAAAGCGAGCTATCGTGCCGGCAATTGCCCTTTGCATTGGGATTGTGCTGACCCTGTCTCCCTGGCTTGTCCGCCAAAGATTGGTGCACGGGGTGTGGTCTATTTCGACGAACCTTGGTGAAGCGTTATACAGCGCAACTTCGTCTAAATACAAAACATGGACGTCCTTGGTGCGAGCAGATGCGGACCGGGCTGGAGTCAATCCCACATTCGGCGCTCGCTACAATTACTTTATTGCCGAGTCGATCAAGAATGTCCGGCGCGACCCCATGTTCTATTTGCGGCAGATTGCGGGTTCATACTGGCAGTACCTCAACTGTTTTGATCTCAAGGTGCGCTCGAGCGATACGGCCTTCGCCTTTCGCCAATGGACCTGGCTGCTCGAATCACAGGTATTGTTCCTCTGGCTCACGGTCGCGTTGCTTGTCGTGAGCGGGACCCGAATTTGGATACGTTCGGGGACACTCGGCGGCTGTGTGTTTCTAGTCGTCTCGTCTGGACTCATGATCGCATGGCGACTCGCGCCTGCTCACGCTGGAATCGTTATTCTCGCGATCGGAATGGCTAGCAGTCTTATGTATTGCCACTGGCGGGATGTCGCGTTGCTTAGTTGGAGTTTGCTCGGCGCCGGATTGGCCAATGCCCTGTTCAATAATGCCATCCTCTACCGTGCTGTCTTAATGACGGACTGGCTCTTTAGTTTGTTCTATCTGGCGGCCTTCTACTTCAGCGCGACCATCATCGCAAATGGTGTTCTGCGCGTGCTGCGTCGGACGCCGGATCGTTCTTTCCTTCACGCTTCGACAACAGCCGAATCCCTGATTTTACCTCTCGGAAATCGGACTAAAAGCCGTCTCGCCAATGCTGTAGCCACGCCCCTGTGGGGCGTTGACATGGCTTCGACCCCGTGTTCCGAACGGCGCACAACGCCGTGGCTACAGCGCAGGCATATTTGTGAGGTGATTTGTAAGACGATACTCATGGGCGGCGTCGCAATTCTTGTTCTTTTCCCGCTTGCAGGTTCTTTTCGACTTCTTGCCATAAACTCCGGCATCATAGCGCAGTCGCGACCTGTTTCTTGCGATTTATCGGCGCAGGACAAACGCGACGTCATCGAGCGCTTGCGAAGTGCGTCTTCGAGCCTTAGGCAGGTCCTTTCCGATCCCGAAAAGGCGAACATAGTGTTCGTTGAGCCGACCCCGCCGCTTACTGCGCCTGTGGCCACGACCGAGCGAGGCAAGGAGATCACGGCGGGCTCCTCCTCTGCGATTAAAAACCAAGTCGTGGTTCAATGCGAGCCGCTCTCACAATTTGTATATTTTTTTCCCGCCGGCGCCGAGTTTAGTAAACGGGACGCGCTATTCATGAAAAGGCCATTCGATTGTTCCATTTTTGATGCCGCGCGCTGCACAGTGGTCTTCCCTGGTAGAATTCGCCGGTCGCTGTTAGGCCGCCGGGTGATTTTGGTGGGCTGGATTGAAGGCATCCATCCGGGAGGCGCTCGGGCAGTGCGGAGAGAAGTTATGCAATGCGTGGCGCTCATCCCGGTTTCGCCGAACAAGGAGTTCGATTATGAACACGCTACGGTTGTCCAACCCAGGGCCAGCGGCATCCTCCCGTCGAAGGACAAGTCCAAAAAATGACTCCAAAACAGATTAACAGAAGGAAACGAAGGCAACGAAGAGGGTCCGCATTGAACCGAAATTGGATTTTTCGTTTTCTTTGTTCCCTTCTGTGAAATCTCTCTGCAATGCACCGATTGTATGAGAAGGCGGACATGCTTAGCGGCAAAGTCATCGGAGCCGCAATCGAAGTCCACCGGCACAAGGGACCAGGGCTAATCGAATCAATTTACGAGCGATGCCTGTTGCGGGAGCTGGAATTGCGTTCGATTCCAGCCACGACGCAGAAAATAGTGCGTGTGGAATACAAAGGTCTTGTTTTTGATGAGCCGTTGCGCTTCGACCTCCTTGTGGACGACTGTTTGCTCGTCGAGTTAAAGGCTGTCGAACTTTTGCATCCTTCCAGCAAAGCGCAGTTGTTTAGCTACATGAAGTTGCTGGATATTCCGGTCGGATTG
>WNGJ01005203.1_pt1 | contig 18599 bp, 26 predicted proteins | sample 5400611 | NCBI WGS metagenome assembly WNGJ01 (sample SAMN13153375, study PRJNA577476) | soil metagenome | isolation source: 40 cm soil or saprolite under Garry oak tree replicate 1 | place: USA:California | collected 2016-06-15 | reverse complement strand
TCGACGCAGTACTAAGGACAATGGAGAAATTTTCCTAGTACTAAATGATGAAGCGCCACGCGATGCTGCGCTTCACTTTGGTTCCCCACACTACGCTGTTCACTTGGCCTCGCCTTTCTTGGCGGCCTTTTCCTCGCGCTTGACCGATGCACGCTGCGCCTTCTGCCAGAGCTTGACGCTGCGGGAGTTCTCGTCCAGCCAGCGCGTCGTCATTGTGTCCGGATTGACCGACAGCACTGTGCCGTTGTCGATGCCGTACCAGATGTACTTCGTGTACTTGTCGGACAGGCTGGACTTGAACACGCCTTCAACGGCGCGGCCCTTGCCAATTTCCTTGCGAACCAGTTCGTTGATGGCCGTCAGCTTCTGCGGTGAGAGGTGAGCTTCCGCGGAGTCGCCAGCTTTGCGTTTGGCCTTAGGAGCCTTCGCTACTTTGGCCTTTGGAGCGCGAGCCGCTTTGTACACGGTCACGCGGTTTCCAAGCAGTTCCGCCCTGGCGGCTGGCTTCGGTTTGCCAGTCAGTTTCGTGTTTACGCCTTCGTCGAGTTTCTTTTGCTGTTCGGCCAGCTCAGGTGCGCTAACTACGGCCTGTGGCCCGGCGTGGTCTTCCGTCCGCATCTTGCGAATAGCGGCTCCACGGTCGAGGCCCAGAGTCTCTTGGAAATGCGCTATGCGCGCTTCCTGCTCGGCGGTCCAACCTGATTTCTTTTCGGTGGTGGTTTCCATGCTGTGCGGCTCCTCTGTCCGCACTACGACCTTCGCCAACTTCCGAAATGGCGGGCCAGAGTACTTTTGGCCTCGTAGGAATAGGAGGACTGGACCGGGCCTAAAGCCGGGTCAGAATTACCTGCCGGTTATTCTTTCGGCATAGCTGGACGTGGTGCCAGTTTAGGAAATGGCGCGGACGTGAGAGCCTAGCGATTCACAAGGAGGAACAGGATGGCGAGCTACAAACCGAGTTTCAAATTCGCTGACGGTCCACTAGCACCAGGCGCGAGCAAAAAGCCATTCAAGGCGAAGTCTGTCCGGACGCGAATGCTTCCTATATTCGTTCGCGCCACAGACCTGTTGATGATTCGCACGCAACTTCACTCGATTAGAAACCAGGTTGACCATCCGTCGGAAAAGCAAATGAAGTACATCAAGCACAACCTGCTTGAGCTTCAAAGGATGGTCGAGAGCGTCATAAAGGACAGCAAACGGAGTATGGCGGTTGAACGGCCAGGCGCGTGGATGAACATGCCTAAGCGGCGGCGCGCCTGACGCTCAACTTCAAATCGCCGAAGTGCTTCTTCCAAATCCACTTGACGCCGCTCGGATGACGCCCAAACTGTTTGGCGCACTCGGCGAAACTTAGGCCCTGCGCGCGTAGGATCAGCAAGCGCCGCAACGCATCTCCGTCCCAAGCGGCAGTGAATGGTCCTCTCGGCTGCAACTGGTCCACAGTCAGATCGCCGAATGCTTGCTTCCACCTTGCGATAATCGTTGTGTCAGACACGCCAAACGCGAGCGCACGCTCCGCCACAGTGTGACCTAGAACGCGCATCTCAAACAAACGCCGTAGCGATTCTCTCGGCCACAAATTTTTGTGTTGATAGGGGCCATGCGGAGTGCTTGCCGGTAAGCCTTGTGCCACTCGATTCATGCGATACAGCCAAATGCGAACCATCGGAGGCTTCAATCGCAACTGTTCGGCGACGGTCGTGCTATCGTGTCCGAGTCGATAGGAGTACACGACGACGGACGTTGCCAAAGCTGGCAGGCCTCGCTTCAAAATTTGAATGACGGAGTCGCGGTTGCCAACTAGGATTGCAAGGCGTCGAAGCTGCTCCTTGTCTGCGTTTGGGTCCTGCGACAGTTCGTTAAATTGCTTTAGCAGCCGGTCAAGGTCGAGCTCTTTGATCGGAAACATCTTCTTCGCTTTTTCATCAATGGCTTTCAGGCGCTCGTCGTCGGTTGCGCCAGCAGGAGGGCGAACGAAGAAGCGGCCTTCGCAGAACGTCAGGACCACGCGGCGCAAGTCCTTATCGTTCATCGCCCATTCCGGCTTTGGTTTCCGCCGCGATACTTCTCCTTTGCGCTTTTCAATGTGCATGCGGTCAATATCGCTAAAGGCTAGGTGAGTTTCTTGGCTTACAGCCTTTGCGCGCCGTCTAAACTGATGTTGGTCGAACTGAGGTTCTTGCCACATGAACTGTTTGCGACGTGTTAGGACAAAGAGAAAGGCTTTCCGTACTTCAGGCGGGAGCGTGGTACGGAAACCGAGCCGACGCCAAACGAAAACGCCGCTGTACTAAATTGGTCAACAAGCACTCTGGCCGCGCGCTTTGCTGGCGCGTGATGATAGCTGCGTGAACGGAAATGCACTTCAAGCTGGCAAGTGAGCCGCTGTCAGGCTTTGAGAAGCGCGAAATTGTTGAGGCCGTGCTGGCAGTAGTGGCGCGCGGGTTCACAGCGGCGGAACTGTTTGACCTGCTGACGGCGGAATTCGGCATTTCGGCCAGCTATGCGGAACTGCAAACCATCCTCGCCGACAAAGTCAGCGACCGAACATTGCGGCTGACTAGCACACGCTATCGAATCAGGGCTGACATTTGAAAAGAGAAAGGCCGCAAAGTGCGCCTTGCACCGTGCGGCCTTTCGAGTTTCGGTTAAGGGTTAATCGTGAATGGCGAGCGCGTGGACAATTATCGTGTCGCCGGCTGTAGCGTTCGGAGCGGAGAGCACAACCGACACGCCATTCACCGTCTTGGTGAAGTGCGCCGGCGCGTAACCGTCCTTCGTTGGCGAGCCAAGCGAAACGCCTTCAACGTGGAGCGAGACGGTGTAGTTTGTGTCCGCGAATGGCGCATCCCACGTGAGCGAAATTGCCGCCGTGTATTTGCTGCTTACGTCCGCCGATGCAACCGTGTACGCGGCTGATCGAGCTGCCTTAACTTTGTCGACTGCGTTTTCAAAGCTAAGGCGTGTCGCGGCGAGTTTGTTGAATGAAAAGTTCATCGCAGGCTCCTTACGAGTGGTTCTGGATGAAGGTGAACGGAGCCTGGTTGGGATTGCTTGAGTTGTTCCAGAGCAGGGCGCCGTCCGCTCGCACGAACGTCTTCAAGCCGATGTCGCCCTTCTCAATCAAGCCGGGAGCTTCCTTGATAACTCTGATGCCAGAGTCGTAGCCAACGATGAGCCGTGTCGCCCAATAGGACAGGTCGCCGAGAACAACTGAATTGGCGCTCGCAGCGATGTTGGGCATCGACGGAGCGATTTGAACCGGCAGGCCGTAAATGAATGCCCGCCCGTTGCCGTCCCACTTGACGAGGTCCATTTGTAATCCCTGCTTGGAGACGACGCTGGCGACAGTCATCAGGGTCCTGCGGTTCATCAGCCATGCACACTTCGATGAGCTGAGATAAGCGTCGTCGAGTTGCTTGACCGCAGCCGCGAAATCGTTGGAGCCAAGTGTGGTTGAGCCGGTTTCGGAGCCGCCAGTGTTGGTGGAGCTGCCGGATGCAATCACCGGAGTGATGCCAGAAGCCACAAGCGTTGGGAGAAGTCCGAGCGGCTTGCCCGAACCGTTGCCGTTCACCATGTCGGCTCCGATACCACGCGCTAGTTGGTCAGCGGAAACCTTCTTGAACAGTTCAACCACAGACACCGTTCCTTCAAGGTCATCAAACGATTCCAACGAGACAACGTGTCTGTTGCTGGCGTAGGAGTACGCGCCAAGGACTTTGTGGTTGGTGTAGGCAATGTCGACCGTAGTCTGCAAGCCAGCTTCGCCAACGACGGATGCGATATTCGAAGTGTCGTCTACAACCGGAACGGGAAAGGGCCGGCCATTTGTGTGGTGAAACACCGTGCAGGCGTCGTCGTCAAACAAAACGTCATGCGCCTTCATCGCGGCAAAAACTCCTTGGAAGAAATCGTTCGGCACGAAAAAGCCTTCGCTGACATAGGTTCCGATGTGGTTAATCATCGGCGCGCCTTCAGTCATGTCGCGTGCCTCAACGAGTCCCTGCCAGCCGCGTGCCTCTGCTTGCCGCTCGCGGGATAGGAATGACAGCACCTTGCCATCGTTCAGGTTGGTGAGCGGAAGGCCGTTCCGGCGCTCGGTCTCATTCAGGTTTTCCAGCTCAAGCTCTCGCAAGCTCACGCCAGACTTGACAGCGGAGATGGCAACTTGCAAATAGGCCATCCGCTGCTCTTCAGGTTTGGTGTGCCTCAATTTGGACGAGAGCGAGTTGTACTCGGTCAGGAGCAAGCTCAGGTCCTTTCTTTGTTCTGCGTTCATGTGTTTCTCTTTTCTCTCACGGAAAACTCGCCGTGGGCCGTTTACAAAAGGTCGATGATGTTGCGCCGACGAGCGATGGCTTTCGCTTCACGCAGGCTGATATAAGTGCCAGCTTGAATCGCTCTGTGCAAATTGGCGACGTACAGCTCGCCGTACTCTTCGGCGAGTCTGTCCTCAAGTGACCGTGTGCGCGGCTGCGTGAAGCTCTCGAATCGGCTGCGTACTTCGGCAGCGACTAAATTCCTCGCGTCAACGCTCGTTCCAGCGTATGCAGGGTCAGTCACCACACTCACGTCAAACAATTTCCTGAAAGCCTTGATGGTGCGGACAATGAATCGCTGAGCTTTGCCGATGTATCCTGGCGGGATATTGTTGCCGATTCGGTACGGCGGCTCGTCCTCTTCGCTCAACTCGTCAACAACATCCGCAAAAGCGAATGAGCAGCCGTTCAGGTCGCCACGCTTCACGCTTTCGTATGCGTCGCGGCCTGCCGTTGTGTTTGGGAGCAGGCAGTCGTAGGCCAGCCCTTTGTCATCGGCGCTCAGTTGCAGAGTGCCAGAGCCGGTTCGGCCAAGAATGAGGTTTTGGTCGTGATTGAGCGTCATCACGACGTCCGGCTTCGTCGCAAGTATTCCGTCAAAGGCTCCTGCGGCGATCCGCTCACGAAAATTGCCGGAAGGCCCAGGCAGGACTTTCGACAGCACGCCATAGCGTGCAGCGTAGCCAGTCAATCGACGCTCTTTGCCAGACTCACTTGCGCGGACTTCGTTCAGCTTGATAACTCTGCGTTCCATGTTTCACCTCACGCCAATTTCGCGCAACGCTTGTGCTCGCTCTTCCGCTGACATTGCTTGCCAAACAAACAAGTTCTCGCGGAGATAGAATTTTGGGTTGCGCCGCTGGACCAACCACGCGGTTGTGTTATGGAGTCTTTCACACACGATTGCGCCTTGCTCGACCTTTGCAAGCTCCGGCAAGCCAAGCAGCGTCAAAACTTCTTCGCGATAGGTCACCCGACGAACCTCTCTGCAATCAATTCCTCTTTGGTTTTCACGCCAGCGCGAGCCAGAAGATGCCTTGGCGTGGACGCGCTGACTGTTTCCTTCGGCAGCTTTTTCGACTTGGACTTCCACTCTCTGAACAGCCTCAAGTACTTTTCGGCTACGTCGTCAGGGCACGACTCAGCAATGCCGCAGTGGCGGACGACCGTCGTCGAGTGCGCGGTTCCAATCGTCGATTCCGTGTAGCCCCTGTGACCGCATGTGGCGCATGAATGAATCAGCAGCGGAGGGCATTCGTAGTCCTGAATGAATCGGCCCGGCTGCGCGTTCCATTGCAGGTTAGGCGCAGGCTTGGGCGTCGACTGGACCGCCTCGAACTTTCCGGTTGCTATGAGGTAAGCCGCCTCGCCGGCGGACTTGTCAAACGGAGGATATTTCTTTTCAATGTCTTGGATTTTCATGCGGTGCCTCTTTCTGGGCGAGGTGCCCTGCGAGAAATTTTGCCTAGGCGCGTTATGAGCGCGCCTAAGCGATGCTCATTCAAATCGCAACTCCCGAAGGCCGTTCGGAAATTGCTGAGGCCACGTAACTGAGATTTCGTGACCTACGATGAGCAGACAGTGTTATGGCCTCGGGCGGAACTTAGTACTTGTTTTTCAGCAATCCGAGGCGCTTGAGGAAACGGGCTGCGCCAACCGGCGTGTATCCGATCCGCTTCGCCACGCGAGCGACCCGGTTCTTAACCGGAACTTCTTGCTCCATGAGTTCCGCGTAAATTTTGGTGACGTACTCCGGTGATGCTTTCCTGTCTTTGCGTGCCATGTGTTCTTCTCCTCAGACTGCGAGCACGCTGTTACGGCAGAAGGCGCTTTGAAAGGCCGACGAAGGGCGCTGAATGGCAGTTGAATCGAAGGGCAAGAAATTTTGGTTGGCTGAAACAGTCGGAAAATAAGATTTTCGCAGGCTTTTCATTTCACGGACGTGCACGTGAGGCTCGCGCGCGGTCGGAGCGCGAATCGGTTGTCCAAAAAATAGGTACGTTAGGTCTGTTTTTCTCAACGAGATAGGAAATCCTGCTAGGTTCCCACCTTCAAGTCTGGCTGCCAGCCATGTGTATGCTTCCAGGCTGATTTGCGTCCGAGATTAGCCGGAATCCGTGCGGAGAGCGCGTGGTTTACGCAGTGTTTAGCCTATGCGAGCAACGCCATCTTCGCCTATTCGGACCTCGCCTCGCTTCAACGGGACGTATTTCGGATGCTCGATGATTTGGCCGAACAGCCATTTCACAGCCGCGAAGCTGCGTTTGCTGTCCTCAGGTTCGCCGTCCGTGGTTTCGTGGCAATCATGGCAGAGTGGAACAACGTTGGTGGGATCGCACAGCCTCGATGGTGCCGCATGCCTCGAAACGATGTGGTGTCCGAGCGTCGCCGGATGCAAGCAGCGGACGCCGTTCTCGTCAATCGAAACGCAGAGCGGATTAAGGGCAATCAGAGTCTTGATAAATTTGCGCCAGGGAGCGTTGTCGAGCGCCTTATCAATCGGGGAGGATTTCTTCGGCCAGCGGACCTGTGGAAGCTGCCCTTTTGCTTTGTCGCATTTGCAAGGAGCTTGCTGGCAAGTTCGGCAGGCTGTAGGCGGCTGCCTTAACTTATCCATAGATGCAGGCTTCGTCCGCGAAGCAGCCGACCTGTTCGGGAATTCCGAGCGCAAAGGCTTCCTCGAAAGAGAGAGACGTTGGCTCTTCTATGGCTTCGATAGGATTGCTGTCTGGCGGCAGTTCGGCGGCGATGTCGGCTTCGTGGAACTTGGCTTCGCACTCATAGCAGAATGCGGCCATTGTGCGTCCGCGATGCCCGAGCAGGAAATCTGGCTTTCGTTCCCCGCTCTTTACGTGCTTGCAGACCGTGATTTTGATTTCCACGTTTCACCTCTGGCCGAATTGTCGGCGCGTCGGTGCTGGAATGGCAAGGGTCCAGCCAGTGCGTGTTACGCGAGGCAACCGAAAAACCACTTGCACTGTGCGTCACCACGCGCGCTTATCGCTTCCTCGAACTTTGCGCCGTATCGCCGCATGAGCGCCGAGGCCAAGTCCTTCCTCATCACTTTGATGCCTTCAACAGTGATTCGGACCAGCTTGCCGTCGAGCGTGAAGGTCGCGAACCAGGTGCGGTTGTCCCATTCGAACATCACCTGATTCCACTCTCCAGCTTGTCTTGTTACTTCATCCCAACCTGACTTGTAGGCGCACCAAATCATCATTTGCGCCGGCCTCTCACCGCTCCGCGTCTCGTTAACTCAGCGCGTTCGGCGCGAGCGTTGTCCGCGTTGATCTTCTTTGTCGCCTTTTCGAGTCGTTTGAGGAGTGCTGTGCGTTCCGCCTGTGCTTCCTTGTCGGCTTCCTGTTCGTAGTAGGCTTTCACCTTTGCGCGATCTCCTTCGAGTTCCTTTTGACGTTCCAGCCAGGCGCGGTCTGCATCAACAACCTGTTGAAGGGCTGCACACTTTTCTCGCAAGTGCTCAAGCTCCGCTGCGTCGAACTTTGCATCCTGATCGGCCAGCCATTCCAGCTTGACCTTGCGCGTTCGCTCTCGCCGCGTCGCTTCCTTTTCGCCAACGGTGGGCTGCCAGTCAACGAAATTCAGGTCCACGTCTGGCGGCAACGCCATCGTTGCACGGACGCGGTTCCGCTGAGTTGTCTTGCGCGGCTTCACGCTGTTGCCAGCTCTTTTTCAATTTCAGCCAAGCTACTCCTCACGGCATCTGCAATCGGGCCCGGAAGGTAATTTGCTTGGAGTAATTGGTGGCGAATCTGAGCTTGAATTCGTAGCTTTTGTGCGCGCAATTCCTTTGCTGCCGCCTCTACTTCAGCAGGTCCTATGTAGAGCACGTCACCACGCGGCCCTTGAGGTCCCGGAATTCCTTGCATTCCTTCGTCACCTTTCAAACCTTGAGGTCCCGGAATTCCTGTATCCCCTTTAGGTCCAGTCTCACCTTGAGGACCATAAGGTATGTGGTCTGGCTGTAATAAACTCGCTAAGTCAACCAACACGCCGCCGCCAACAGCGATGAACAGAGTCTGTTTACTCTGGTCAAAGTAAGCGTCTCCGGGGACGCCTCTGTTTGGCAGAACTCTCATTGAATGGAATTCAGACATTAGCTTGACCCCAACGCCGCCAGCTTGTCTTTGATTTGGTTAATCGATGCCTGAACGAGTGCGGAGAACATCGGTCCAGAATCTGGTTCAGCCAGCAGATTCTCGAGTCTCGCCTTCTCGTTAAGCAACGGTGCTTTCTTTCTGGCAAGCTCTTTGACTGCCGCGTCTTGCTCTGCGGCCTTTTTCTTCTTGCGCTCTTCCGCGTTCAAAAACCGTAGTTCTCGCATGGTTTCCATCTCCCAAAGTCTAGCCGTCGTGTCATCGGTCCGCAGGGAGTGGAGTACCCCGCTCTTCCGACCTAGACGGCCAAATTATAAATCCGTTGTCAGGTGTTCTGTGCAGCCGCCGCATCGACAGCCAGCCAAGCATTGGCTCCCTGTCCAGCGGTCGAGCACGGTTTGTCGGTCCTCAACGTTGTCGAAAAGCAGCACGGTTGGAGGATAGGTGCATTTCGTAATCAGCGCGTGCCGTCCGTTGCCCCTTACGCGCTGCGGGGACGTGCGGAATCGGCGTCGTGCCTCTTCTGCATAGCCCGTGAATGAGATAGCTGCCATAGCTCTAGTGTCGCGTGTGATGACTACGCTGCGGGAAATCGGCTGCAAAGTGTGGAGAAACCTAGTTTACAGGCTTCAACGTGTCGAGCAGTTGCAGGCGGAACGCGCAAATGCGAAGGCGCAAGTTCACAAGGTCAACGTACCTATTGACGATGCGAAATTCTTTGGGGTCAGGGTCGCCAATTACTGGCTGGCCGGGAGCCTTCATATCCCTAAACGTGGCGAGAAACTTGTCCACCTGCTCATCGCGTGCCTTCACGAGGCGATTAAAACGGAGGGTGAGGCTTCGCCGCTCCCGCTCTATGTTGCGAACTGTCGGCCTCATCTTGGGAAAGTCCATGTTGAACAACTCAGCGTTGGCTTGTGCGCTCATTGCACCTCTCCATCACTGCCGTTGTCTGTAACGGCCTCGTCCAAGAAAGCCTCCGCGCTTGGCTCTTCTTTTTCCGGCACAGCCCACACGGCTTCATGCAGCGCGTTGGCGATCCGGTTGCTCTCAGCAATTATTTCCGGCGTAAGCCGTTGCGATTCCACTTTCTTGTCGTAGTCCACTTCGGCAGCGTAACCGTCAAAGCCGGAAATGAATGAGGCAAAAGGCCATTCCGTTTTACTGTTCCAAGGGCTTGCCCTAAGCCAGACACGGCCAGCGCGGAGAAAGATTTCTCGGCCATGCTCTAACGCTAATTCGGCCATCGCTGCTTTGTGCTTGTTCGCAATGTTCTTCGGTGCTTGCCCTTCTTGCTCTACGAATTTCTTCAACAACTCAACCACACACGCCTTTGCATCATCTATGGCTGTTTCATCTTGCTGGTGGTGGTGTTGTAGTTGGTGTTGGTTTGTGGTGGGTCCACAAGTAGGCGTGGACCTAAAACTGTTTTCTTGCTGTTTCTGTGGACCTAAATCCGCTTTGTACGGCAATTTCTGTGGACCTAAATCCGCTTTAGGTCCTCTACTAGCTGTGGACCTAAATCCGGGGTACTCGCCCGGGAAAGCGTCATGCTCGGTGCAGATCCGCCATTCGGTAGAAATCTTCTTGCCGTACGGCGGCTGCGTTACTTCAATCAAGGCGAGCGTTTCGCAGTGCCTCGCGTAGCGCCGCACTGTCTCTTCACTCTTCTGCATCATAGCGGCGAGTTTCTCAAATCCGGGATGTACTTTGCTGCCGTCAGGCTCCGCGAAAAGTGCCAAGCACTTCAAAAATTCACGGTGCTCTGTTTTGAGATGAGAGTGCGACACGCACGCAACTACCATGCGGAGGTCATATAAACTTGTTGGCTTTCGATTCACTTTTAGGTCCACAAACAGCTTCGGGCAACTCGCAGCCGATGACAAGCGGAGACTGCGCTGCACGCGGCGAAGAAATTAACTATGCTTGCTTCGTCTTCTCGGCGACAACAAAAGCGTCGAGGTCTTGCACGTCGAAAAGCATGCGCTGTCCTAGCCGTAGTGTTGCTACGCGCTTGTTCCAAGCCAGCGTCCGCATAAAGAAAACAGTCACGCCAAGATAGGCCGACGCCTCTTTAACGTTCAGCAATCGTTTGTTCACTGTAAGGCTCCGCGTGCTTTATCGGAGCCACTTAGGGGGAAGCAGCCGTGCGGCTGTTCGGTGCCAAGAGGTAGAAGCGAAGGGTCCCGTAGTCGCCAACGCTTGCACGGTCCAGTTGTTCCGTGACTTGAGGCTAGTTTAGTCGGTGTTAGACGCGGCGTCAAGAGAGTACTTTAGTACTACTGTCTTTCTCTCACTGAAAAGTGAGGATGCTTAGTGAGAGGAGGCAGCAAAATGCCAAAGCGCGAACGAGGTGAAGGCGGTTTGTTCAAGATGAACGGCAGCCGAATGTGGTACGCGCAATTTTACGTGAATGGCCGGCCTCGCCGTGCCAGCACAAAGACGGACGTGAAGGAAGAGGCGAAGGCCGTACTTCGAAAGATGATGGGCGACAGCGAACGCGGCCTGCCGTTTGCAGGCGACGTGAGGAAGGTTCGATACGCGGCGGTCCGCGAGGCTTTGATTCAAAACTACATCGAGCGTGGCAACAAGAGCCTTGAAACGTACAAGGATGGCGAGCACACGATTTGGGGCCTAAAAGACCTTGACGAGTTCTTCGGCTGGACAAAGGAAAGCACTGGTCCGGCTGTGAGCACGATCACAACAGATACCTCTCGCCAGTTCTCTGCGAAGCTCCTTGAGGCTGGCAAGTCAAACGGGACCGTGAATCGCTCGCTGGCGTTGCTGCGCCGAATGCTGAACATCGCCAAGGAAGACGGAAAGATTCCCAACGTGCCGAAAATCCGCTTACTCAAGCCCGGCCCGGCGCGGAAAGGATTCATCGAACTGGACAAGTTCAACTGCCTGCTCAAGCACACGCCAATCAACCTCAAGCCTCTCATCACGTTCCTGTACTACTGCGGCGTTCGCGTCGGCGAGGCAGCGCAAATCACTTGGGAGCAGGTTGACTTGGACCGCGCCATCATCCTCCTTGAGCCAGAGCAAACGAAGAACGCGTCAGCGCGTACCGTGCCACTGCCGGACGTGCTTATCGCCATGCTCAAGAAGCGCACCAACCGTGAAGGGCTAGTATTCAGCACGAACAATCTACGCAAGGAATGGCAGCGCGCTTGTGCAGCATGTGGGCTTGGCACACTGACTGACGTTGAAGGCAGCTACGACAAGCGATATACTGGGCTGCTCATTCACGACCTCCGGCGGTCTGCCGTGAGGAACCTTGTTCGTGCTGGCGTTCCGGAGCGCGTAGCGATGAGCATAAGCGGCCACAAGACGCGGGCCGTGTTCGACAGGTACAACATCACGTCAGAGCAGGACGTGATTGAGGCAATGCGAGCCGTGCAGGCAAAAAGTGTGGTTTCCTCCAGTGCGAGTTCAGTGAGAGCCCTGCCTGCGCCGCGAAGAGCAAAACGCTAAGTCTTTTGTTTACAACGTGTTGGGGCGTGGTCCAACTGGTAGGACACCTCACTGTTAATGAGGACGGTGAAGGTTCGAATCCTTCCGCCCCAGCCAATTTTTTCAATCAAGATTTCGGCCGTGCCCCGCTAGTCTCTGGCGATAGGCAAACCCGCTTCCAGCCAGCCCTTCCAACCGCCGTCCATCGATTCGACGTTGTTGTAGCCCATTTTCTGCAGATTGTCTGCCACAAGTGCGGAACGGAATCCCCCGCCGCAATACAGAACCAGCTTCGCGTTCGTGTCTGGAACCCGCTGCTCGATGTCGCGCTCGATAATGCCACGGCCCATATGAACGGCGTCAGGAAGATGTCCCTTCGCCCATTCGTTGTCCTCGCGAACATCCACGAGCAAGAACTTCTCGCCCGCGTCGCTGCGGCGCTTCACGTCCGCCACATTCGTTTCTTTGATTTTCTTTTTCGCTTCGTTCACCAATTTCAGAAATTGTGCCGCATGGGCCATCGGAAAACTCCTTACAGGAATGATTAAGGCGAGCATAACATAAGGGCAAGACGTCCCTCATCCCACGCGCGCGCTTTCTCGATCCAATCACCTTTGCTGAAAAGGTTCGGACCCAATCTAGCAGCAGCTAACTTGGCGGCGTCTCCGCCTTAGGTTTATCCCCCGCGCCTTTCTTGGCGAACGAGCGCACCAGGTTCACGAAGTTCCAGCGTGTCTTTTCTGACGATCGATCGCCTTCGCCCGGCATCTTGCCTTTCCCGTTGCTAATAATCCAAAAAAGCTCGCCGTCGGTCATCTTCTCAATCGAAGTAGCGTCACGCCAGTCGTGGAGTTCAAGTTTCATGTCCGCCGCGAGGTCACCCTTACCGTCGCCAGTCTTGCCATGACACATGGCGCAGTTGTAGCCATAAAATTTGCGCGCTTCCGCCAATCCTTCCGGCGTCGGCGCGACGGGATTCTTTTTTGTGGTGTCTTCCGGAGTCATTTTTGGCTCTGTGGATCCCGCCTTTTCCTGGGTGGAATTCGGCCCAGAATAAGCAATTCTGAAACTTGCGAACAGAATCGCACTCAGGATCAGAACTGTCCTGCGCATAGTTTCCTCCTGACAGGATGGGCCGGCCGAAGGAGCCAGTTCGGCTTGAATTTGAGCGGATTCTACGCCTGGGGATTACAGAAGGAAAGGATCAAAAAAAGAAATGCTGGCGTGCCGCTGGGTCAGAGATAAGGACTATTCCAAGTCGCGCCAGTTGGGCCCGGTGCCGATCTCGACGACGATGGGCACGGCCAGTTTGTGGACGCCTTCCATTTCTTCCTGAACTAATTTTGCCAGCTTGGCGCGTTCTTTTGTGGGCGCCTCGAAGAGCAGCTCGTCATGCACTTGCAGGATCATCTTGGCTTCGAACTTTTCTTCCGTTAGCCGCCGGTCGATGCGGATCATCGCCAGCTTGATCAGATCGGCGGCCGTGCCTTGCAGCGGGGAATTGAGCGCGGTGCGCTCCGCAAAATTGCGAAGCTGCATTTGCGGTGAATTGATTTCCGGAATCGGGCGAATCCTTCCGAACAAAGTCTTCGTGACGCCGGTCTTGCGCGTCTCCGCAAGAATATTGTCCAGGTATTCCTTCACGCCGCGATATCGCGTGAAATAGGCATTGATGAATTTCGCCCAGGTATTCCTTCACGCCGCGATATCGCGTGAAATAGGCATTGATGAATTTCGCCGCTTCTTTCTGCTCGATGCCCAGTTGCTGCGCGAGCCCGAACGGCGACAGGCCGTAAATGATGCCGAAGTTGATGGCCTTCGCCGCTCGCCGGTGTTCCGCGTTTTGCGCCATCGGTCCCACGCCAAAAACTTCTTGTGCCGTTCGTGCGTGAATATCTTCCCCGTTGCGAAAAGCCTCGACAAGCACGGGATCTTTCGAAAAGTGCGCCATGATGCGGAGCTCAATCTGTGAGTAATCCGCGGACAGCAATATCTTTCCTTTCTCCGCGACGAAGGCGGCGCGAATCTCCCGCCCCAACTCGGTGCGGATCGGAATGTTCTGCAAGTTGGGATCGCTCGAACTGAGGCGCCCCGTAGCCGTGCCGGTCTGAGAAAAGCTGGTGTGCAATCGCCCGGTTCCCGGATGGATCAATTTCGGAAGCGCGTCCACATACGTCGACTTGAGCTTGGCGATTTCCCGGTACTCGATGATCTTCGCGGGAAGCGGATGTTGCGCGGACAACTCCTCGAGAATGTCAGCGGCGGTTGACCGCGCTTTTGCTTTTCCGCGCCGGGGGTTGGGCTGAAGGCTCAGTTTGTCAAAAAGGATTTCAGCAAGCTGCGTCGGCGAGTTGACGTTGAATTCCGAGCCCGCGAGCTTCCAGATCTCTTTTTCCAGGCGGCGGATTTCTTTCTCCATCGTCTGTGACATCTTGCCGAGCTCTTTGGGTTCAACGCGGACGCCGGTCCGCTCGATCTCCGCGAGCACCGGCGCCAGCGGCAAGTCCATCTTTTCGTAGACGGTTTCGAGCTTTTGCTCCTGGACCTGCGCGTGAAGCGCCGGCGCAAGCCGCTGCAAATAATCGGCGCGCTCGCCGGGCCCCCCGCCCATCATCGCGTTGAATTGCCGCATCACCGCGTCGGCAAAGTTGTGATTCGCGGTTGTAGGCCGCAGAAGGTAAGAATAAAGCTGCGTCGCGTGGCGGATATTCGCTGTCCGGCCCGTAAGCAGTTGAAAGAGTTTCGGGTCGTGGACGATTTTGGGCCGTTTCGGATCGCCAAGCAGCGGCGCAAGCGCTTTCAATGCCTCGCCCTTCTCGTCGAACCAGACGGAGCGCCCTTCACCCGCTTTGGACGAAACCTCGATCGAAGCGATACGCGTCCCGAATCCTTCCGTTTCGCGTTCACCTGTTTCAAGGTTCAGCCAGACCGCCACCGGCTGTTTCGCCGGGAGTTTCGGGAGATACTCGCGGAACTCGGCGACGCTGGCAAACTGCGCGTAATCCGCCTTCGTGGCCGGTTCGGAATCCGCTGGCGCGGAAGACGCCACCGCTTCCGCCCCCAATTCCCTGAGCAAGGAATTGAAACCAAGTTCGCGATAGAGCGCCGCGAGAGCATTCCCATCGGGCGCGCGGCGTTCCAGCGCGGACAAGTCGAGTTCCAGCGGCACGTCCGTGGCAATCGTCGCAAGCTGCTTGGACATCATCACTTGCTCGCGCTGTTGCTGGAGCGCTTCGCGATATCTCTTGTTTGGAACTTCACCGGCATGGTCGAGCGCGTTTTCCACGCTCCCGTATTTCTGAATCAGTTCGGTCGCGCCTTTTTCGCCGATGCCTTTTGCGCCCGGAATGTTGTCCACCGTGTCGCCCAGCAGCGCCATTAAATCAATTACTTTCTCCGGTGGAACACCGAGGATTTCCTCCACCTTTTTCTCGTCTACGATGATGTCCGCCTTGGCGCCGCCGGAACCAGTGCGCAGCGTTCGAACGCCATTTCCGACCAGTTGCATCATGTCCTTGTCGTTGCTGACGATCAGCACCTCAAGCTGTTTTTTGGCGCCCTGTGCGGCCAGCGCGCCGATAACATCGTCGGCTTCGTAGCCCTCAAATTCCAGAATCGGCAGGTGCATCGCTTCGCAGAGCTTTCGAACGTAGGGAATTTGCACCGACAGATCGTCCGGCATGGGCGGGCGCTGCGCCTTGTACTTTTCAAAAAGCTTGTCGCGAAACGTCGGGCCTTTGGTGTCGAAGACGATGCCCAGATAGTCCGGCTGATAATCCTTGATGAGGCGGCGCAGAATATTTGCAAAAAGAAACGGCACTTTGGTGGGAATGCCCGAAGGCGCGTTCATCCGGTTCATCGGCGCATAGAACGCGCGATAAATGTGCGCCATCGCGTCAACGAGAAATAGTTTTTTCGAAGCAGAAGGCATGCGGGCGAGTATAGCAAAGGATGTAGAACTTGCCTGGACCGAGGAGCGCTTCCGACGTTCAGATTGATTCATAGGACTGGCTCCGGGTTCCGCCCGCAACCAGCGCCCAAACGGCTCTCGCGGAACTCATCTCGCCTGACATCGTCTTCCGCGGCTCGATCGGCACTGCCGTGCATGGCATCGAAGAGTTCAAACGGTACGTAGGCAAAATCCGCGCCGCATTTCCCGATTTTCACAATCACATCGAAGAGCTCATTGGCGAGGGTGATAAAGTCGTCGCCCGGCTCACCTACACGGGGACTCATCGAGGAGAATTATTTGGTTTTTCCGGCACAGAAAAGAAAGTCACCTATCAGGGCATTGCCATCTTTCAGTTTCGAGAAGGCAAGATTGTTTCAGGTTATGTGCTTGGCGACACAGAAACCTTGAAGCGGCAGATTGCTCAGGCATGAAAAGAAGCCGCGCAGGGAGTTAGCGTCCTCGCGCGGCCTTTTCAAGACACTCGACATCTACCGTTGATCGGGTTGGCTGGCTTTCGGTTTCGGCTCCGGTTTGGGCTCCGGCTTGCTCGCCGCAGGATGTTTGGATTCACCCTGCGGTCCAGCCTCCGCCTGCGAAACCAGCAGCATCCGTGTGCCGCTGTCGAGGTGCACGTTCTTCCCCGCCGAAGTGATCACCGAACCCTGGGTGGCGTTCGCGCCCGCCGCGCTCAGGTTCAGGCCGTTCAGGCCAAATACGCCCTGGCTGTTTGAAGTGAGCTGACCTGCGGCGTTCAAGCCGCCGACGGCTCCCTTCGAAGCGCCGGCGATGCTTCCGCCTGCGTTTCCCGCGGAGTTCACCGCTCCGCCGGCCGCTCCACCTACGTTGGCCGCGGTGTTCGTTACGGCGCCCACGGCTCCGCCCGCAGTGGATGTCACTCCGCCAAGGGCGCCACGTCCGCCAGCCGCGCCGGAACCCGCGGCCGAAGCACCCGCGCCGCCAAAGGCGTCAAGGTCCGCTCCCGCCGCCGAGGCACTGCCCTGCGCTGCGGCAATCGCCTGGATCCCTGCGCTCAACGGAATCTCCTGGCCATTCTTCAGGATCGCTTTGTCGAACACGATCCCGAGCGCCGATTCCGATTCGCCTTTGGCGCGGGCCGAAGCCTGCGTCACGTGTCCCACCAGCTTTGCACCCTTCGGAATCACGGTTTTTCCTTCCGACTTCACCGCTTCCGTGGTGTGCGCGTTTACCGGATCACCCGCCTTGCACTTTTTTGAATCGATCGGCGAGCTCAGCGCGGCGTTGAATGCCGTGCCGGTTGCCAGTGAACCATTCGCTTGGCCGTTCTGCGCCGACGCCGAAGTTGACGCCGATGCGCTGCCCGACGCCTGCGCCTGGCCGGCTTGCACCGATGTCTGGCTGCTGCTTTGCGCACCAGCCTGCGCCCCAGTCTGCGCCCGGGCCGCAGCGCTCATGCAGAAAAAAGCCCCCACAACAATTGCCATCCCTGCGCGATTCATGGTCGTAGAACCTCCTCAAAGGAACGTTGGAGATGAGCTGGATTTGTAGCTTCAAACATAAGGGTATTCATGGAGCCATTTGATAGTCGCAACGCTAAAGCCAATTCGTAACTGGCCTTTTTTCTGCCAGTTACATGTATGGTTGGACTCCTTGAGCCCGGAAAAAAAAGGGGTACTACGCAGGATTTACAGGGTAGGCTGCGTGGGTGCACAACTCGCCGCAGCGCTTCAGGCGATTCCATGATGTGGCGCTTCTTCGCCCACGGCTAGGGCTTCTTTTGGCCAATGCGCTTGAACCGAAGACTTACTGCTAACGCCTTGCAACTCTATCTCATGTGACGATGCCCAGCGGCTTCGCCACCTCGGCAAGAATGTCTGCCGCGCGCAGAAGTTGCTCCCGCTTGTGCGTCGCGCTGACGATTGCACGCAACCGAGCCTTGCCTTCTGCTACCGTCGGGTATCCAACGGCCGGAGCAAACACTCCCACCTCAAATAGTTTCATAGAGAATTCAAACGCCTTCGCCGCATCGCCCACGTGAATGGGAATAATTGGCGTCTCACTCCCCTTGAACTGAAACCCGCGTTTCTTCAATTCGCGCTTGAACATTTTCGTATTGGCCCACAATTTCTTCACCAGCTTTTCGCCTTCCGGCGAATTGAGCAGACTAAAAGCCGCCTGGCATGCCGCGGCCGTGGCCGGTGGGTGCGAAGTCGAAAAAAGGAAAGGGCGCGCCCGCAGATACAGAAAATCGATCAGGTCGCGCGAGCCGCAAACGTACCCGCCCATCGCGCCGATCGCCTTGCTCAGGGTACCCACTTGGATGTGCACGCGCCCGTGGCACTGGTGATGGTCCACCGATCCGCGCCCACCCCGGCCCAAAACACCGGACGCGTGCGCGTCGTCCACCATCATGATGCAGTTGTATTTTTCCGCGAGGTCGCAAAGCTCCGGTAACGGCGCAATGTCGCCGTCCATCGAAAAAACGCCGTCCGAAATGATCAGTTTCTTCCCTGGAGAGTCTGTGTGCTCCTGCAGAATCCGCTCGCAATCCTGCACGTCCTTGTGCTTGAAAACCTTGATCGTCGCTTTTGAAAGCCGCGCGCCGTCAATGATCGAAGCGTGATTCAGCTCGTCCGAGACGATTAGGTCATCCTTGCCAAGCACCGCCGAAACCGTTCCCGCGTTGGCCGTGAATCCCGACTGAAAAACCACGCAGGCTTCCACGTTCTTGAACGCCGCGATTTGCTCCTCCAGCTCCATGTGTATTTTCATCGT
>WNGJ01020309.1_pt1 | contig 18600 bp, 12 predicted proteins | sample 5400611 | NCBI WGS metagenome assembly WNGJ01 (sample SAMN13153375, study PRJNA577476) | soil metagenome | isolation source: 40 cm soil or saprolite under Garry oak tree replicate 1 | place: USA:California | collected 2016-06-15 | reverse complement strand
GAATCGTATCCTCGATCGCTTTTCGTTCCGCGCGCCCAACGGGCTCGGAATTCAAAGCGTCGAGTACGAGCACACCCTCGCTTGTGACGATGACTCCGCTGTTATAGGTCATGGAAGTGAACACATAGTGCCCTGGGATCATCTGCCGTAAGGCATCCGGCCGATTGCGCTCGGCCGCGGTTTGTCCGGCGGGGTTGCCCTGCGGCTGTTGGGAGAATGCAAACAGGCCACACAGCATCAGAATGACTGGCGCCACAGTTGATTTCGGCATCGCGTACCTCCCTTCCCCTGCAAGAGGGGATTTAATCATAACTCCGCCGGTATTTTTTCTTTAGGGAACGCTTCTGGTAGACTTGCGGCGGTTTTAAACGAGAATTTCGAATAATCAGCAGTGGGATATCCCTGCGGAGGAATCATGAAGCCAACAGTGTTTACGATATTGGTAGCAATGTTGGTTTGCGCTTGGACCTGCACGGATACGTGGGCGCAGGCGACAGCTCAGATCAGTGGCACGGCGAGAGATCAGAGTGGAGCCGTCTTGCCAGGTGTGGAAATCAAGGTGACGCAAACCGAAACGGGAATCACTCGAGAGGCGGTCACCAATGAGACGGGATCTTACGTTTTGCTGAATCTGCCTATCGGTCCCTACCGATTAGAGGCGATGTTGCCGGGATTCCGGACGTATGCACAAACCGGAATCGTGCTGGAGGTCAACAGCAACCCGGTTATCAACGTGGCTTTGGAAGTCGGCCAGGTCAGCGAGCAGGTGGAAGTTCAGGCGAATGCCGCTCTGGTGGAAACCCGCAGCGTGGGAGTCGGCCAGGTGATGGAGAACGCCCGCATTCTGGACCTGCCCCTGAATGGACGCGCGATGATCGAGTTGGTGGCGCTTGCCGGCGCGGCGACACCAGCACCGATTGTCGACGGTACCGGCGGAAGAGATCCTTTCAGCAAAGGTAATTTGTCGGTCGCTGGTGGGTTAAACACCGGACTAAATTTCACTCTGGATGGCGCCTATCACAACAATCCCTACGACAACGGCTATATGTCGATGCCCTTCCCCGATGCGCTGCAGGAATTCAAAGTCGAGACTGGTGCCACCAGCGCGCAAAGCGGCGTGAAATCTTCCGGCACGGTCAGTCTGGTGACGAAATCGGGAACCAATCAATTTCACGGCGATGCATTCGAATTTGTGCGCAACGGAGTTTTTAATGCGCGCAATGCATTTGCGCTCGCGCGCGATACGATCAAGCGCAACCAGTTCGGCGGAACATTGGGAGGTCCGATCCTCCAGAATAAACTCTTTTTCTTCGGCGCCTATCAAGGAACGACCATCCGCCAGGCGCCCACGGACACGCTGGCCATCATTCCCACGGCGCAAATGCTTGCGGGTGACTTTACGACGTTCGCCTCGCCCGCCTGTAATGCGGGGGGCCAAATTACATTGAAAGCGCCGTTTGCCAACAACCGGATCGATCCGTCGCTCTACAGCAAGCAGGCCCTGGCGGTGGCAAGTCGCCTGCCGCAAACTTCCGATCCATGTGGAACATTCAGGTACGGTACATCCTTCCTTGAGAACGATCACATGGCATTGGGTAGGATCGACTATCAACGCAGCGACAGGCATTCGATATTCGGCAGGTATTTGCTCGACACTACCTTCAGTCCAGCCGCCTACGACATCGACAAAAACGCACTGAACGCCATCGAGCTGGGTAAAAATGGCCGCGCACAGGCGTTTACACTTGGGGATACCTATTTGTTCGGCGCGAACGTCGTCAACGCGTTCCGCGTGACCGCGAATCGGATTGCTGCCGCTAAAACCGAAGCGAACCTCAACAATGCAGGTTTGGGGCCGGGCGATATCGGGATCAAGATGTTCGTTTGGCTTCCGCACCGCCCGGCTTACACGATCACCGGTGGTTTGAATAGCGTCACCGGTGGGTTACGTACCGGCGCTTTCGGGCCCGCAGCGGGTCCCAATAGAATTGCCGTCTTCGGCTTCAATGACGATCTGAGCGTGGTGCGCGGCAACCACCAACTGACTTTTGGCACGCAACTTTCGGCATGGTGGACGAATTCGTATTCAAATGCTTCTGCGTTTCCAACGATAACCTTTAGCGGCCAAACGACAGGCTTGGGAATGTCAGATTTTCTTATCGGGGCTGTGAACACATTTCGGTATGGCACTACGGGCGATCAAAATAAGCGGTCCAAGTACTTTGGCTTGTACGCTGCCGATACTTGGAAGCTGAACCGAAAGGTGACCTTGAATTATGGCCTGCGCTGGGAACCATTCTTCCCGATGATCCACCTCGATAACACGGTCCTCCACTTCGACATTGATACGTTGAGAAAGGGCATCAAGAGCAACCGGTTTGCCGCCACACCACCGGGCATCTTGTTTACGGGTGATCCCGGGTTTCCGGCCTATCAAGGCATGTACAACAAGTGGAAGAATTTTTCCCCGCGTGTGGGCGTGGCGTGGGATGTGACTGGCGACGGCCACACGTCCGTCCGGGCTTCAGTGGGATCGTTTTATGACTATCCCTCTAATCTTTATCTGCAGGGCTTCAGTAACGGCGCGCCGTTCCTTCCGACATTCCTTAGGAATAATGTGAGTTTCCAAGATCCATGGGCCAATGAGCCCGGGGGAGATCCCTTCCCTCTGTCCTACGGACGAAACCTTAAGTACAACGATGCGCGATGGCCGGCTTATGCGCTCGTGACGTCGCTGGACTACAACACTCCGAACATGCAGGTTTACCAATGGAATCTGAGTCTCCAAAAACAAGTCGGCACGGGTTGGCTCATATCGGGGACCTATCTCGGAAACAACACCGTTCATATGTGGGCCGTACAGGGGACGAATCCGGCCGTTTTCCTCGGATTGGGGCCGTGCACACTCGCCGGAGTCACCTACCCCACGTGCTCAACCACTGCAAATACAAACCAGCGCCGCAGGCTCAGCCAAGAGAATCCGGCAACCGGACAATTTTTTGGACCGATTAACCATGTCGAGGCCGGGGCCACGGCGAGCTATAACGGCCTGATCCTTTCCGTTGAGCGCCGAGCCGGACATGGCATCACCTTAGGCGGAAATTACACCTGGTCGCATTGCATCAGTGATCCTGGCGGCCTAAGTGCTATTCAAGGTACCGCTGATGTCGGCTACTCGAATCCCGGCAACCGGCGGTTTGACCGGGGCAATTGTGCGGTGGCGTCTACGGACCGGCGGCAGGTTTTCAATTTGTCGGCCGTGGCCCGAACACCCCAGTTGGCAAACCCAGCGTTGCGCGCGTTGGGATCCGGCTGGCAGGTGTCGCCTATCTTCAAAATCCTATCTGGCGATTCTATGACTGTGACGACGACCCAGGATCGATCCTTGACCGGTCTGCTCCCTATGATCTCTCAAGCTCTCACGGCGGGCCAGCGTGTGAATCAACTACGGGCAAACCCCTATGGCGACAAATCCGTTAAAAATTACCTTAGCGGCGCGGCGTTCGCGCTACCCGCGCTGGGCACATTTCCAAATGAAGGTATGGGTAGCATCCTTGGCCCTGCAACTTGGCAGTTTGATGCGGCCCTTTCGCGAACGTTCCAATTACGTGAAGCGAAGAGACTGGAATTTCGAGCGGAAGCGTTTAACCTTACGAACTCGCTCCACATGAATGACCCGATAACGAATCTCGGCAGCAGCCTTTTCGGCCAAGTCACTTCTGCAAAGGACCCAAGGATCATGCAGTTCGCGTTGAAATACCTCTTTTGATCTTCAACTACGATTGGGGGCTTCCCAGGCACGCACTAAAGCCCGCGACTACGAGTGTGCCGAAACGTCTTACCGAGCTCGTAGTCGCGGGCTTTAGCCCGCGTTTGCTTGGGCTTCGCGAAATTTGACCATTTTGTACTACTAATGGCGGGTTTCTTGGATTTTTGCGAAGGTTCTTTTGCCGCGAATTGCGCGAATGACCCATTCGCGCAATTCGCGGCACAGATTTTGGTTGCGGCTTGCCGCGCTGTGAACATTCTGACCGCCAAGAGGACCTAGATAGCTGTTAGATAGGGGGCCATTTTCGGCCCCCCTTCTTTTTTGCAACTTGCTAGAATCAAAGGCCGTGGCCCCGTAGCTCAGAAGGATAGAGCAGCGGTTTCCTAAACCGTTGGTCGGGGGTTCGATTCCCTCCGGGGCTATTAAGCTATCTCACTGAATGGTAATGCGTCGGGTGGTATCGTCGAGGTCGAATTCGGTCGATTTCACTGGCTGGTTACTGTCCAATACCGATTCCAGCTTAGTCATTGCAGTTCGTGCGTCATCGCTACTATTGACCCCCCCAATTGGCCCTTAGTCCCTACAGTTAGAAGGCTTCCGCGCCGATACGAGTGCCAGGGATGGCGAAATGATCTTACGAACCGCAAGTACAGACCAGGAGTTGGTGGAAGCCTGCCTTGATGGACATGAAGTGGCATGGGGCGAACTGATTCGGAAGTATCAGCGGCTGATCTATTCGGCCGCGCGAGTGCTTTGTCCGGAACCGGCAGACTCCGCGGACGTTTTCCAACAAGTCTGTCTTGAACTCTATCAACGGCTACCTCAGCTCCGCGACGCTCAGAGCCTTCCAAAATGGCTGATCACGGTTACTCGCCGCAAGAGCGTTGACGTGGTTCGCCGCTGGTCCAGGACCACGGAATTAGCCGACGATGAGTTTCATAGCGATCCAGAAGTTGAAGCCTTGCAGCGTCATCATGAATTGGAACGGGCTCTGGATCAGTTGCCGGACCGCTCCAGACAATTGATCGTCTACCTCTATTTCAGTGAAGAACCTCTAAGTTATGCAGAAATCGCCGAACGTCTCGGCATACCGGTCTCCAGTATTGGACCCACGCGCGCTCGCGGTCTGCAGAAGCTGCGGAAATTGATGGAATCGCGATGAGTGTACTGACATTGAAACCCTCGGAATTGACAGAAAATGGGCAGGTCGAGCCGGTTGCATCCGAAAGCAATCCGCAGCAGCTCTGGGATCTGCTCGCGTCAATGTGGATCAAACTCCGCTCTTCACACATGATCTCTGGACAACCTCGAGGCGAGAAGTCTTGTGAAAGCGTATCGCTGGCCCAAAGGGCGCTTTCGATTGCATATGGAACCACGGATACGGCGCTGCATGCCGAAGCCCACCGCATGATGGCATACGCCTTGAACGGGAATGAGCAATACGAAGATTCGATTCATCACTATGAGCTTGCACTGGAAAGCCTGGACGCTACTAACAGCAAAGAGGACCTCGCGGCTCGCACGCGGTTGGGATTGATTGGCGCCCTCCTGATGAGCGCTCGTTATTCGGAAGCGATCCAGACAGGGGAGTTGGCTCAAAAGTGGTTTTTAGCTGCTGGTGATGAGGGGGGTCTCGCCAAACTGTATACGAATCTTGGCAACGTTTACCATAAACGGGCGCTCGCACTATCGATGCTGAACATGGCGAACAGCCTGTCGGCGCTCGATCGTTTTGCCGAATCGGATCGTCACTACTGTGCTGCCGAGCGTTTGAGCCGTCAGATGGATGTGCCTGAAATGCTGACGCAGGCCAAATACAACCACGCCTACCTTCACTTCTTGCGAGGACGTTTCAGTGATGCCCTCAAAAAATTCGCGGGGCTGCGCCAACAGTTCATAACGCAACAGAGTCTGCGCTACGCGGCGTTGTGCGATCTTGATGAGGCGGAGATCTACCTGCACCTGAATGTTTGCTCAGACGCGGCGATGCTGTCACAGCGCGCCATGGAAAGCTTCACGAAGCTTGGCATGCGCTATGAGCAGGCAAAGGCATCGGTCTTCCTCGGTATTGCGTTGGCGCACCAATCGGAACTGACGGAAGCACACGCTGTCTTCAAGCAGGCGCAATTGGTGTTCGAAGAGGAGAGTAATGAATACTGGATCGCTATGCTGGACCTGTATCGCGCGGAGATCTACTTTTCATTACGCCGTTTGTGGGAAGCTCAGTCGTTGGCCGAATCCGCGCGGCAGCGATTCGCGGCCGCCGGCATTCCTTCCAAACACGTGCTTTGTCTGATTCTCCTCGCTCGTCTTTCGATGGAAGTGAACCACGACAGCGCAGCCCGGCAATACGCCGAGGAGGCGTTACGCCTTACGCGCGCGCACAAGATGCCGCTTCTGCTCTTCCGAACCTTGGCAACAAACGCCGAAGTGTTGGAGCGGGTCTCGGAGATCGAGGAGGCCAGGAAGCTTTATGTAGAAGCCGCACGCGAAATCGAATTGAGCCGAAGTTATCTGGAACGCGATGACCTCAAGGTGGCATTTCTCGAAGGAAAACACGCAGTCTTCGAATCGCTCGCCAACATTGCCCTGCGTGAAGCGGAGTCTCCAGAACCATCGTCGGACTCCATTATTGAGGCGTTTGCGTGGTGCGAACGATCGAAGGCCCGCGGTCTAATCGATCTTCTTTCCGGCCAGGTTTCCGGTATTTCCGGCCATGCGGACAAGTCGCTGCTCAACCGCGTCCGGCGTCTGCACGAAGAACTGAACAGCAGTCACGTCCGGGCAACTGCCGGCACACGGCTTGTGAACAAAGCCGCTCCGGGCATCGATGTCGATCTGAAGGAGAACGAGCTTTCGAGAATACTTGGTGAGCTCTCCGATGCTGATCCGGAGTACGTTTCGCTTCAAAAGGTGTCTGTGGCTTCGCTGCAAGCGATCCAGCAGTCACTGCCGGAGAACACGACCCTCGTGGAGTACTTTTCAATACATCAGGAGATCGTGGCGTTCGTGATCAACTCGCGTCATGTGAACATCGTTCGCCGCCTCTGTCCTGCGAAACGCGTGGATCATCTTCTGGAGTGCGTCCGCTTCCAACTGGAACGTTTTCAATTGTCCCCGGAGTGTGTCAAAGGACACGAACAGGTCTTGGCGGCGTCGATGCAACAACAGTTGCACGATCTCCATCAGGCCCTCGTCGCGCCGATCCGCGACTTAATCGATACGCCGCATTTAATAGTCGTTCCTCATGGCGTGCTTCATTACCTGCCATTCCATGCATTCTTTGATGGCCAGCAATACCTCGTGGATGCTTATGACATGTCATATGCTCCAAGTGCTTCGGTTCTGAAGTACTGCCTGGAGAAAGCGGAGGTCAGCGGCTCTACGCCTCTCATGATCGGAGTACCCGACCGCAATGCACCTCAGATTCGCCACGAGATCGATCAACTCACGAGCGTGTTCCCAAGCGCACGGCGGCTGGAAGGGCGGCGCGCAACTCGCAAAGCCTTCCGCAGAGAGAGCACTTCGGCCGATTTCATTCACATCGCAACTCACGCGGTATTCCGCAAAGACAATCCGATGTTTTCTGCCTTCAAACTTGGCGATGGATGGATCAGCGCGCTGGACCTGTATGGAATGTCGTGCAATGCGAATTTGATCACATTAAGCGGCTGCAGTTCGGGAATGCAGCAAGTTGCCGGTGGCGACGATCTTTTGGGCCTCGTGAGGGGATTTCTGTACGCAGGCGCCAGGTCACTGCTTTTGAGCCTGTGGCCGATCAGCGACGAGTCAACGGCTTCTCTAATGGGCCACTTTTACCGCTACTGGTTTGAAGGAGCAACGAAAGCCGTGGCGCTGCAGCGGGCGGCGATCCGTATTCGGGAAGATTTCCCCCATCCGTTTTTCTGGGCCCCCTTCATGCTGGTCGGCAAACCGTAAACGCCCAAATCCACGGGCGTTCTTCACGTCAGCTTCATTTTTAATCCGGCTTTGTATTTTTCGGCTTTCTGCCACGACCTTTACGCAGGAGATGGAAAACGATGGGACATGTGGACCCAGCAGTCATGATCGATTTGGTAGAGCAAAAAGTGCGGAAATCCGAGCGTGAACGGTGCCAGCAGCATTTGACGGATTGCGAGCGCTGCACGGCGGAACACGAATCCTGGTGGACGTTCCTCTCCGGCCTCGCGCCATCGAATCTAACGGATGCTCCTACGGAATTGCTTAACGAGTGCATCGCGATTTATCAGAAACCGGAGCAGCAACTTTCAGGATTTCAGAAGGCGTGTGTGCTGTTTGATAGCTTTCTTCAGCCGCTGGCGGTAACTGGCCTGCGTGGCACGATGACCGAGGCGCGCCAGGTGGTCGTTAGCACCGATGACTTCGACGTTCATTTGAAGGTTTCCGGCAAGGAATTCAACCAAACGGTTATGGCCCAACTGCTACCAAAGGGTTACATCGACGTCGCGGATGCTGAGATTCAATTGCGGGTTCCCGGGCACGCGGCGCTGCTCACGCGCAGCAACGAGTTCGGCCAATTCACGCTCAAAGAAGTACCGAGCGGTCCGTTCTTTTTTCTAATCGTACTCCCTCCGTCAGGGAACATGGTTCAATTTTCAGTTTAATAAGGAGAATAGTTATGTCCGTTTTTAAGCGCGCGATTTTGTGCGCACTCTTGGTCTTTATCGTCGGAGGAACGAGTTTTAACGCAGAGGCGGCGGGACAGAGAATTGTCGTCAAACTGAACACGGCGTCGCCAATCGGCCCTGTGCTCAACCTGTTGAATGCCACCGTTCTCGACGTGATCTCCGACTCCAATTTATACCTACTGCAAGTTCCACAGCTTCCCTCGCTGGGTACGCTGACTCTCAATCTGCTCGGAATTGAGTACATCGAGGTGGATACAACCCTTTCCGGCCCAACCCTCCGAACGCTCGGCTTAGTTCAGTCGAAATCGGCGGCGGACTGGTACCGCCTGCAGCCTGCATTGACGCGTATTCGCGCGGTTCAGGCCTCGAAATACTACGATGGGTATGGCGTCGTGGTGGCCGACATCAACAGTGCCGTCGATTATGGACATCCCGCCCTTCAAGGTCATTTGACCGGCGGTTACGACTTTGTCACAGCGCAAGGTTCGACCTATGCCGCCTTGAATCAGTCATCCGGCAGTTTTATGGATCAATCGTCGGGGAGTTTCCTCGATCAGTCGTCGGGGAGTTTCCTCGATCAGTCGTCGGGGAGTTTCCTCGATCAGGCCTCCGGAAGTTTCCTGGACCAGTCGTCAGGCAGCTTCCTTGATGGAGCGCCCCTTCTGAATATCGTCACCGCCAGCAATCCGGCCTACGGACACGGCACGCTGTGTGCGGGTCTTATCGCCGCGGTCGCGCCGAGAGCGATGATCATGCCTCTTCGCGTGTTCGACGACAATGGTCAGGCGGACATTTTCACGATCACGAAGGCTATCCGTTACGCTGTAAAGAATCAGGTGAACGTCCTCAACATGAGTTTCGGAATTTCGACGAATTCGAGGTCAGTCCGGGAAGCCGTCGCAGCGGCGATCGCGGCGAACATCGTCGTGACCGGCTCAGCCGGAAACGCGAATACTTCAACGCCGCAGTATCCTGCCTCCTACTCGTCGGTTCTGTCCGTGGCAGCGACGGACATGAATGACAAGAAAGGATCGTTCTCCAATTACGGTTCGTCCGTATCAGTCTCCGCTCCCGGTGTGAATATTATTTCGGCTTACCCGGGCGGCTATTATGCGGTCGTTTCAGGTACATCGTTTGCCGCACCCATTGTGGCAGGTGAGGCCGCTCTCGTGCGATCCAAGCAAGTAACCGGGATCACCGACGCGATGGTCCGCGGAACAGTCAACATCGACGCTCAGAATCCGCAATACGTCGGGAAACTCGGCGAAGGGCGTATCGACGTCGTATCCGGGATCGGGAAATAACAACATGAATAAGACACAGGGTACCGCAGCAAGTTACGCGTTTCGAATTGCAAGTTTTGAGGAAAACCAACGTGAACAAGTGCTCTCGATGGCTTGCACGCTCGTGTCGCTCCTCGATTTGCGCGACTCCTATACGGGCGGTCACAGCAACCGCGTGGCAGAGTACAATCGTGGCACTGCGGTAACCCTGGGTCTGAGTTACTCGGATACGAACAACAGTGTGATGGCCGGTCTGCTCCACGACATTGGCAAAATCGGAGTTCCGGATCACGTCCTGTTGAAGCAGGGCAAACTGACTGATGAAGAATTTGAGTTGATCAAGAAACATCCGGAATTTGGCTGGATGGCGCTGAAGAGCGTTAGGGAGTTCGAGGAAGTGTCGCTCATGTTGCTGCATCACCACGAACGAATCGATGGCGGAGGGTATCCCGGCAAGCTTAAGGGCGCACAGATTCCCCTGGGAGCCAAAATCATTGCAGTCAGCGACAGCTATGATGCCCTGACTACGAATCGGCCCTATCGAACGGCACGAAGTCAGGGTGAAGCATTAGAGGAGTTGGTCCGTTGCCGCGGAACTCAATTTGAACCCGAAGTTTTGGACGCTTTTGTAAAATGGATCCAGTCCCCGGCCGCGGCGAAGAGCCGTATTGGGCAAGGATCCGGCGTGCCACAAAAATACTGACAATCCACTCTGTCCGTGTCAGTCGAATTTCAGCGTGCCCGCGTTTTTCGGCTCGAAGATCAAGATTCCGCCCACTGCGTCTGGCAACTCCACCAGTAGCCGCCTGCCGCCAATCATGCGGAGCATAGAAGATTCAAGCGAGGTACCGCAAGTATGGCGGCTCCGTTCCGAGGGTTCCTGGACGCCGCATAAGGGTCTTCCGTAAACTTTCTAGGGGACGGGACGATTTTCTGGGGGGACGGCACGGCTTCTTTTCTTCGCTCAAGACATTACTCATGACGACGAGACTAGAGATCAAGCATGGCGCCAAATTGGGGATGCCGTTGCAAAGACGGCCGCGGAACTACGGACCCCAACGCCAGCGTCTATACGTCGTGTGTCTGCACGGTAACCGTGTCGCCCCTTCATCGAACTGAGGACATACGAACTATACCTATGCTGCTTAAAGTTGAAAGGGGACCCGCGAGCCTAGAACGGTCGCTAAATTTGCTCGGAGCCAACAGGTGACCAGCTGGCTCCGATGGGCCTCACGACCTTGCTCGCGAGATGTCACGACCAAAAAAGTTTCTGCCGCAGTTCTGCTGCGTTAAGACAAAGTTTCTGAAACATTGCGAGCTTTCATGGGTTTCCATGGACTCGGAAAGGCCGCCATGGACGCGATGCGTTTTATTTTCAATCGTTACCCAACTTCCCAAGCTGGACGTCGCGGGTTCGATCCCCGTCTCCCCGCTCTTTGGATCAAAGGCCTTACACCTGCCCTCGATATCCCGTTTCCAAACGAACTCCAATAACATTCCAGCTGGGCGTGTGAACAGAATCACGTTGCGCTTCGATTATCAGGCCCCGCTACGCCCTCGCAGTCCACCCGATAAATACGTTGTGCGGTTTTAGATTGGGATCAGGAGGAGGTCTTAGGAGATTCAACTAGTAGCACAACCGCGCCACAAATGGACCACTGCCATCGGGATCGGACTGTAATGCGGGGCGAGAATCCGACGAACGATATCCTTATTAATAGGAATGCCGAAAGCTAAGGCGGTCTGGCCCCAATTCGAAGATCAGTCCTCGAAAGTCGCCATATGTTTACGTATCGGCGCCAAATGCGTAAATCCTTCGGCGTTTGTCGGGAGTAATCGTCGCGGACATGCTTTCCTAAGCATCCCAGTCCCAAAAAGCACATCTATTACTCCCGTGCCCGGCTTTCGCCGGGAAAGGTGCTACAGTGCCTTCCGAAAGAAGTTTCCGCAGGCATGCATGCCTTTTGCGCCGTCCGAAAAAAGTCCCTGCCGACCTGCGAAACATTTTCGCGGTCCGAAAAAACTTTCCGCAGGCGTGCATGCCTTCTAAAACATCCGCGAAAAGTTCCTGCAGCCATCAACACCTTTTCCGCAACGCGAAAGTTTTTTGTTCAGTGGCTCCGAAACGTGAACACAATTTCGTAAGCCGAAATCTCAAAACCTCAGCCCAACGGCTGAGGGAAATCCCTTCAGAATCGCTTGCCGCGTATGCCGAGTCGGGAGATGGGTAAACGCTGCGGCGTTACTGAGGAGTAATCGCCGCAGACGTGCTTTTCGCCAACGATCCCAGTCTCAAAAGCACATCTGCGGATCTATTACGTCCGTGCGCCTGGGTTTTCAGAACTTGTCACAAACCGACCGTTCGTTTTTTGGGTTTTCAAGTTTCCGGTTTCGCGCGCGGTTATACGTCAACTGACGACACCATCAATTTGACGGCTAAAGGTTTTATGGGCCGCCGATGCGCGTCTATTTTTGGCGACAGAGCTGCAACATGCACAGTTTCCAACCCTCCAATTTCGTGTTAATCGACTGGCACTGGTCGGTGTGCTTAATCCATTACCAGCATCGCTGAAATTGTTTTTGCCGTGTTTCGTCAGTGGTTATCTGTTTTTTCGTCAGTGCTCATCTTAAGTACGTTAGCCATTTACTGATTTTAAAGGCATCTCACGACGGCCATCGAGTTGCACTACGTTGAGGGCTGGAGGGCTCGAATGCCGCGCAATGATGAAGTTAATCGGAAGTTTGGAATCCTGAACTTTTGCGTCCCTGATTGAGCTTTCCATGAAATGACCCATAACTGATATCACTTCAGACTTAGCAAAGGAAGATTTCCATGAGAAGGTCCGTTGGCGTTTTTATCGCAATTACATTGGTCGCTCTCCTGGGTGTTATTGGGATTGCATTCTCGCAAGGCAAGTCCGAACTCGCCAATCCGAACAAGATTGTTCATGGTTTGGTCGGGGACAAGGACGAATCAAAGAATAAGGATGCGCATCCCAGCAGCAGCCGATCCCAAGGTAGCAACGCAATCTCGTATCATGGCGGGCCGGTGATGACGGGAACGACTCTCGTCTATTACATCTGGTACGGTAACTGGGGTGGCAATTCCGCAAACACGATCTTGGAGAACTTCGCTCGGAATATTGGTGGATCGCCATACTTCAACATCAATACGACTTACTATAACGGCAGCAACGTCCATGTGACGAACTTCGTGAATTACGGCGGCAGCACGACGGACAATTATTCGCGCGGAACCTCGCTTAGCGATGCAGCCGTGCAAGGGATCGTCATGGATGCGATCAACTCCAACCGTCTGGCGAAAGACCCGAACGGCGTTTATTTCGTTCTCACCTCGGCGGACGTCAATGAGACCAGCGGCTTTTGCACAGTGTATTGCGCCTGGCACACTCATGGAACAATCTCTGGAACCGACATCAAGTATTCCTTCATTGGTAATCCCGATCGTTGCCCGTCAGGGTGCGCAGCGCAGACGATCGGACCCAATGGCAACGCCGGCGCCGACGGCATGGCGTCACTCATCGCGCATGAACTGGAAGAAAGTGTGACCGATCCCGACTTGAACGCCTGGTACGACCAGCGCGGTAGCGAGAACGCCGACAAGTGCGCGTGGACATTTGGTGCCGTCTACAAAACGTCCAACGGCGCGTACGCCAATATGCTCCTGGGAGGTAAGGATTATCTGATCCAGCGCAACTGGGTGAACGCCTCTGGGGGCTACTGCGCGATCAGCTACTAACGGACGTTGCGCGCTGCTCGGGGCCGGCGGCGGGATCGTCGATCAGCCTTCAGTCGAAGTGGTTTTCGCGGGCCGCACGTAGACCTCGACCTCAATGGTCTGTTTGCCGCCGCCGAGAGTCACGCCGTTCACGGGTGTGACGTTGCCATTGTCGCGGCCGACATTTGTCAACTTGGGCTGGCCGGAGCCATTCAGTTCGTCAATGGCGCGTGGTGGTGGAATTCGTTAGGTCCTCTGTAACCGTTCGCCATGAAGGATCGGGATCGCAAGAGTCGGCGCGACAGCCGTTTCCTGATCAACGCGGTTTTTGACGACGCCTCCTCTCCGATCACGCTCCTCATGAACTGGAAGCCGCCGGTGAAGTAACGGGTGGCGATGATGGACGACGGCGAATTTGATTCGCCGCCTGTCCCCTTTCTGCGCCACAGTCCCGATTGTGTGATACCTCGCCCGAGTTCTTTACGGTCCGGCTGCCAACTCCCGTAAAGTCGCCATCCCGGCAAGTGAATTTGCGGGACCAATTGTCCGAGTAATGGAAGAGTACGCGGTTATACAACAACTGAGATTCCTTTTCCTCGTTTTCCACTCCGAATTTCAAATCGGTGAATGACATTCGGGTTGTTTGATAGAATCCACCTCCAGATTTCGTTCCAACTATGATCGGAAGCAAACTCGCACACTACGACCCACCTCGGATCGGGCGGCATGGGAGACGTGTACCAGGCCACTGACACGAAGCTCGGCCGCAGCGTCGCCATCAAGTTTCTTCCCGAAGCCTTTAGTCACGAGAGGAGCGTGTGGCGCGTGCTGGCGTCGTCGAATCATTCCAACATTGCGCAATTCACTGCGTGGAAGAATCAACGGCCGTCACTTTCTCGTTATGGAACTCGTTTCAGGACAAACGCTGGCCGATCGCATCCGTCGTGCGATTCCTATGCGCAACCGCATGTGACCGTTCTTCTCTCCACCAAGAGCGTCGCCAACTAGATAAAAGAAGGGCACAACGCATCTACTTCTTCCGCTCTACTACCCATTCGCAATACGGGTCGCCAAGGAGCATATTCTTCGTCAGTTTGACGTAAAGTTTGGGTTCAAACGTTCGGCAGCTCCCTCGCCCCACTTTTGATGCCCTACGCCGCACGTATTGAAATCGACGCCTTGCTCCTTCCACCTCTTGTGCCAAGGACACTGAGAAGTCTTTCCCACACACCTGTCTTTGGTAGACTCCACAACTTCGAACACAAACTCCGGCCCCATTGACGCCTGAGCAAGACCGACCTATCGACTATTGAGGACCAAGGCTAAGTGAATCAAACGGCATACAGTAGGTATGAGAAACGGCCTTTTGCGGAGTTTCACGGCTGTTGCGCCGTCGTATAAACGGGTTTTGCGTTTACCGGCGAAGAGAGTTGCCCAGGTCTGCCGCATTTTTTCCTGGAGGCCGGCGCGCGGAAGAGATTTTTTAAGATTACTTCGCCGGTGGCACCTTCCGGCGCAGTTCGTCGAAGAAGTTCAGCAGGAACGTCAGGTGCGTGGGCGGCTTCTGCCTGCTTGCTTCATCGTCTGCTAGAATCGCCGCGAGACGCTTGCCGTCCGGCGCCAGGTCGTAGACGGAGATGCCGCCAGAGCTCAACAACAGGTGAGTCGCCGACCACACCCGAGGCTTGCCCGCGGCGAAGGAATCGCCCTTGGCGTTATAGCCGAGGGCCATCACGCGCTGCTCCGGGTTCTCAAAAAGCAGTTCACGTCCGTCGCGTGACCACCGGGGGTTGAAGCCTCCGCCCTTCGAAATCTGCCATCGTCCGCCAGGCCCTGGGAACGGCCGCACGTACACTTCCTGGGTCCCAGATTCGTCTGAATTGTACGCCATCCACCGGCCGTCGGGCGAAAACGCCGGGTAGCAATCGAGAAACGGAGTCCCCAGGAACAACTCCGGATTCCCGAGATGGACCCCGAGGGTGCCTCGGCCAGGATCGCCTTCGAAGGACGCCGTGAAAATGTCCGCACTGCTGCCGCCCGTGGCACAAAAAGCCAGGCGCCTCCCATCCGGCGAGAACGAGGTTGGGAATTCATTGACCAGCTTGCCATCGGACAGACGCTGCGCCTCGCCCGAGCCGTCCGAAGGGACCCAGTACAAACCCGGGGCCGCCGGGTTCGAGGACGTGAATACGATGTTCTTCCCATCGGGAGTCCACACCGGGAGACGATTCACGCCGGCGAGGAAGGTGAGACGCGATAGAGTGTCCCGGCCCAGATCCTTCACCCAGACGTCCGTCCCGGTGCCGCTAGCTACGGCAAACGCCAACCGGTCGCCGTCGGGCGAAAAGCGCGGGGTGCTGTAAACACCGGGTGGCGCATGCAGCGGCTGGATCTTGCCCGCGCTGTCCAGCCAGGAGATCGGCTGCAAACCCTGTCTCATCCCGGCAAGGTAAGCGAAAGTTCCCGGCCCAGAGGGTGCCCCGCCGAATGCAAAAAGTCCGCCCGCTCCTGCGCTGCCGCTGACATCCTCCAGAATGGGCGCCGGCAGGCCGGCCAGCGCCAGCCTGCCGGGATCGAAGGGCACGGCGAACAGCGTGCTCTGGTGCAGGTAGACCAAATGCCCGGTTCCGTTGGAAGTAGGCAGGTAGCGCGGGAAGAAGCCCCCGCGTTGCACTGTCTTTCGCGCGCCGGTCTTGAGGGAGACAACGTCGATGGCGGCGTCGTCGAAGTTTCCCACTTGGGTAGACGCCGTGAATAAGACCGCCTGGCTCCCGGGGAGCACTTGCGGCCAACGGTGGGTGAATTCGCCCGGATTCAATTTCGTGAGCGGCGCGCACTTCCCGCCGGACGAAGGCACCCGCCAGAGTCCGGTACCACCACTACCATTGAGCGCCGCGACAATATTGCCGTCGTCGCCCCAGCTTGCGCCGTCGGGGTCCGGCGCGTCGCACAGCGTGACGGCGGCGCCGCCCTGAACCGAAATCTTCTTGAGCTTGCCATCGGCGAAAAAGCCGATCCATTCTCCGTCAGTAGAAAAGAACGGTGAGAAGGCGTTCTCCGTCCCGGCGAGCGGCGTGACCTGGTTCTGCTGCAGCAGGCGTGTGTGCAAGCGCACCTTGCCATCAGCGCCGCGCAAAGTGAGAGCCAGGCGCGCGCCATCGGGTGAAAGAGCGAGCGCACCTCCGGCGCCAATCCTCGCCAGCGGTGTGTCGGTCGCAATCTCTGCGTTCAGGTGAACCAGTGGGCGGAGCGGCGCAGGCCGGGTGGCATAGTAGAACGAGACGGCGAGAGCGAGAGCAAGCGCGCCGGCCACCACCCACGGCAGCTTTGTAGCGCGGGCCTGAGTCGTGCCCTGCGGCGCGTCATCTATCAGCGCCATCGCATCCGCGATATCGCGCAGACGTCGCTTCGGGTCTTTTTCCAGGCAACGCCGCAGCAGACGCTGCGCTTTCTGAGGCACTCGATTCCACTCCGGTTCATCTTTCAGCACAGAGGCCAAAGTGTCGGAAGCCGTCTCGCCGCTGAACGCCTGCTTGCCTGTGAGCATCTCGTAGAGCACCACGCCGAAGGCCCAGATATCGGCCCGGCGGTCGACCGGCTCGCCGCGAGCCTGCTCCGGACTCATGTAGGCTTGGGTGCCCAGGATCATACCGGAGCGGGTCGGCGAAATGGTGAGCGTTTCCCCTTCCTCACGCTCGCGGCTTTGTACGGCCAGTCCGAAGTCGAGGACTTTCACCACGCCCGCGGGCGTAATCATGATGTTGGAAGGCTTCAGGTCGCGATGAGTGACGCCTTTATCATGGGCGGCGTCCAAAGCCTCGGCAATCTGCCTGGCATAGTTGAGCGCCGTCTCGATGGGCAGCGCACCTTTGAGAGTCTGGCCCGGAACTAGTTCCATCACCAGGGTCCGCTCCTCGATCCCGTATATCTGTGCGATGTTGGGATGGTTTAGAGATGCTAGGATCTCGGCCTCACGTTGGAAGCGCGCCATGCGCGTTGGATCGCTAGCGAAGGCATCCGGCAACACCTTAAGCGCAACGTCGCGCTTCAGCTTAGTGTCTTTCCCTCGGTACACCTCACCCATGCCGCCTGCGCCAAGCAAGGAGAGAATCTGGTAGGCGCCGATTCGCCGCCCGATCAGAACTTGGTCGTGCTCCTCGGCGAACTGCTGGGCCGCCACCTCCAGCGCGGGCGATTCCAAAAAGCCCGCCTCTTGCGCCAGCAGTGACTCCACCTCCTGCCGCAGCGCGTTATCCCCGGCACAGGCTTCTCTTAGGAAAGCAGCTCGTTGGTTCCCTTCGCGTTCCAGCACGGCATGATAAAGCCGCTCGACTTGTTGCCAACGATCGCTCGTCATACCACGCTCGTCGCTGCCTTCCCCATCTCCCGCGCCAGCCACGCCTTGGCCAACCTCCAATCGCGGTGAACCGTGTCAGGGGAAACTTTCAGGACTTCGGCGGTTTCCTGCACGCTCAGGCCGCCAAAGAAGCGCAACTCCACTACCTGGCTTTTTCTGGCGTCTTTAACGGCGAGCGCCTCCATCGCATCATCGAGCGCCACCAAGTCCGGGCTCGGCAATGGGGACTGGAACTTTGCCTCATCAAACCACGTCCTGTGCGCTCCGCCTCCCCGCTTAAGGTACCGCCGGGAGCGGGCGAAATCCACCAGGATGCGCCGCATCAATTGAGCGGAGATCGCCAAGAAGTGGGCGCGGTCTTTCCAGCGCACTTGGCTTGCATCAATCAGCCGCAGGTAAGCCTCGTTGACTAACTCGGTGGTCTGCAGCGTATGGCCGCGGCGCTCGCGGTTCATGTACCGATGAGCGATCCGTCGCAGCTCCGCATGGACGAGAGGGACCAGCTTCTCCAGAGCTGTTCGCTCTCCCCGACCCCAAGCCAGAAGCAACCCCGTGACCGCATGGGATCTGGATGCGGCCATGACTTTCAGTCTCCTTTCTCTCTCAGTCGACTGAGCCGATTAACTGGTGGAGTATAGCCCCGGCCCTCCCTCGAATCTAGCGTCGTTCAAAAACTTTTTCGTGGCCTTCCAGTTTTTACACCTCCTTCCCGCATTCCCCCTTGAACGCAGGAGGGATCGCTATGGAGACCGGACTGAAAGCCTTTTCGATCTTAGGGTTCATTTTGACAAGTGGGTTCACAG
>WNGJ01004130.1_pt1 | contig 18606 bp, 19 predicted proteins | sample 5400611 | NCBI WGS metagenome assembly WNGJ01 (sample SAMN13153375, study PRJNA577476) | soil metagenome | isolation source: 40 cm soil or saprolite under Garry oak tree replicate 1 | place: USA:California | collected 2016-06-15 | reverse complement strand
AGGCGTGCTCGCCACCCTCTCCTCGGTGCTCGACTACGCCTTGGACGACGACATCATCTCGGTCAACCCTGCAAGGCGCTCGGGCGCAAGCAGAAGCCGAAGCAAGACCCGGACGCGGAGAAGGCCAGGTGGCGCGTGCTGACGAAGGACGAGGCCGACCGGCTCGTCAAAGGCGTCGGGCGACAGGAGTGGATGTCCTACATCATCAGGTTCGCGCTCCTGAGCGGCCTGCGTCTCGGTGAGGTCGCGGGTTTGCGGTGGCAAGACGTGGACTTCCGCGCCGGGACGATCACCGTCGAGCGGCAACTCGGCAAGGACCGCAAGTTCGGCACACCCAAGGGCGGCGTCACGGCGACCATCCCGATGGTCGGCGCAGTGCGCTCGCTCCTGGCCGAGATGAAGTTGCAGGCCGGGCCGGTCGGCCCCGAGTCGCCGGTCTTCCCGAACTCGCTCGGGCAGCACCGGCAACCGTGCGACATCCAGCGCGGCTTCGGGTGGGCGAAGGATCGGGCCGGGATCGAGGGCGACCTCCGCTTCCACGACCTCCGCCACACCTGCATCTCGCTGCTCGCCAATGCGCCGGGCGCCGTCATGCCGCAGGTGCAGGCGTACGCGCGACACGCCAACCTCAACACGACGATGAAGTACATCCACCCGGTCGAACGGGCTACTTGGGTGGACGAAGCCGATACGGCGTTCGCCGGGTTCGGAGGGTGACGATGGAACTCCTCGCAGTGCCCGCCGCGCTGGCGCACATCCACGGCTTGCGTCTCTGCCCGGCGAAGTGCCTCGGTGGTGTCAGGCCGGATGCGTTCGAGCCGGTCGAAGACTCTGAGTTGGAGCGCGTCCTCGGCCCGAAGTGTCCGACGTGCGGCGGAACGGGGATCGACCCGTCCTGCTATGAGGGGTGCTGCGACACCGGCGAGGAGCACGAGCACAAGGGCGCGGTGATCGACTTCGGCAACGGAGGCTTTTACTTGCCGCCGGACTAGGCTGTTCTCCCTACGGGTCGAGCGAGAGCCCGCGCGGCAGTGAGAACGGGTCGATCGTCCTGCTGGAAAACGCGCCCGTCTGCTACCCGCCTAACACCTCCCGCCCGCCTGCTTCACGCAAGCCGCCCGCTCGATCTCGGCACGCGAACGCCCGCCGATTCCCGGCCCAGCGGAGCGGTCGCCCACAACCGCCGGGGGCAAACAGCTCGGAACGACGCGTTTCTGGCGGCCTGCGAGGTTGTCCAGCGTCTTTGAGGCGACGCTCAACCGGGCGTTGATGCACCTCGTGGCCAAAGAGCGGCTGCGAGTGGGCGACGCGGTCGTTTCCCTCAACTACGACTGCGTCATTGATCGAGCGCTCTCGGAACACGCCGGTTTCAGGTTCGACCCGGAACGCGGAGGATACGGCGTCGCGGTTGGCACTGGTGCGGATCTTTGGAGGCGCAGCGGTCGCGGGAAGCGGCCCACCGGATCGATCCTTCTGCTGAAGCTGCATGGCCTCTGAACTGGCGCTCCCCATCGATACCGCTGCGCCTTCGCCGGCAGCCTTATCGCGAAGTCGCGGCGGGCGTGATTGCACCTCCACTCACGAACAAACCCGTCGAAGCCGAACCGTTTAGATCGATCTGGCGTGCTGCTCGGAATGCCGTCAGCCGAATGCGCCGCCTCATCATCGTCGGCTACTCGATGCCTGACGCGGATGGGCTCGTTAGGACGCTGCTCGCCACCGATTTAAGTCCCTACCTGGAGGACATCGTAATTGTCGACCCAAGCGATGCCGTGCGCGAGAAGCACATCGCCCTCTTCACCAGAATTGCGCCGAAAGCGAGCGTATTTCCTTTCCGGACGTGCCCCCAGTTCGAATCTGCACTCCGGTCTTGACCAGGCGTCCACCCCTATCACCCCCAAAACTCAGGTGGATCTCGTATCTGCGTGTTCCTGCCGCTGAGCCACGCCGTTCGGCGGCTTTCTACGAGGCGGTGTTCGGTTGGCGAGTGGACGCCGATCGGGACGATCCGAGCTTCGAGGATGGAACCGGTCATGTGATCGGACACTTCATGGCGGATCTGCCGGTGGCCGGAGAGGCGGGCGTCCTGCCCTACGTGTTCGTCGAGCGGGTCGATGAGACGTTGGAGAAGGTCGTCGCTCAGGGCGGAGAGGTCGTGACGCCGCCGTATCCGGAGGGCGATCTGCGGGTAGCGACGTTCCGCGACCCAGCGGGGAACGTAGTCGGCGTCTGGCAGCAGGGTTCAGTGGCCTGACGGCGTTCGCGGTCGAGGCGCTGCTGCGAAGGCGCCTGCCCCAGGCGTGAGGAAACTCGCGCAGTGGAGTCCGGAGCTGTGGAACTTCCGGACAGCTCCGCTAGTCCGCCCACCAGTCGCGCTGGCCCTCGACGTCTTCGCGCGGATCCTCGCCGAGATTGGGCGCGCCGATGACGAGGATCTCGAGGCCCTCCGGCCCGGCCTCGTAGCCTCGCCACATACCGGGCGGGACGCGCACCGCGTCCCATTCCGTGAGCTCGACGATCTCGTCGTCGACCTTCATCCGCCCGCTCCCGCGCAGGACCACGTACACCTCCTCTTGCTTCATGTGCGTGTGGCCGTACGGAAAGCGATAACCGGGCGGGACGCGCTGGTAGCTCAGGGCGGACTTCTCGAGCTCGAGCGCCTTGGTCGCCGCGCGGAACTCCAGGTCCGGAGCGCCGTCGAACCTAGGGCCGATGTCCTCCAGATCCTCTTTGATGTTGCTTAGCGTGAACGGCACGGCGCAATCCTATGGCGTCATTCCGGAACTCAATGTCCTCGCGGACCCACCCGCACGCGGACGCAGTACCGAACGAGCAAGGGCTCTACGACATGGAAGAAATGAGCGTGGAGGACTACGCGACCCTAGACGTGGTTTTTCCAGACGGGCGTCTGGTTGCCGAGACGTTGCAGGAGTTGGAGACGGAGGTTCGAGCGCTCCTTCTCCGCTTCGGCCCCGAGTTCGAGCTTCGGCCCGTCTAGGAGCCTTTCGAGCTCCGGCCTGGGGCATCAAAGGACTGTCTTCGGGGTCTTCAATGAGGTCGACGAGGGCGCCCCGGCCCTAGTATGCGCTCGCGAATCCAGGGCAGGCGCAGGCAGCGACTGTGAGCGTCGGGAAGTCGTAGAGGCTCGCCTTGCAGCCGGAAGGCCCTGAGCCATAGATGCCCGTGTGTTCCTCGCGGAGGTGCCCGCACTGGCCGCACCGGGGCGCCGACCCGGTGGCGCTCCTTCGGCTGCCCCCTCGACGACCGGCTCGAGGGATACTCCGGAACCCTGGCGCGACCCCCGCTGCTCGCCCACCAGGCGGGGCGGCGTAATCGCTAACCTCGGACTCGGTTGCCCCGGCTCCGCAAGACGACACGTGCAGGAGGCGCATGAGCCGTTACGCAGTGGCGCACCTCGACGAAATTGATGAGATCAGCGACGGCCGCTGTCCTTCGCGGCCTGTCCGATACCACTTCGGCATCACGTCCTTCGGCGTCAACGCCTGGACCGGTCGCCAGGCGGGCGACCGGATCATCAACGAACACGACGAGTCGGACGGGGAGGACTCGGAAGAGGAGCTCTATTTCGTGCAGCGCGGCCACGCCACGTTCGAGCTCGACGACGAGCGCGTGGATGCGCCCGCCGGCACGCTCGTCTTTGCCCGTCCTGGCGTTAAGCGGACGGCCTTTGCCGAGGAGCCGGGGACGACGATTCTCGCGATTGGCGGCACGCCGGGAAAGGCATACGAGCCCAGTGGCTTCGAGATCTGGGCGCCGCTCGGCCCCCTCTACGAGGCAGGCGAATACGCCGAGGCCGCTGACCGAGGGCGGGAGCTGATCGAAGCTCACCCCGAGTATCCGGGGCTGCTCTACAACGTCGCGTGCTGCGAGAGCCTCGCGGGACGAACGGCCGACGCGATCGAGCACCTCCGGCTCGCGATCGAGCGCGCGGATCGGTTCCGCTCGCTCGCCGCCGACGACTCCGACTTCGACCCGATTCGCGACGACCCCGCCTTCAAGGAGCTGGTGGGCTAGCCGAACGGAGGCAAGGCAGAGGCGCTTGATCTTCTCGTCCCAGTAGCCCCGCCAGCGGCCGGCTCGCCACTTGCTCGGGTGCCCGTGCCAAAACGAGCCATCGACGAAGACCGCCAGCTGCCAGCGCGTGAATGCGATGTCGATCCTCCCTCCAGGCTCGCTCGTTCGCCGGCGCCGGTCAGCGATGAGATCTAGGCCCACGGCTCCGTTACCTTCCAAACCGTGACAGCTAAGGAGAAAGATGACGTCGGCTATGGAGGGGTCAACTACAGGGCGGCGATTTGCAGGGGTTTTTCTTCGCAGTCGCCGATGCGCGGTGACGAGGGAACGGTGAGGGAACATCACCGCGGAGAGTCGAGCAAATGTGGGGCTTTCTGTTCCATCGATTCGAACTTTCCGGCCAAGAATCGGGTCGCTAGTCGCCCGAATGGTAAGAGGCGCAGCGTTCCCCCGTCACGCGGGATCTGTTGCCTCGCCGCTGCCGGACAAGGCGGGCCTGCGCCAGCGATGCTCGTGGGCAGCGACGCTCTCCATCGCGGGCGGCTTCGGGCGTGCTGTGAACCAGCGCGCGTACGCGTCGGTGAGCGGCAACGCGCTCAGCCCGTGCGCGTAGACCGACAACCCGACGGTGATCAAGACCGTCGCGACTACGAGGTCGACGTGCGTGAGCGCCGACCCCTCCAGCACGATGATGGCGAACACGATCGACGCGAGCCCGCGGGGGCCGAACCAGCCGACGAAAGCTACCGTCGGGCGGCGAGGGTGCAGACCGATAAGGGCGAGGGCGACCGGGACCATCCGCACGACCGTCAAGCTGAGCACCGCGTAGAGCGCGATCCGCCAGTCGAGCACGTGCAATGCCGGGCCGAGCGCGACGGCACCGAAGACGATGAACGTGACTCCGTTCAGCAACTGACCCCCGGCGTCGACGAGATAGGTCACCTCACCCCCGTGTGACCGGAAGAGCACGCCGAAGACGAGCCCGGCGACGAAGGCCGCGATGAAACCGCTGCCGCCGAGCGGCGCCGCAATCCCGTAAGAAAGTGCCGCCGCGGACAGCGGGATCACCTGCAGCCAGTCCGGGGCGACAAGCCGTCGGCGCTCGACGAAGCCCAGGACGATCGCGCCCACCGCTCCCGCGACGACACCGCCGACGAGCCCCCAGCCGATCTCCTCGAACACCAGCCGCACGGCATGGGACACCGTCATCGCATGTTCGTCGGCCTCCGCGGCCGCCAGCGCGATGAACAGCAAGGGGACGCAGATGCCGTCGTTCAGACCGCTCTCCACGTTCAGCCCCTGACGAATTCGCACCGGCAACCGTCGATCCGTGACCACGACCTGCCCGAGCGCTGCATCTGTCGGCGCGAGCACAATCGCGAGCACGAGCGCCTCGAGCCAGGTCAGCTGCGCAAAGAGCACCGCCGCGATCGCCGTGCCCGCCGCGATCGTCAGCGGCAGCCCGATTCCGAGCAGGCGTGCCGGTAGCGCGACCTCTCGACGAAGCGCCCCGAGATCGATCCGCGACGCGTCGGCGAAGAGCACGAGCGTCAAGGTCGCCTCGGCGAGTGCGCGCACGGTGCCGCTCTCGATTCCCAGGTCGAGCCACCCCAGGGCCTCGATGCCGAAAAGCAGGCCGGCGCCCACGAAAAGCATCGGGGCGGTCAGAACCGTCCGCTCGAGCCGGCGGGAAACGCCCGCATACCCGAGTACCAATGCCGCGACGATTGCCAGGCTCCAACTGTCCACGTCGCGATTCCTACCCGGGAGCCGTGTCTTGGCCGATGATCCGACGTCGCCTGCAGCCAGCCATGAGCACGTTCACGCTCAGGACCAGCAACGAGGCTGGGAACACAGCTCGACCGAGGCGAAGAAGCTGACCGTCAACATCAGTAGAAGCCTGACCGCGTAGCCGGATGCGCCGTCCGAGAGCCACCGCCCCGCGTCACCCGGATCCGCGGGTACTGGCTTGCGGACGAGAACGTGATCGTGGCGGTGACGCTGATGATCGCGGCGGCGACCGTCGTCCTCGGCGTCGTTCTGGCCGGCGGGTAAGGGCCGAATCCCTCGTACCGATCGACGCCCACGATCAGTACTTTCCCGCGCAGAGGCTGCGCGCGCTCATCCTGTGTGGATGACGGCCTGGGACGAACTGGAGTTAATCCTTCCTTCTAGCCTGAGCTAACCGCCACGAGGCGCAGGTGCGTATCGCCATAAGTGACGACGCCGTGCGCCCGAAAGGAAAAGCATGAGCCCGCAAGACGAGAGTCGTCGGCCGAACATCCTGCTCATCCTCACCGATCAGCTGCGCTATCCGCCGCCGTACGAGTCGGAGGAGCTGGAGGGCTACCGCAGGGACCACTGCGCCGGGCAGGAGCGCCTCCGAGACAGCGGCGTCTCCTTCAAGCACCACTATCCGATCACGACGGCGTGCGCGCCGAGCCGCGCCTCGCTGCTGACCGGGCACTACCCCTCGCTGCACGGCGTGACCCAGACCGACGGCCTGGCGAAGAGCGCCGAGGGGGACGACATGTTCTGGCTCGCGCCGGACACGGTGCCGACGCTCGGCGACTGGTTCCGCGCCGGTGGCTACCGCACCTACTACAAGGGCAAGTGGCACGCCTCGCACGCGCACCTCGACGCCGACGACGGTGACGGCTACCTGCTCTCGATTGACGACGACGGCAAGCCGCAGCAGGAGAACATCGACAAGTATCTGGAGGCCGACCTGCTCGACGAGTACGGCTTCTCGGAATGGGTCGGCCCGGAGCCGCACGGGCTCGGTAAGCCCAACATGGGCACGGTCAAGGATCCCTTCACCGCCGATGAGACGATTTCCCTGCTGGAGCGCCTGGCCGCGGATAAGGACGGCGACCCGTGGCTGGCGGTCTGCTCGTTCCTGAACCCGCACGACGACTCGCTCTTCGGCCTGGCCGCGCTCGCGCAAGGGCTGCGCTATCACCCCTCGACCGTGCCGCATGTCGCACAAGCGCCAACTCGCGAAGAAGACCTATCGACCAAGCCTTCCTGTCACCAGAGCTACACCGACACCTGGTGGAAGAACTTCGCGCCCCAGCCGTGGAACGAGACCCACTTGAAGTTCTACTACCAGGTGCAGGCAACGGTCGACGAGCAGATCACCCGCGTCCTCGACGCCCTGCGCGCAAACGCCGCCTACGAGAACACGATCGTCGTCTTCAGCTCCGATCACGGCGACATGCAGGGCGCGCACGGCGGCATGCACGAGAAGTGGCACACCGCCTACGAGGAGGCGCTGCGCGTCCCGTTCGTTGTCTCCAGTCCGCTCTTGCCCGGCGGCGCCCGCCAGCTCGACGTCCCGACCAGCCACGCCGACCTGATCCCCACCCTGCTCGGTTTGGCCGGAATCGACCAGGAGGAGGCCCTCGCCGGTCTGCAGGCTGACCACAGCGACGCGCACCCGCTGGTCGGTCGCGATCTCTCCGACACGATCCGCACCGCTCAGCCCGTCGCCGCCTCGAAGCCGATCCTCTTCACGACGGACGACGAGATCAGCGAAGGCAGCGCGCCGTCCAAGAGCCCCATTTCAAAGGTCGCACGGCGCGTGGGCATGTTCGAATCGGTCAAGCAGCCAAACCACGTCGAAACCGTCGTCGCACAACTCGACGTCGACGGCGAGCCCCATCTGGTCAAGTTCTCCCGCTACCACGACAACCAGCAGTTCTGGACGGTTCCGGCTGAGCGCGACGAGCGCCTGCAGGGCAGAAAAACTGTCACCGTCACCGAGCCCGAGCCGGACGAGTACGAGCTCTACGACCTCACCCTCGACCCGTTCGAGGAACGCAACCTGGCGCACCCCGCCCACGCCGACGACCGCTCCCGCGCGCTCCAGCGGACGATGCTCGGACTCCTACACGAGCAGCTCGCGGCCAAACGCCTCAGACCCGTAGCCGGAGAGGTTCCCGGCTATCGCCCTCCGGCAGCTGTCTGATTAGGCGAGGGTTGCGGCCCGAGCTTGCGCCGCAGCCGCGCTAGGAGCAGACTCGAGGCATGTCCGAGCTCGAGGGCATCGGCGGTGAGGTCGAAGACGCCATCGACCGGGTCCGTGTCCCCGCCTATGTGATCGACCCTCACGGGATCATCCGCTATCTGAACCCGGCTGCGCGGAAGCTCGTGGGAGACGTTCGCGGCCGCCAGTTCACCTCCGTCGTCGCGCCCGAGGAAACGCGCCGGGCGCGGGAGATCTTCGCCCGGAACCTCGTCGGGCCGCCGGCCGGCTCGGACAACAAGGTCGTCGGCATCGACGCGGCCGGCGAGCGGGTATCGATCGAGGTCAGCGCCGTCCCGCTCCGTAGCGGCGGGCGGGTGATCGGCGTCTTCGGCCAGGTCCTGGACATCGAAGAGGACGACCCGCCTCCGCCGCCCCACCCGCACCTGACGCCGCGGCAGGCCGAGGTGCTGCGCCTCCTCGAGCACGGCCGTTCGACCGAGCAAATCGCGCGCGAGCTCCACCTCAGCACCGAGACCGTGCGAAACCACATCCGCCACCTCCTGCAAGCGCTCAACGTCCACTCGCGCCTCGAGGCGGTCGCGGTCGGGCGGCAGGAGCACCTCATCGCGAACTAACCCGTCGCGCATTCACCACAGCCTCATCCTCACCGGGTGATGCATGGCTCAGTCAAAGCGCCACACTCAAGGGGCGGCGGATGATCGCCGCCCCGGCATCAGTGGGCACCCGGGGTGAGGGCAGGCTGGGAGGAGAGGCACATGCCAACGGCGGAGACCCAGCCAGTTCAGCGCAAGAGCGCTGACGTGCGGAAGGAGCTGCTCGCGCACACCGTCGAGAACGAAGTTGCGCGTGGATCCCGCGTCGAGTCACAGTCCGATTTTCAGGCGGTGCTCGTGCGCGGTCGTCGGCCCAATCTCGTCGAGCGCCTGATCCTCAAGATCGCCCTCCTCGGGCTGGTCTTCCTGATCCGCGCCATCCGAAAGCCCGGCGGGATGTGGGGGGTGGTCGCGACCTTGGCCTTCATCTTCGTGGGCGAGAAACGCAGCATGGCGACGGTAGACGAGTACGGCAATACGGGCATCCAGCGACTCTAAGGTCGAAACCCTGGAGCGTTTGGGCGAGCCGACCCGACTGCGGGAGCTAGAGCCAGATCGGACGCACCCCGCCGCACCCAGCCGGGAGCTCACCGCGCGTCCGAGTCACACGCCCGGATTCTGGACTGGACCGCAAGGAAGCTCGCGCAGCAAGCCAGGAGATCGTCGGTTGAGCGCCGCCCGCCCTGAGGGTGCCCCTCCCGCACATCTCGCCCTCACGGACTGCGGGCGCACCGGCTTCACTAAACGGTTGCGACCGAAGGCGCCACCCGCGCGTACTACCCGCATGCAACTCGCGGCCCAGCCCATCGACGCCCCGTAGGCGCGGCGCGCAGTTGTCGCGTTTTGCGGGATCTGCGACGTGTGGGAACTCGGCAGCAAGAGCTCATTCCAGCAGGGCGGTCCTTCGCTGCTCCCTCGCGGCGCGCGCATGTGTGACCACGGCCTCGCTAGAAGCTGAAGTGATCAGCGGCCAAGCGCGTGCCTGAGCGCCTGCAGCGTCTTCGGGCCGAAGATGCCGTCGGCCGTGAGCCCGTGGGCACCTTGGAAGCTGGCGACGGCACGCTTGGTTGCCGGACCGTAGCTGCCGTCGGGGGCGCCGGCCGAGTAGCCAAGACTCGACAGCGCGCGCTGTAGCAGCTTCACCTTCAGGCCGGTGTCGCCGGGCTTGAGCGTGGTCGCCGGCGGGACGCTCGCGGGGCGCGCCGTTCTCGTCGGCGGCGTGGCCGGCGGCGACGTCGTGGTGATGGTCGGAGCCGTCGGCCGCGGGGCGCCGCTGCTAAAGACGCCGGCGGCGGCGAGCACCGCGAGCAGGAAGGCGACGAAGACGCTGGCCGCGACCAGCACGCGCCGGGTGACGAGCGCGCGCAGCTCGAACGCTGGCGCCGATCGAGGCGGCCACTCCTCGCTCTCGAGCCATTCGCCCTCGACCGGCTGCCTGGCGCGGCCCGGCGATGGCCGCGCGTCGGGCTCGGAGAACCAGTCGTCCTCGGGGCTCTCGTCCACTTTGCAGGCAAAGGTAGCGGCTCGCGGGCTGCCCGAGGCCGCAACCCCGACCATCGCCGTCTCGTGCCCGCCGACATTCGGCTTGACGCCACTTCGCCAACCACGCCAACCTCGAGGCGGAAGCCCGCAACGGTCAAGGGTCGTGAGGACGGCAATCTCGACCTACGGGGCTCCTCACGCCGGAGGTTGCGCAGCCCGGTTCTCAGCTACGGGACAGCTGGCGCCTCGATGCCGGCAGTACGGTCAACGGCGCTCGACATCGCCAGCCTCCTTGCCGTAGGTTCGGTCTGCAGGAGTGGTGCCGTCACGGGCCCGCGCGGCCCTTTGAGCGAGGAGGTTCGGCAACGATGGAGTCAAACAGCCAGACGGCAGGCCAGGAGCCATATCCGGTGCAGTTCTCGGTTCTCTACCCGGAGCGCGATCTCAACCGGCTGACCACCGGCTTCAGGCTGATCGTCGCAATCCCGATCCTGATTGTCGCCGGCGCGCTGGGCGGCCAGGAGTGGTCGGGCTATGGCCAAGGCCGAGGGATCGCGGCAGGGACGGGCGGCGTGCTCTTTTTGGCCCCGCTCCTGATGATCGTCTTTCGCCAGAAGTACCCGCGCTGGTGGTACGACTGGAACCTCGAGCTGCTCAGGTTCTCAAACCGGATCGCCGCCTATCTCGCCCTGATGGACGACCGCTACCCCTCCACGGACGAGCAGCAGGCGGTCACGCTCGACTTCGACTACCCGGACGCAAAACAAGTGCTGAACCGCTGGCTGCCGCTCGTCAAGTGGCTGCTCGCGGTCCCGCACTACATCCTGCTCGTCTTCCTCTCGCTCGCGGCGCTCGTGGCGGTGATCCTCGCCTGGTTCGCGATCCTCTTCACCGGCCGCTATCCCCGGGGCCTGTTCGAGTTCGTGCTCGGAGTGCTGCGCTGGGGGAACCGGGTCACCGCCTACGCCTTCGTCTTGGTAACCGATCAGTACCCGCCCTTCCGGCTCAGCCCCTGAGCTGGACGCAGGCGGGCGAGGCTCGCTCGGAAAGTGCGACGGCCGGCGAGAGCTCGCTGCCGCTCCTTCGCTGTCATCATGCGTCGCCGGTTCGAGGCCTTTTCGGGACTTCTACGACGAGCTCGGGGTCGTCCGCTCGTACTCGGCGAGCGCGCCTGCTCTCGGCGTCTTCAAGCTCGAGCAGAGGAGGTGTGACGCTCATCGGCGTTATGCCGACGACGACATAGATGCGCCCTCGGTAACCGACGATTGTTCCAATCTCCAACACGGCCACAGACACGCGCAGAACGCGCGCGCAATGAAGCAATCGACCACCTCATCCGCTGGATCGATCCCCTGTTCTGAGGCTTGTCCCGTCGACAGGTGCGTTTCGCATTCCCCAAAGGACGACACGCGAGGCCGCAAAGCGTCGGAAGTCCTGCGCTCACCCTCGCGAGTCCGCAACGTCCTGCATCCCGCGCAGCGAAGCCACTTGTTTGAGCGCCGCCGATTCGATCTGGCGCACGCGTTCGCGCGTGACTGCGAGGCCGCGGCCGATCTCCTCGAGCGTCTTCGGCTCGCCGTCGCCGAGGCCGTAGCGGAGGGTCAGCACCTGCCGCTCCCGGTCTTCCAGGAACGAGAGCGCCCCGAGCAACGCCTCGCTCCTCAGCGAGCTCTCGACCTCCTCCTCGGGCGGTGGGCCTTCGCCGGCGACGAAGTCGGCAAGGACGGCGTCCCCTAGCTCCCCGATCGGCTGGTCGAGGCTCGCGGAGACCCGCGGCGCCCGCCGCACCTCCTGCGCCTGGCCGAGCGGCAGCTGCGCCTGCTCGGCAATCTCTTCGAGCGTCGGCTCGCGGCCGAGCTGGGTTAACAGGCTCCGCTCGGCGCGGTTCATCTTGCGGAGCCGTTCGACGATGTGCACCGGCATCCGGATTGTCCGCGCCTTGTCCGCGAGCCCGCGCGCGACCGCCTGCCTGATCCACCAGGTCGCGTAGGTGGAGAACTTGTAGCCGCGGCGCCAGTCGAACTTCTCGGTCGCCCGGATCAGGCCGAGCGTTCCCTCCTGGATCAGGTCGAGGAAGGGCAGCCCCTGATTGCGGGAACGCTTCGCGATCGAGACGACCAGGCGCAGGTTCGACTCGATCATCCGCCGTTTCGCCTCGGCGTCGCCGCGCTCGATCCGCTTCGCCAGCTCGACCTCCTGGGCGGCGTTCAGGAGCGGGTGCCGGCCCAATTCGCGCAGGAAGAGCTCGAGCGAGTCGGTGCTCGGCTCGTCCGAGCTCCTGCTCGCGGCCCGCGGCCGCTGCTCTTTAAGCTCCAGCCGTTCGACGAGTTCGATCCCGCGCCACTCCAGTTCGCACACCAGCTCTTCCATCTGCGCCGGATCGAGCTCGAGCGCCGCGACGACCGCGTTCAGCTCCGGCGTCTCCACCGTGCCACTCACCTCCGCGCCCTCGAGCAGGCCCTGCACCTCCTCGAAGCGAAGAATCGTCTCGATCTTGTCCATATGGAAGGCGCCGATTTCTTGGAGCAGCCCGTTCTGCTCGCAGCTCGAGGACCGATTGCGAAGTCCTCGGGAGAGGCCTTCGCGACAAGGAGGAGAGGAGGCGCAGCGCCCGGTTCAGCCCAGGCGTCAAGGATCGTCTTCTCGCTGCCTGCGATCGACACTACAGCGCCCCGAGGACGCTCACGAGCACAGCGGAACACATCTCCGGCATTTCGCCGAAATTGCGGCGACTTGCTGACCGGCTCGCTCCTCACGCGGGGGGCCTTCGATCCTGGCGCGCGGGTAACCAAGACGGAAGAGTGCAAGGTGAAGAACGGTCCATCGTGCGAGGGCCCGGGAGCCCTCCCACATCGTGGCGAGTGGCGGAGTGAAAAGAAGCGTTTCATCCCCGACCGGAACTTCCTGGGACGGGGCTGGCGCGTTGTTGCGCCAGCCCCGTTTGTCGTTAGTGGCTTACCGTGACCACGTTGCTCGTGCCGGTGATGTACCCGGGCGCCGTCTGCGAGCTCGGCATCACAACCCGTAGCCGCGAGCGCCCAAGCTGCAAGCGGACGCGGAAGCTCGCCGCGGAGTTCGCATCGAGCGTCACCCGCTTCAGCGTCGAGACGCCGGTCGAGGTCAGACGCTGAACGAGCACGAACTTGCCTGCGAAGGACCGCGCGCCCGACACTTTGGTTGAGAAGCGGCCGGTCGCTTGGCTGACGAGCGTAAGCGTGATCAGCGGCCGTACCTTCACGCTGATGGTCGAGCTGGTCGCGCTCTTCCACTTCGCCTGGTAGGAGGTTTCGATCGTCGGCTTGACCACGTCCGACCAGTGGCCGCCGGAGACCGTCTGCACGGGTGGTGCGAGCGCCGAAAAGGCCGTTGTCCCCGAGGGCTCAGCGAGCACGCTCACGTTCTCGCCCGCCTTGCCGTTTGAGACTTTGCCCGAGAGAGTGACGCTCTTGCCGAAAACGACGCTCGGCCGCGAGGCCGAGATCGTCACCGTCTGCGGCGTCGCCGCAGTGCCGACGCTCGCAAGCAGCGGTACAAGGCCGGCCGTTACGAGAGCTATTAGTGCCTTGCGCATTCGAGACCCCTTTCCTAGGTAGAAAAATGCTGCATAGGAGTAGTTCCCGCAGGCAGCCACGGCTCACACTTGAGTGGGTAAATGCGAGGTAAAGAGAGTGGGTAAAGGCGACGTAACGCTGGACGTACGGATGGCCGCACCTGACTCAGCGGCAAAAGAAAGGAAGAAGGGCAAGAGGGAGGAAGGCGACGTTCTTCGAAGCGCGGGCGTGCCATTTGCGCCAAGCGGAGGGGCTCGCTGAGCGCGTGCGCCCAGGTGTCGCAGATCCCGCAAACTGCGACGGCGCCGGGGGGTCAGCCGGTTCGCTTGAGCGTGTAGCGGACGGTGGCTGGATACCACTGGCGCCCGCCCTGGGCGGTGGGGATGCGATCGGCGTTGAGTCCGTCCGCGATCGCGGCCAGGCTCTTGCCGGCTGCCCGCTCGCGCCTGATCCGCCCGAGCGCGTACTCGGACATCTGCGGCGGCCGACCGAGCCGGACGCCCTGCGCGCGCGCGGCGGCGAGCGCCGCCTTTGTCCGCTCTGAGATCGAGCCTCGCTCGCAGCGGGCGAAGCTGGCGAGCACGCTCGTGCTCGCCGACGCGGCCGGCGTCGCTGGCTGCGCCGCGCACTCGAGCGCGATGAGCGCCCAGCCCTGCTCCTGCGCGCTCGCGAGCAGGGCGGCGAGCTCGGGGAGCGCCTGCTCGGGCCGCTCGCGCTTGGCGGCGACGAGCGCGTTCGCCTCGCCGCGCTCGAGCAGCCGCAGCGCCTGCTCGAGTGCGGGAGCGTTCCGCTCCTTCGCCGCCAAGTCGACCTCGTCGACCGACTCGAGCACTCTCCAGCCGCGCCGCCTGCACGCTGCCGCCAGCGCCTGCCGCTCGCGGCCGGCGCGGCGCGCGGGCTGGCGCTCGCTGTTCACGCGAGCGCGCTCGAGCCCGCCGAGCTCGTTCCGGCTCGGCCACGAGCCCGGCGCGAGGAGCGCGAGCGCACCTGTGCAGCTGCCATACAGCAAACACTCTATCCTATAAAACCGGCCCTGCAGGCCTGCGCGGTCAGCTGCGCCAGCTCTGTCAACTGTGAGATGACAGGGCTCGACATCACTCGTTAATGAACAGAGGCCGACCCCCGGGCTGGATCGGCAGTGGGTTTGAGAGTTCGGTTGAGAGGCGCTCCGAACGGCTCCATGCGCGAGATCCTGCAAGCTCGTATCCACGATCCGCGGACATCGGCCCGCGACCTTGCCTCGCTCACGAACGCGCTTGCCCGCCTGAACGAAGAGAAAAAGCTCGAATCCGGCCCGTCCCTCTACGACCTTCGGCGCGGCACGCTCATACTCGAACCCGAACCCGAACCCGAGCCCGGTTCCGGTCCCGAACGCAATTACCGGCTCCTGCAACGCGTGGGCGGCGGCATCAAGACCGTCGCCGACGGCCTGACGAATCGGCAAGCATGGGGGCTCACTGCCTGCGGACTGGGCCTCGTCACCCCGGAAGAGCTCGACGTGTCGGCGGAATCCGAGCCGTGAGCCTCCGTCTTGTCATTCCCGCCACGCCTCGGAAGTCGCTCGTGCGGCTCCGCGTCGACGCCCGTCTCTGAGCTCCACCGCCGGAGCACCGGCGGGTCGAGCTTTCTTTCGGTGCTCGCCCGCCGCGTGAAGCAGGATCGCTGGGGTGGCTGGGACAGTCGTCGCCTCATCGGCTCCTGCGTCGGGCGAGCGCTGACGGAACCCCAGCCGCTCGGGAGGTCGTCGCAGAGGTCTCCGGCGCGGGCCCGACGCGGCCGCACGACCTCACGGTGCGTCGCGATCGGCTCGCGATGCTCACACTGCTGCTCACCCCGCCCTGGGTTCGTGCTCACGCACGGGCCAGTGAGGCCGGACGCCGAGCCGCTCAAGAGCTGCGAGCGCGGTCAGGCGCACGCTCTGACCGTCAACAGTGGCTTGAATACAGGGCGAGACGGCAATCGACACCTTCTCGCGCCGCGCCGGAACCCGCGCGTGAGACTGCCGAGCCTGGCCTCGCCAGGGATGCACCACGCGACGCTCACAGTGCTCACCGTGGGGCGCTCGAGGGGGGCGACGCGCCCAATCGCCAAGTCGAAGTTCAGGGTCAGAAGATCATGGATTGCCTGCTCGCGGAGCAGAGCGACAGCGAGGAGATAGCCGTCGTTTGGAGCCGCATTCCGCAAGCGTGCCAATGGAAAGCGGTCAACCAACGCATCTTGGTGGTCCGTTTTGTCGAAGACAACGTCGGCCACGCAAGAGAGGTCGGAAGGATCTGCGCAGTCTCCGGCCTTAAGGATGTCGTCGGCGAGTAAACGTGCGTGCCATCCTCAGACAGAACGCGACTGAGCGGCAGGTCGGTCGGAGTCTCGAAGGAGCAACCGGCACCGATGATTAAGGCGACTTTCCCGCCCTCCTCCGACGAGATCGCTTGCAGCAGTTCAGGCGGCAGAGCCACAGCGCGAATTATGCGCAGCTCCACGCGGCAAATTCGCACGAGCCCCAAGCGCAAAAGCACTTCTCACGAGAGTGGTCACGCTGGCCTCTCGCCGACACGCGTCGCGCTCTACTTGACCAAAACTCGACCACAGCCCGATTCGGCCGTCTGTACCGCCTGCTTGAAGAACAAAAAGGCCCGCTGTGCGGGCCTTTTCTTGTGGAGCTAGCCGGGCTCGAACCGGCGACCTCCTGGGTGCGATTTACGCGAGCAGCTTCGCCATCGTTTGCCACCGCTCGCGATCTCTCTCGCTCTGCGGGTTTGCGGCAGCACCGACTCGTCATCCTTCGCCGCGCTTCGTCATCGCTACTTGACCAAAACTTGACCACGCGCTGGGGCTCTAGGCGAAAAGCCACCACCGGGTTCACCAAGGTGTCGCGAGGATCAGGCAACGGCCGGATCGCAGGGTGTTGGCCGCATGGTCGTGATTCCGGAAAAGCGCTATCCGGCCCTGTCACGCCGGAGGCGAGGGTTCGCGGCTAGCTCTTAGCCCGAACGGTGTGCCAGCTCTCCCAGGTGATCTGAAGGATGACCGCCGTTATGGCGAGGCCGATGACGGGGTCGGCAATCGGCAGGCCGAGCGCGACGACCGCCGCGCTCGCGAGAACACCCAGGCTGACGAAGCCGTCGACGCGCGCGTGGTTGCCGTCGGCCACCAGTGCCGGACTGTTCAGCCGCCGTCCCGCTCGAAGCCGCACCTGCGCCGCGATCTCGTTGCCGATGAAGCCAAGCACGCCCGCGCCCGCGAGCAGCCAGAGGTGAGACAGACTGCGCGGGTGGATGAAGCGCTCGATCGTCTGACCGAGCGCGACCAGCGCGCTGATGAAGATCGCGAGCACGACCGCACCTCCAGCCCAGCGTTCGCCCCGAGCACTTCGCAAGTAGAAGGCGATCCCGAGCGGAATCGCCGTCAATGCGTCGCCGAAGTTGTGGATTAGGTCGGCGAGAAGTGCGACGCTCAACGTTCGGCTGTAGATGAACGCCTGGGCAAGGGCGGTCACGGTCAAGATCGCGAGGCTCCACGAGACGGCACGGATGCCGGCTCGAGATCTGAGGATTGAGCGATCGACTAACCCGTGGGAGTGCTCGTGCTCGTCGTGCTCGTGCGCGGCGAGCCGGAGTGCGGGTGCCTGGAGCTCGTGGTCACCGTCGTGGGTGCAGAGCGCGGTGCGGTCTGGCGCGCGCAGATGGCTCACGCTCGCCACGGTAGCGGGACTTTGGGGTCGGACTGATGATGATGTCGACTGTGGATCTCGTCGCCTTCGTCTTAGCGGCCCTTCCGCCGGCTCCAGCTCGGGTGCTCGAGGTCGGCTCGATCGGCTCGTTGGCCCGCTCGAGCCTCAAGGGAAGCCGATCCTCGAGGAGTTCGGCTGGGATCGTCTCGATCAGCGGACCGCGGGGTGGTACGCGCGGCAGCAAGGGAAGCGTCCGGTCGAGTCGGTGATAGCGGAGTGGCGTGCCGAACACGAGGGCTTGCACGGATATGGGGAGATGCGACGTGGACTCGATGAGCGCTTCGCAGGGCACTCGTTTGAGTGGCGGCCCTACCTCTACCGTTGTCTCGAGCGCGAAGGTCTCGAAGCCCGCGAGCGAGAGGCCATCCCAGGAAGTGAAATCCAAGCCGTTGGCTTTCGCTACGTCGGCCTGCGGCGGTGATTCGACGCTTCCCGGCGCGAGTGGCCGAGCTTGGCAGCGCTCTTGCGCTTCACGCCGCAGGATTGGGATCACAGCGCGGGGGCGCACCCGCCACGCCACCCGTGACGGTGCAGCAGGAGGTACGCCTACGCCTACCGGGGCGCGCGGCGTAACAGCCCGCGGCTTATTCCATCAGCAGGCATCGCAGCAGCCTTCGCCGCGCCAGCTCTCGCGCCCCTCCTTGAGCGCGACCGCGGCGATGAAGAGCGCCGTCAGCGGGTCGGCCCACCACCAGCCGACGAGCGCGTTTGCACCCAGCCCGAGCAGGAGCGCAATCGAGAGGTAGGCGCAGAGCTGTGTCTGTGCGGCTTCCTTGACGGTCGCGGCAGGCCGAGCAGGAGCGCAATCGAGAGGTAGGCGCAGAGCTGTGTCTGTGCCGCTTCCTTGACGGTGGCGGCGGAGTGGAGCTGGTTACCGAGCCGTCGTTTCGCGTAGGCGAGCAGCGGCATCGTCGCCGCCGTGAACGCGGCAAGGCCGATCCCGACCGAACTCGCGCCCGGGTGCTCAACGTTGACGAGCGTGCGCAACGCCTCGACGCCGACGTACCCAGCGAGTAGGAAGAAGCTGACGGCGATCAGCTGTTGCGCGCGCCGCTCGGCGCGGCTGGAGCCACGTCGCTTGCCCGTGAACAGCCAGAGCACGACGCCGCCGGCGAGCGCCTCGATCAGGCTGTCCGCTCCGAAGCCGATCAGCGCGATCGAGCCGGCGGCGAGCCCGGCGGCGAGCGCGATCGCGAACTCGATGATGTGCCAGCCGATCCCAGC
>WNGJ01002514.1_pt1 | contig 18606 bp, 17 predicted proteins | sample 5400611 | NCBI WGS metagenome assembly WNGJ01 (sample SAMN13153375, study PRJNA577476) | soil metagenome | isolation source: 40 cm soil or saprolite under Garry oak tree replicate 1 | place: USA:California | collected 2016-06-15 | reverse complement strand
CCTCCTTCGCGAGCCGGAGAGCGCCCTCGTCGGGCGCGAGGAGGACGTCGACCTTCGCGGACTTCAGGTAGCGGCCAATCGCGGGCATGCCGCTCACCTCGCGGGTAGGGAGCGGGAAAATCTTGAGGATCTCCGGGTCGGCCGGGATCGCCATCGTCAGGAGTTCGTCGCAGTCGACGGCGATGTGCTTCGCGATCGTCTTGGCGGAGATCGCCTCGCCCTCGAGGAAGCGCTTGTCCTGGCGGCCGTAGCCGAAGTACGGGACGATGGCCGTGATCCGACGGGCGCCGGCATCGCGGATCGCGTCGGCCAAGAGCAGGAACTCGACGATCATCGGGTCCGGATGGGTCGTCTGCACGAGGACAACGTGATCGCCCGCGACGGCGCCGAGGAGCCGGACGTATCGCTCGCCGTCCGGAAATCCGCCCGGATGCCTCTCGAACGCGACGTCGACGAAGCCCGCGGAGAGCTCGCGGGCGATCCCGCGGGCGAGCGGGACGGAGGCGAAGCCGCCGACGATTTGCACGGAGGCAACCGGGCGTCGTATGAGATGGGCCTATATGAATCGTCCGACCCCCGAGGTTCTAATGTCTCAGCTGGCGTCGTTTCATAGCTCAGAAAATCAGAGGAGGCACGACATCGGCTACAATTTCTTGTCGTACTCATCGAGGAGTCTCTTTGCTACTCGATATGGATCGTGGACCGTACTTGCGTACTCAATTCCCAAACGACCAATCTGTGACCATCGATCCGACGATTCGAGGATCGTGAGTAGTTGACTCTGGATGTTATCTTCGGTTATCGGCACAACGGGACAGCGATCATAGAAGGCGTTGTTCACGGATGACAAGACAACTTTTCCCATGAGCATGCCCTCGACAGCGACGTTTCCGTAGACTCCATAATTCGTGAGTTGGTCAATCACAATATCGCACTGGGCCATTTTCGTCAACGCGGCCACGTGGGTTTCGTCCTCGACCAGAAGGAATCGAAAGTTAGCCCGGTCTCCGAGCGCTCTGACCGCGGACAGAATCTTCTCGGTCCCCTTCCGTGAGCGGTTCGTTGGGAAGTGCCCCACGATCGGCGGGCCGGTCGCCCTGGACGAATCTAGCTTTGGCACGCTCACCGGATTTGGAATCCAGACCCCATTCGGGCACCAGGCCTTTAGATCGGGCGTCGCAATGAACTCGCCCGCCGCCAACTCCCGAAAGCCGTCAGCTTCGTGAGCGCGCAGGTCCGATCCGTGGTAGTGGACGAAGAAAGGTGCCCGGCAAACTTTCCGCAGGTACCGGGCAAACGGTCGGATGCCGAAATGAAAGTGGACCACTTCCGACGACTGCGCCAGGTGAGCAATTCTCGCGAAATGGAACCACCGGAGGAGAGCGTTTGGCTCAGTGGCCATATGCAGGGAAATGTCGGAAGGAAATCGCTGAGGTTGGTCTTCGAGCTCGACGACACAGCTCTGCCTCCCAAGGCCAGAGAGGCCCTGGGCCAGGTTCCAGGCGACGCCAGCGGTATTGCCGAGCTGAAGCGAGAAGAATCTCACTGGGCAGGCTACCCACGTGCGAGCAACAAGAGGTTTACGGAATCAAAATCAAGACCGCTACCCTTGATGAGGGTCGAATTTCCGTCTGGCAACGCCGTCGTCTGGTCCAATTGCGCAAACGGTTACAGGACTGGAATTGATTTCCGCGGAAGTCGTTTTTCCGGCAGCCTACTCCGGCCAGGGAGGGCGGAGGGCGTCCGACTTTCTTGGACTCCGATAACCGGCCGCGAGCATTCATATACGCCGGTCCCGCGTGGAGGAAGAAAGTGTTATCGAACCTTGAGTCATGGGCGGCATTCGCCGCTCGGCATCGGCGAATCATTGTCCTGTTCTCACTGCTGACGACGTTTGCCGGCGTCGCGCTCATCATCGACCAGCCAAAAGGGACCCTGCTCGAGTGGCTCTCGGTGCCCCTACTGGTTGGAGGCGGGACCGCCCTAACGTGGGCCCTCTTGCCACAACGCGCGCAGGGGATCGAGGGTTTGCCATCCCTTGCCAACCGGCTCTTGGACCGGGTCACCTGGCACGGACGGCTCGTGCCCCTCTTCCCACTCATGGCAATCGCAATCGTCCTCGCTGACCTCGGGTACAACCTGACCGTCAGCGCGACCCCAGCGCTGCGGACCGAAGACATCATCGTCATCCTCGCTGCAGCTGCTCTTTTCGTCTATCGTTTTGTTCCGACTCACTTTGCTCGGGAGCGGGACTTTGGCCTCATGTTTTTCCTATGTCTGAACGCAATCCTCGTTGTCCCACTCCTTGCTGCGCGGGCCTACACCGCAGACTTCGAACGATCCGTCGACCTATATTCCTGGACGGCGCTCGCGCCGCAGACGAGCGCGGTCTTGTCCCTCCTCGGCGTTACGAATTCCGTGCATCCTGTCGCGGGATCGACGGCGCCGGGCCTGACGTTCGTGCCGCAGCATTTCGCGGTTCAAGTGACGGTCGTCATCACGACCGCTTGTTCGGGTATCTATTCGTTCGGGATTTTCGCATCCGCGTTCGTCGCGTTCGTCCTGACAGAGTATCAAAAGATGGCAAAGAAGGTGTGGGCGCTGCTTGGACTCGGTTTCCTGACATCGTACGTGGCGAATGTCCTTCGCATGGTCGTCATTGTCCTCGTCGGGTACTACACGGACACGGCGGAATCTGAGCTCCAAAATTTGCTCATCGCCCATTCATATGCCGGATGGCTAATTTTCCTCGCGTGGATCTCTCTCTTCTGGTCGATTCTCTTCCGATTGCTCCCGGGCGACAGCGTTGAAGTCGGGGACAAAGATCGCCCGAGGCTCCGCCGCCGCTTCGAAGCCGTATGCAGAATCTGCTCGAACTCGCTTACTCCTGTCGCGCCCGCGACACGGTGCTCCTGCGGGTCCGCCTTCCATCGTCGCTGCATCGCAAACGTAGCCCGCTGCCCCACATGCGGAAACGCGCAAGTGAAGGATGGAGCTCCCTTCACTGGGGGCTAACGCGATCTGGTCGCGCGCATCACAAGTAGACGAGCGACCCGCACCACCCGGTCGCGCGAACTTCGCCGAATGCCACTCAAGCACCGGGAATCCTAACCTTGCGGCGCAAAACGAAGCCGGATGGACGCTGGCCAAGGTCCAGGGACTGTTCAGGAGTGCATGCTCCGATCCTGATCCGTTGGACGAATCGCCGCTCCCCGTGTTCGATCTCGCACGACTCCGTCGAGAATCTTCAGAACAGCGCTCGCCGTGTGGTCCCAAGACCCTCGGTCCCGGATGGCGTCACTGGCCCGGATTGCAGCGACCGCATACGAAGTATCGTCGACCACACGCTCAAGCGCGAGCCGTAGTGCTCCCGTGTCTTCGGGAGGTACAATGATACCGCAGCTGTACGCTTCCACGAGGTCCGTGGCCCCCGGGACTCCCGTGACGACGACGGGACGGGCACACGCAATGTACTCGACCACCTTCAACGCCGAAACACCGGACTTCGAGTTCCTCTCGGAACTGAATGGGGCCGCGCAGGCGTCCGCCGCCGCGATGTACAGCGGGACGAGTTCGTGGCGGACTTCGCCAACGAACCGCACCCGCCCGAGGATCCCAAAACGCTTCGCACTATCTCGTAGGCGTTCTCGATCCGGACCGTCCCCGACGAGCAGGAGGTCGAGCGGTTCATGCGTGGTGCTCAGCGCATCGAACAACCCTTCTAGCCCCTGCCATCGAACGAGGTTCCCGACAAAACACAGCAACGGTCCGGCCGGGAGTCCAAGAGCGGCCCGCGATTTCGCCCGGTCGAGTGGCCGAAAAAGCGCCGGGTCCACTCCATTGCCCACCACGAACACTCGCGACGGACTGACGCCGAACCGCTCGACTACGATGTCGCGAAGCCCGGGGGTCACGGCGACGACCGCAGCCGCGCGCCGCAGGAGACGCAATCGGATGGCCGCCTTGGCGCGTCGAAGGGGAGTCATCTGAATCGGTCTGCCCTGCATGGCGGCCTCTTCCTCCGGGATACCGTTGCATTCGACGACGAAGGGCTTTCGGGACAGAGTCGAAATCGCCGCTCCAATCTTTGGCGAAAGGCGCCGCTCGTAGATTACATCGGGCCGAAAGGCTCGAGCGACCTTTCGAACATGGGACAGGACCGACAGGTCACCCGGCCCTGGCGGAACGCTGACGTCGACCCCGGGCAATCCGGGGTGTCTCGAATTGGCACCGACGACCAAGTGAACGCTGTGTCCCGGCCGGGCGATGAAGGCCGCAAGATTTCGGGTGTGGACCGAATCACCACGGTTTGTCCCCAAGTTGACGTCGAGGGCGAGGAACAGAATTTTCATCGGCCTTCGTCACGATGAGGCGCGGCCATAAAAACGTGGCGAGGAGAGTATCGGCCGCGGATGCGACGCCCGCCCCGTCCTCCTTGCGTGAATCGAGTTCGGTGAAATTCGGAGCCAGTGTCTAGGTTCGTCAAGAGCTTCGCGATTGAGCGGATTCGATGATGCGATCGCGCCTTCGCGTCAGCCACTTCGATGACAATCTCCGACTTGCTATCGGTCTGGAGACGCACGCCGCTGCACTTTAATATCCGCGGGCCGCCGTGGGGGTCGCCTTCCATGAGTTCGGAGCGGCGCAGGCTGTTACTGGGAACCAGTTGGACCCTCACCTCGACTGTCGTCGCATTAGTTGCTGGGACGATCCTGAATCCAGTCCTCGTGTTGTACTTGGGCGTCGGCGGCTTCGGGATTTGGGCTTCGGCGATCGCACTTGCTACCATGTTTGCGCTCGCGGGTGACCTCGGTGTCGCGGCAGCGCTCACGAAAACCGTCGCAGAGCGACGGGGCCTACAAGAGGGGATCGAATCGCTTGGCGGAAGCGCTCTGGTGCTCGCCTTTGCCGCCGGAGGTGTCGCGGGCTTCGCCCTTTCTGCGACCTCGTACTTCATGACCGGGTACGTGAACTCTGCGGACTTTCCAGTCTTGCTTCGGCTCCAGGCCATCCAGATGCCATTCAACCTTGGATCCGCATCTCTCCTGGGACTCCTGCAAGGTGGCCGGCGATTCCGCGTGCTTTCCATGTTTACGATGCTACAATCCCTTGGGAGCGTCGGCCTCGTTGGAGCCGCGCTTGCGGCCGGCGGGGGGATTGTGGGGGCCATGGCCGCTTCGGTCGCCGCGGCGGCCATCGGCTTCGTCGTCCTGTGCCACAGCCGCCGTAGGGACCTGCATTTCGCTGGAGCCCGCGCGGTGAGCGCCGATTTCCGCCGGCTCGTCCCCTTCGGCGTTCAATTGACCGTCACGAATGCGCTGAGCACCGTGCTCTACCAAGCGGATATCATTCTGCTCTTGGCGTTGACCGGCAACGCGACCGTCGTGGGAATTTACGCGCTCGCGGTCTTCAGCACCCGAATCCTGTGGATCATTCCGGGGAGCATTAGCGTAACGACCTACCCAGTCGTCTCGGAGTATGCGGCGGCGTCAGATCCGGGTCGGATTGATCGATATCTGTCCGCCGCGATGTTGGCATCCCTGACGGTGGTCGGTTCATTGGGGTCCGCCTTCCTCCTGTTCGGGAGGCCACTTCTTCGTCTGTTCTTCGGCGCCGACTCTGTGGGCGCGTACGACCTCGCGATTCCAATGCTTCTTGGCACAGCGGTCCTCGGCGCGCTCCGATCCATTGCAGTGTCTCTCACGAGCGTGGGGCGGCCGGATGTGGGCCTCCGTATTTCGGCATTCGGGGCGGCGGTACTCGTCGTTCTCGCCTACACGCTCACGAGGGCCTTTGGCGCCTCCGGCGCGGCGTTTGCGGTAACCGCGTCATTTATCGTTGTCTCGATCGCGCTCGTGGTCTCAATCGAGCGATATGTGGTCCATCCGGCGGGCGGTTGCCTGCGCTCGAAGCGTCTTGGTATCACCGCGGCAACCGCGTCAGCTGCAGCGGGAGTCTCAGGACTGATTGCCCTTCCTGCACAGCCGGGACTTTCCAGTGTCGCTTGGGCGATCGTCCTCTGGAGCGGTCTCATCCTTGTCCTGATCGCGGCCTCCGGGGGAAGGAAGACCTGGGGCGGAATTTTCCGGGGAGCCGTGTCGGCGCCCGAGCGGGTTCTATGAAGAACATCAGCCCCCAGGCTGCAGCGACGCGACGGGCCCGTCGGAAGTTTTCGAAGCGGGGGCGATCGACTCTCTTCCTCTTAGCCGCGTGGTACAGCCCCACGTCGGAGTTGCGAATCGCATTCCACCGGCTTCGAGGTGTGAACGTCGGGCGATCGGTCGAGATTGGTTACTTCGTTATCCTCGACAATCTCTACCCGGAGAGAATTTTCGTCGAGGACGGCGCGACCATTTCCGCGCGCTCCACAATCCTCGCGCACGATGAAGCACTTGCATATACCGGGCAGGGTGAGGAGGTCGTCGCGGAGACGCGAGTCCGTGCGGGCGCGTTCGTGGGGGTCCACTGCGTCGTGCTCCCGGGAGTCACGATTGGGGCCCACGCGGTTGTGGGCGCGGGGTCCGTTGTGACCAAGGACGTACCGCCGGGTGTCGTCGTTGCGGGCGTTCCCGCAAGGGTCATTAGCCTTGATTTACGGGAAGGCGGCTCGGGACCGTGATCCCGATTCCATCGCACGCCGTGAGGCACGTTGGTCGGTCTTACTTCACTCAGCGATTTCATCCAGTGGGTGCGAACGCAAACACGACGGACGATGGATGGCTCGAAGGCCTGCCGATCCTTCAACCTGCGCGGCAACGATTTCTCGGAGGCGACGCGCTCCTCCAACTGGGAAGCCTCCAAATTCCATTGTCCCAAGAGGTTGACCAAGCCCGCGGCGGCGAGCTATGGGTGGCGCATTCGAACGGTCGGACCGTCACGGCGGGCGGAATCAATGATGGGTCGCTCGTACTCGGGTTCGATCCTTGGTTCGCGATGGGGGCGGGGCTGCTGGGGGTTGCGACGCCTTCAGGTGGTTCGAACAATATCGCGGAGCGGGAGCATACACCATGGGTCGACCGCTTCGCACAAGAATTCGCGCTGGCCCTCGGCCGGGTAGGAATCAATCTTCGCCCGCGGCGTCCCTGGCCGGGAGGAGCGCCGTTCGCGGTCTGCCTAACCCATGATGTCGACCGGAGCCGCAAGACCTACCAGTATTTGACCCACCTCGGTCGGCCAAAAGGTCTCCGAGGCGCCGGGAAGCCACGTCGCCGAGGCGGTCGCCCATACTGGGGCTTCGACACGGTTCGAGACCTCGAAAGCGACGCGGGAGTCAGGTCCACGTTCTTCATGCTCCACGAGGGGCCCGAGGCGAAGAGGGGACTTCGCAACCGAGCGCTGGCGTGGGGGCTCGCCGACTTCGAGGATCCTGAGATCGCCTCGACTGTGACCTCCTTCGCCAGGGACAATTGGGAAATCGGCCTCCATGCGAGCCTCGCGTCGACGTTGTCGCCGGACCGGATTCCTCTGGAGAAACGCAAGCTCGAGGCGATTGTCGGTCGGAAGGTCAACGGGGTCCGTCAGCACCATCTTCGCCTCCATCTGCCCAATCGGTGGGACGAATTCGCTCGCGCCGGTCTCGTTTACGACTCGTCCTTCGGTTTCGCACATACGTGGGGCTTCCGCGGCGGCACAGCGTTCCCCCATTTGCTCGCCGGATCAAAGGATGTCCTTTCTCTTCACGAGGTCCCCCTGCACATCATGGACTCGGCCCTTGCTTCCTGTTACGACGCCTGGGCGGAGTGCATGCGCGCGCTCGACGCGGTCCAATCCGTCGGAGGCGTCCTGACCGTCCTCTTCCACCAGCGATACTTTGACCTGCGGAATTTCGCGGGCTACGCAGACCTTTACGAGTCTCTCATCCTCGAGGCGAAACGCCGCCATGCTTGGGTGGCGACGGCGGGCGATGTTACGGGGGCGTGGTCGCAGTGAATCGGGCGTGGACCTCTCGGGAGGAGCAGCTGGCGGAGGTCGCCGATTACGAGAGCCTCGTCTCCAATGTCCCTCAGGCGACCGTGTTCCACACGACCAAATGGCTCGGAGTGGTCGATGCAATCAGACCGGGAACTCTCCGATTCCTCCGGGTCATGCATGGCAGAGAGACAATCGGAATCTTGCCGCACACGCACTTGCGGCGTGGTCCCTTTCGACTCGTCTTCTCTCCACCTCCTGGACTCGGCATGCAGTACCTGGGCCCGCTGATTCCTGGATGGACCGAGATGAAGCAGGGCAAGCGGGAACAACGGCTGACGATGATCGCGGAAGCTCTCGTGGTCCATTTGAGGGAAACGCGGAACCAATACTGCCAGATCCGGTGGGCGCCCGGGATGGAGGATGCCCGTGCCTTCCAGTGGAATGGTTTCGAAGCTCTCCCCCGATATATCTACGTGCTTCCTCTATCCGACGAAGCGAGCGTGTGGGAGTCCCTGGGGGGGAACGTCCGTTCGTCAATCCGTCGTCACGCGGACGATATTCCGGTGGTCAGAGGATCTCCAGAAGATTGGCCGATTTTCGAACAACGGCTTGAGAGGCGATACTCCGAGCAAGGGCTGGACCGCGCTCTTCCGCGAGGCTACCTAGAGGCGTTGCGGAGGTCCCTCGGGGACGCGTTGACGCTCCTGGTTGCTCATAGAGGGGATGAGTGGCTCGGCGCGGCGGCTCTCATCCTCTCGCAAGGTCGCATGATCCTGTGGCAGGGGGCCCTCAAAGGCCCGGCGGGGCCCTCGGTAAACGACGTCCTCGTGTGGAGCGCAATTCGCCATGCCTGTACTCTCGGAAGCAGGGAGTTCCAGTTGATGGGAGCAAATACTCAGCGAATTGCAGAATTCAAGGCGAAGTTCAACCCACGGCTCGAGACTTACTTGGAAATGCGAAAGAGCACCGTCCTCGCGTCTAGCGCTCTGAAACTGCGGGGAATGCTCGGGACTAGTGGGTGGTGACCTTCGCGTCCTCGAGGAGTCGTGGACCTACCATCGTAATTCCGACGACGACAGATTGGGGTGTTCATGTCGAGGGGGGAACCGAATCCTTCATTCGGAATCTTGCCCGCGAAGCCTCGCGACAAGGGGTCCCGATCCAAATTCTCTCGACCGGAAGAGGTCACTGGAAGGAAGGGTCAGTGGAGGTCTGGCCCGTCATCCCGCGGACTCGAACAGAGCTAACCTATGTCCGAGCCCTCCGACGAAGGTTGAGGTCCCGGACCCTGCAACTGCCTGCCGATACCGTTGTCTTGGCCAACGCAGAGCATTATGTCTGGCCCTTCATGGATACATCGAATCCGGTTTTGCTCCTCGCTCATGGCGCGGTGCCGCCGACGCTCCGCGCCACGCGCGGACGCCTCAAGACACTCGCATTCGAGGCGTTCCTAGAACGCCGAGCGGTCCGCCGCGCATCCAATATCTTGGCGGTGAGCGAAGGGACGGCCACATACTACCGGAAGAAGTTCCCGGAAGCCTCGCAGAAAGTCGCACAGATTTCGATGGGCGTCGACCTCGATGCGATGCCGGAACCGGGGGGCCCGACGCCCGAGGACCGCTGGGGACTTGGACCGGGACGCCCGAAGGTGCTCTTCGCGGGTCGCCTATCCAAGGAGAAGGGACTCGCGCTACTAATCGAGGCGTGCGAGCGCGTCCGCCTTGGAGGGACACCGCTAGAGCTCGTCATTGCGGGAGATGGACCCCTTCGGCGATGGGTTCAGGCGCAGACCAAATCGAACGGCTGGATCCACCCGCTGGGTCGAGTGCCTCATTCAGAATTGATGGAACTCATGATGCATTCCGACCTCATTGCAATTGCATCCGTTTACGAAGGCTTGCCAACGGTCCTCTTGGAGGCCGTATGCGCCGGGATCCCCGTCATCTCGACAAACGTCGGCCGCGCGAGCGAACTGCTAGGGCCCGTGAACGGCGTGATTGCCGGACGGTCCGCCGGGGAATTCGCGGATGGCATCCTCCGTGCCTCAAGACTCGACCGCATCGCGGCGGGAGAAGCGGACCGCCAACTCCGGCCGCTGCTCGACTTCCGGCGGACTGCCGGTAGCATCTTTGACATCGCGAAGATGATCGCGGAGGGATCGTGATGCGAGTCGCCATGACGTTTCCCTACTCGGCTCGCAGGATGACGGGCATCGGCGCGGTCGTTCGTTCGCTCACCGCGCAGGCGGTCAGCTCCGGCTTGCAGGTCGTGTGGGTCGTGCCCGACGGAACGGGCGAGCTCTTCTTCGACCCACCCGAACAAACGGAACTCCGCGAGGTCCCTGCTGCGACTCGAGCGCATGGACGGGATCTCGCGCTCGCATGGGGCACTGCGAAAGAGCTCCTACGCCTGCGGCATAGAATCGACCTCCTTCACGCCCACCAGCCGCACCTCCAGACCCTCGCCTCGATTTTCGTGGCCCGACTTCGCGGGTGGCCCGCAGTGGTGACGCTTCACGGACGCCTTCCGCGCCCAGACGACGCCATCCGGAGATGGATGCTCCGGTGGATCGAACGGAAGACCTTCGCGTGGGCGAGTGCCGTCGTCCTCGTATCGGCCGAATCGGCTCGACAATTCGGCGACCATCGGGGTCGCGTCATCCACAACGGCGTCGCGACTTATCGAGGCACCCCCGACCGTGATCGACGTGACGCGGTTCGCGCCACGTGGGAATGCGGCGAGCTGCCGGTTATTCTGTTTGCAGGCCGGTTCTCGCGTCTGAAAGGCATCTTCGACTTGCTCGACGCGGCGGGGGTTCTCGCTCGCGAGGGTTCGGTCTTCCGGTTGGTATTCATTGGAAATGGATCTGCAGAGGAGGAGAGACTCCTCCGGGAGCGAATCGAAGCCTCCGGACTCAAAGCGTGCACCCGCGTCTATGGCGCAACGAATCGGTACCAAGAGGTCCTCGGGGGCGCTGACATCTTCGCCCTCCTTTCCTACCTTGAGGGCCTGCCGATCGGGCTGCTCGAAGCGATGGCCAGCGGTCTACCAATCATCGCGACCCGCGTCGGGGGGATACCGGAGGCGGTCCGCGACGGGATTGAAGGTAGACTGGTCCCTCCCGGAGATGCTCGGGCCATCCGAGACGCCATTTCTTGGATGCTCACCCATCCTCGGGAGCGCACAATCATGGGGACCCATGCAGCGGAGAGAGCGCGGACGAGCTTCAGCGAGGAACAGATGACGTCCGCCTACCTTGCTCTCTATGGCGAGCTAACGAAGTCCGACGCGAATCCGTACAGTGTCCAGAATCGCTCCGCCTGATTTCGCCAAGACAGCTCTCGTCTGACGAATTCCCTCGCCCGGGCGCCGAGGCGACCACGCTCCTCAGGCTCGGATGCGAGCGTCTGGAGCACACGACACAAGCTCTCAGCATCGGGGGGAGAGTGAACAATCCCGCACTCAGGCCCACGGAACATTGGGTCATCGAACGTGCCTTCGTTAACGACGACGGGGAGTGACAGGCTCATCGCTTCGAGGACCGATTGGGCGAAAGCGTCTTGGAAGGAGATGTGACAGAACACATCGGAACTCGAAAGGATGGGTGTCGGATCATCGACGAGCCCAGCGAACCGGACACGTTCGGCCAGGGCAAGCCGTCCGGCAAGGGATTCGAGGGCTGGGCGGAATTCGCCGTCCCCGACGATCGTAAGCGAAACGTTCGGCAGTACCAAGGCAAGCCGCGCGGTCGCCTCCAAGAGGAGCCGCAATCCGTCAACCTTGCCTTGCCAACTCATCAGGCTAACGGCACAGATCCGGAAGCCTTCTGGACCGGTTCGAGGACCTTCCCTCGGATCGACGACGAAGTCGCGGACCCCCGGTAATACGACGGCCGACTCGCCTGGAGGTCCGAACCTCTGGACGAACTCCTTCCGAGAATGGTCGCTGACGAACGTGACGACGTGGGCGCGCCGGAGAAGCCAACGGAACGGGAACCGCAAGGCCAGGGGCATATTCGGCAACGTATGGACCGTGAAGACGAGGCGGGTCGCCAGCGGTCGTCCGAAGCGGGAAAGCGCGCCCGCGAGACAGTACCAGTGTCCGTGACCATGGACTACGTCGGGGCGAATCTCTCGAATCGTCCGACGGCACCAACGGACGAACGCAAACACCTCGGAAGGACCTCGAAGCACGCCGGGGCCGTCGGCGCCGTATCTAGTCAGGACGGTCACGTCCGCGCCCCGCCGGAGTAGCTCCGACGCCAAGCCTGAGACGAACGTAGTAACGCCGCCGACGACGGGTCGATAGTACGGGGTAAGGAGGACGATCTTCGGCTCGGGAAAGCTGCGCTGCCGCCCCATGGGTCAGGTCCCCGAGCTCTGGAGGAAGTAAAGTGCTACGCTGCCCGATTCGTAGACGACGTATCGGTCCGATGCGACGCTCGCTGCGAAGGGGGAGGCGTACGTATGCCCGTACGCCTCGAAGCTCCCCGGGAGCCCCCTGTCCTCGAGATAATACTGGATGTTGTACAGGCTGAGATGCTCGGCGACGTATGGGTCGTTTACGGGCCGGCTTAGGATTTCAGACCAAATCACCTCGAAGTTCACACCATCCAGCACGAAGAGCGAATCGTCTTCAATCGTAAGCGAGCCAATTGGAATCAGACGCGGACGCACATCGCCGGGTTGGAGGTAACCGAACGCTAGAATTTCCGGTCCCTGAAAGGCGGTCGTGGAACCACCAACCGGTAGATAGGGAAGCCCTGCGATCGCATGAGACTGAACGCCGAGAGAGCCGGAGTTGGACAGGAATGGTTCGCGGAGAACGTAACGGAGATAGAGGCCTCCGTCATAAACCTCAGATGTAAGGTGATTTTCGACGCTCCGCTCGTAGTTGACGATGGCGGCACTGGAGGCGATAGAGCCTGCGATGATGCACACGAGAAACGCGGAGCGGACCCGAGGGCGGGCATTTAGCGTCCGGTACACCAGCAGAATCCCCATTCCGATAAAGATGGCCGCAAAAGGGACGAGGTACCAGCCCGTATATTGACGAAGCCCGAGGGTGGGGACGATCCCGACGAGGACAGCTACAAGCCAGGGTTCGCGGACATCGGGTGCTCGAGTCCGCGAGACCGCGAGAACTCCAACAATCACCAACGGGAGGAGCAGCCCGACGGTCCGAGCCAAACTGATCCCAAGGTTCTCGAGCTGCGCGATGGGATTCGAGCCCCCGACAAGCTGGCCCTGCTCATATTCACCGAGGACGCCTGAGAATAGCATGATGTACACGACAGTAATCACAATCACGCACCACGAGCCGAGACGGAGCACGGCTCGGAAGCGTCGGTGGAGGAAAACCGGTGCGTAGGTCGTTCGAAGAATCCTCACGGACACTATGAAGATGTTCGCGACGATGTATGCGGCCATCACAATCGCCATCACCACCGCGAGGCGGTGCGCGGACATCATGAGCAGGAGCGACGTCCCAAGGACTCCGAGACTAACGGGATCCATGCGCGCGCGGAGGCGAAGGAGGGCCCAAACGAAGAGCGGCACGAGTGCGGTGAAGAGGCTCCGCGTCGGCATCTGCCACTCGAGACTGCTCACGAATCGAGGCGCTGTCGAGAAGAGGAAGGCTATCAAGAGAGCCAGCTTGGTGTCTGGCCTGATCTCGCGGGCCATCAGGAAAGCTCCCAGCGCGCCCAGAATCGCGCACATGAAATCCAGAAGAAGAATCGATCCCTCTGCGGGGACTCCGCCCACTTCTGTCATCGCAGCAACCGCGAGGATGGGACCCGACGGATGGGCGAGCGGATATAGACCGAAAAGGGAGAGCGGGTTAATGAGCCACGCCGCGTGCTTAGAGTCGATGATCATCTGAGCCAGCCCGTGGAACACGAAGGAGTCGGCCCCCACTTCGTGCTCTGTCGTTGGATACCGAAAGGCGAGATTCAGCGAGATGATGGAGAACAGGATCGCAATCGATGCAGCCTTGTGGAACGTCTTCATTGACCGACCCCTCGTTGACCGAGATCGCGGATGACATCCCGGAGTGACTGAAAGTCGTATTCGGACCGAAGGGATTCAAGGAACGCTTCGAAAGGCTGGAGGTTCGCCCTGCACGTTGCGGTCAGCCACGCCGGAAGGTCCGAATGCAAAACGCCCAGGTCGATTGCTTCCCATGTGTGGCATAAAATCGAGACGATTGCCCCGTCGCTTTCGCGAGCCGCGCTGAGTGCCTTTTCCACACCCTCTGCGTGCACGAATCCGAGGCCAATCGGACTTCCTGGCGCACGCGGATTCTCCGTCACAGGGATTTCCCAAAGGGTTAGGGATCCAGCCTTGCAGAAGTCGCGCGCGTCCGGGTGATAGGGCTCGCGCGGCGCGGCCCGGTGGTCAACGATTCTGAAGAGTGGTTGCCTCTTCACGCGCCCTGGAAGAACCGATGAGTCCGCCGCGTAACCGAGCCTCTCGAGCGCCCGTAGAATCGCCGAACTAACGCTGAAATTTGGCGCGCGAAACAATTGGGGTTTTGTACCGGCAAGACCGGTAAGCCCCGCCGTCGAGTCGTCGATCATGCGCTCTTGCCACGAAACCGGTTCGCGGGCGTAGTGCGCAGGTACGTGACGCACACCGTGGGATCCGAACCACCCTCCGTTAGCCGCTTGCTCGCGAAGGAAATCAGGGACTATCTGGGCGGCGTCGAGTGTGAAGAAGTAATCCGCCGGGATGTCGAGCCGGCGGAACAGGTCTGCAAGTCGGGGGAGCCCCTCCTCCAAGCCAACGTGGCCTTCCACGAACATCGCAGCGTCGGGTTCGACATCGACGCTTACGACGACGACCCGGTGGAAACTGCTATCGACCATCCGAGGATCCCCCTCTAACCTCCGATTTCCTTGTGCGTCTCGCGCCTGACCGCGCCGCGACGTCCTCATCCGGTAGACATTCCCGGTACACTCGAATGAGACGCTTGGCCATGACGTCCCAGCGGTGCGCCTCGATTCGTTCGCGTGCCGCCTGCCCGAGCCGTTCCCGCTCCGTCGGATCTTCGAGCAACCGGCCGACGTTCCGAGCGAGGTCATCGGCGTCCCCCGGATGGTAGTATCGAACCGTATCTCCAAGGAGATTCCGGAGCGCCGCAAGATCGGCGACCACCATCGCTTTGCCAGCCACCGCGTACTCGTAGGCCTTGTTTGGGGTCGCGATGTCGGTAAGCGGATTCCGCTGGTACGAAACTACTCCGACGGTTGTTCTTGCCAGGAGCGACGGCACCATCGCGGCCGGCACCTCGTCTTCGATCGTTACGATGCTCTCTATCCCGAGCCGCTGAACCTGATCGCGGAGACCGCGGACGAACCCGGGTTCGCCGGGACCAATGATACGCCAGCGAATCCGAATGCGGTCTCTAAGCCTCTGGGCGGCTCCAAGGACAACGCTTAAGTCTCGCTCCGGATTCAAACCGCCAACAATCGTAATTTCCGCGACATCCGGAATCGTCTCCCGCAACAACGTGAGCTGCTCGAGCGACCAGGCAGGAGAATTTTCTACGACGGCCACTCGTGCAGGCAGCACACCGCGGGACTCGAGAATCGCGGCAATCGTCGGATTCACGGTGATTGTTCGAGCCGCCAATACGCACGAGACGCGCTGCGCGAGCAAGGTGAGTTGTTTAATGACCACTCTCTTCTGCGTGGGGAACCGGGCCCGGTAAATCTCTGGCATCGACTCATGAAGGTCCAAGACTAAGCGCGCTCCGAGCGCCCGGCATGGAAGGGCGGCAAGGATGAGGAAGTCGGGGAGCGAATGTACGTGAATGATTCGGTAGCGACGGCTGATATGTGCTGTAAGGAGAGTCGCCGCAGCCAAGAGGAAGAACGTCAGATACTGGTACGCGTAACGGAGTTGGCTCCCTCGAGTGGCGACAACAGGCAGGCGGTGAACCCACACCCCCGACTCGATTTCTCGAGCGGCTTCGCCGGGGAACCGAAGGCAGATGACATCGACCTCGAATCCCGCGGCGGCCAGGGTCACGACTTCCTTCCGGACGCGTGGATCCGCGGGGTACCTGGCGTACGCAACGTGGCAGACGGGGACCGGTGAAGGCGAAGCGGCCCGGGCTGTCACCCGTTCACTCCCACCGCGACGACTTTGCGGGCAAAGAGCCGGAGAGGCCCGTCCGAGAGGCGACGGTCCGAGCGATCGAGTGCGTAAAGCAGCCGCGAGCGGAGAGCCGCCGGCATCAAGCCAGTCATCCAAGGAAGGTAATCCGAGCGCCAATACCGGACGTCTCGAAATCCGCCGAGCCGAAGGAGCCGGCAGAGCCCCCGCGCGCGGTACAATCGCGCCGAGAACCTCTCCGGGTCGCCGGAGAAGCGGTACCGCGTGACCGCAATGCGCAGGTTCAGCGGCGAGCAGGAAAACACTACGAACACGGCCCGTCCCCCGGGACGGAGGACTCGGCGGACCTCACGGACGACGACCTCAGGAGACGACACGTGTGGGAGGACGAGAATACATGTCGCCGCTGAGAAGCTCCCGCTCCGGAACGGGAGCCTCTCGGCGACGCCGAGGACAGAGCGGGCATCGCGGCCCCGCCGCCTAGCATCGACGCCTACGGCGGACCAACCGCGTCGCTCAAGAAGCGAGAGATCCTCGCCCTCCCCGCTCCCTACGTCGAGGGCTCGGCCGTCTCCGGGCCCGAGCAACTCATGAGCGAGGCCGCTGTCCCTCGCGTGCAGGTACGAGTGCAGGTTTTCTGAGGATCCGGGTCCTAGCATCTCGTTCACCACAGCTGCAGTCCCACGACGAGCAGCAAACCCGCGGCGATGGCGCTTTCGACAGCCCAGAGAATTCCGACGACTTCCCATTCTCGAAACCGCCCACCCCGCAGCAGTAGGTGCGTAATGGACTCGGTGCGACCCTCGTACCGAAGTCGTCCATCCGGCTCGGCGGATGCGTAGTTCTCCGCGCGAAAGTGGCTGCGCGCCTTGAGGACGAACTCGGCGATCATCGGGGCGAACAGGATCGCACCTTGCGTCTTCAGCGGTGGAGAGGAGATGATCGCTGCACAGGCGATGCACGCCCCCGCGAACAGCGTCATGGAGTCGCCGGGGAAGACCCGTGCGGGAAACCGGTTAAACCAAAGGAACGCGAGTAACGCCCCAAGCAGCGGGAACAGGAGGAAGAGCCCCGCAGTCGCTCCCTGCAGCAGGGATAGGCCAATCAGTGCCACCGAGATGATGCTCAACAAACCCGCGCCAAGACCGTTGTAGCCTTCAAGCATGTTCGCAGCGTTCGCGGCACTGGTGACCCCGAAGGGCACAGCAATCAGAGTGGCCAAGCCGATGTTCCATCCGAGCAGGTACACGTCGCCCGAGCCGAAGACGACGGCCCCCAGCGGAAGCGCGAGAACGAACGGGAGGATCGCCTTCGTCCGCTGGCGAAGGTGAAACATGTCATCTAGAAGGCCAACGACCCCGGCGCCGAACGAGGCGCTAATCGCGACGTAGTAGTAGGCGCTGACGGTAGCGAATGTGTCCGCGGTTGCCAGGACCGTGATCACGGTGACGCCGACCGAAAAGCCCAGCAGCACTCCAACTCCGCCCATTTCGGGTACGACGGGCCGATCTAACTTGTTCAGATCCTTGCCAACGAGCGTCGTCCCGCGCAGGTTGCGAATGAGCCATGGGACGAAAAGGAGCGTCGCGACGGCAGAGGCGACGGCCGAGGCTAGGAAGAGAGACAGGTCCATGGACCGCAGGCCGCGGATGAGGACCCCACGTATTTCTACCCGACAGACGAGATTCTGGAAGTTGAAAATTCCGGTTTCCCTCGGAGTAACCTATCAGCCTCGATAGTCGCGCGGAAAGGTTCTTAACCCGGCCTAGGGACATCGAGACCGATGCACGCGGAGAAGATCCGGACGGCCAACATCCCCGCCTTCCGGCTCGAACCGAAGGACGCGGTCGTCGTCATATCCCTCATCGGCATCACAGCCTACATTCTCGGCCTCATTGTTGGGCTCGCCTTCTAGGGCCGCCCTCGCGCCCGTGCTGTTCTCGATTGACGAGCAAACGTAGATGAGCCACGGCACGAGTTCCGATGCCGATGGCGGACGCGCGTGTGCACAAGACCGCCGAGGTGTCCGCCGAGGCGGCGATCGGCGAAGGGACGGCGGTATGGCATTGGGCTCAGATTCGGGAGGGAGCCCGCGTGGGCCAGCGCTGCAACATCGGGAAAGATGTCTACATCGACACTGCGGTCGTCGTTGGGGACGATTGCAAAATCCAGAACTTCGCCACAATATACCGCGGCGTGACCGTGGGGAATCGGGTCTTTATCGGCCCCCACGTCTGTTTCACGAACGATGTCTATCCTCGCGCCGTGAGCCCGGACTGGCGGGTCGTGCCAACGAGGGTCGAAGACGGCGCGTCGGTCGGAGCGAACTCGACAATTCTCTGCGGCATCACGATCGGTCGGAACGCAATGATCGCCGCCGGGGCCGTCGTCACGAAGGACGTCCCGCCTCACGCCCTCGTCGCCGGCGTGCCCGCCAAGGTCATGGGCTGGGTCTGCGAATGCGGGCGCCCACTCGACGCGCGCATGCGCTGCGCCCACGACGGCCGCACCTACCCGGACCTGAAGCCGAAGCACAAGGCTCGTTCCCGCCGCCGGAAGTGAGCGGCGAACCTTC
>WNGJ01004568.1_pt1 | contig 18607 bp, 18 predicted proteins | sample 5400611 | NCBI WGS metagenome assembly WNGJ01 (sample SAMN13153375, study PRJNA577476) | soil metagenome | isolation source: 40 cm soil or saprolite under Garry oak tree replicate 1 | place: USA:California | collected 2016-06-15 | reverse complement strand
TCGGTATTTTCGGCATTGGACTGGCAGCCTATTGGCCGCAGTTCGCCAGCTTGCAAGAGCGCCTCACGGGCTATTTACACCTGATCGAAGAGCGGCTCGGCCAGTGGGGAGAAGTTGTCTCAGGTGGTCTGGTGGATACTGACGAGGCCGCGCGCGCTGCTGGCGATACGCTTGCCGCTGCACAGGTGGACATACTGTTCATTTACGCTGCCACCTACGCCACCTCCTCAATCGTGCTGCCCGTTGTGCAGGCGACCAAAGCCCCGGTGGTGGTGCTCAACCTGCAACCAATTGCAGCACTCGATTACGAAGCCATGACGACCGAGGAGTGGCTGGCGAATTGCTCGGCCTGTTGTGTACCGGAGATCGGCGGTGCGCTCACTCGCGCTCGCATTGACTACAAGGTCATCTCAGGCGCGCTGCTCGAGGATGAGCGCGCCTGGGATGAGATCGAGGCCTGGTGTCGAGCGGCAGGCGTGGCACGTGCGGTGCGCCGCGCACGACTTGGCTTCCTGGGGCATACCTACCCTGGCATGCTCGATATGTATTCCGACTTCACCGCCGTCTCAGGCCAACTGGGAAGCCACATTGAGGTGCTGGAGATCGACGATCTGGTGGCACGGGTACGTGGAGCGACCGATCAGCAGATACAGGACAAGCTGGCCGAATTTCAGGCCACGTTCGACCTTGCCGATGCTGGCATTGACCCCATTGCGGCCCCTATCACTCGAGAAGACCTGGAGTGGAGCGCGCGGGTAGCGGTGGGCCTGGACGCCCTGGCGCGCGACTTCGACCTCAGCGCGCTCGCCTATTACTATCGAGGGCTGGAGGGCAACGAGAACGAGCGGGTCACTGCCGGCATGATTGTGGGCAATTCGTTGTTGACGGCTCGCGGTATCCCCTGCAGCGGCGAAGGCGATCTCAAGAACGCCATAGCCATGCTCATCATGGACCGGCTGGGAGCTGGCGGCAGCTTTACCGAGCTCTATGCCATGGATCTGCGCGAACAGTTTGTCTTGATGGGGCACGATGGGCCGATGCACCTGGCGGTTGCCGACCAGCGGCCGGTGCTGCGCAAGCTCAAGCTGTACCATGGCAAGCGTGGTTTTGGCGTCTCGGTAGAGTGCAAAGTCAAAGTGGGTCCCGTGTCGATCCTGGGCGTGACGCAGCAGGCAGACGGAAGGCTGAAGTTCCTTGTGGCCGGAGGGGAAAGTATTCCTGGGCCGACCTTCCGCATCGGCAATACCAACAGCCGCGTTCGTTTCCCGCTCGATCCGGCCACGTTTGTCACGCGCTGGAGCGAAGAGGGGCCGACCCACCACTGCGCGTTGGGGGTAGGGGATCAGGCGGGGGTGCTGCTCAAGGTGGGACACCTGCTTGATGTGACAAGTGTACAAGTGTAAGGCAAATATATGCATGTGACAACTTCCATCCCGCTCATTGTGGTGACCGGCTCTACAGGGCAACTCGGTGGCAGAGTAGCGGCCCGACTCGCCGCCCTGGGCCAGCCTCAACGCCTGCTCGTGAGGGACCCCGCGCGTGCCCCACAGCTTCCTGACGCTGAGGTCATCCAGGCGGCCTATGAAGATGGGCCCTCAATGCGGGTGGCCTTTAGCGGCGTCCAGACGCTGTTCCTGGTGTCGGGTTGGGGACCAACTCGTTTGGAGCAACACTACAGCGCCATCGATGCTGCGGTCGCTGCTGGGGTCGAGCGCATCGTCTACACTTCTTTCCTGTCTGCCGCCCCACAGGCGACCTTCACGCATGCTCGCGAGCACTATCTCACGGAGCAACATATCCGTGCAAGCGAGAGACGGTATACCTTCCTGCGCCCGAGCTTCTACCTGGACCGGGCTCCTCGCTGGTTCTCCGAAGAGGGCGTGATCCACGGACCTGCTGGCAACGGCACCGTCTCCTGGGTTTCGCGCGATGACCTGGCGGATGTGGCCGTCTCCGTCCTAACCACAGGCGGCCACGATGGAGCCAGCTATGACATCACCGGCTCTCAGGCACTCACGCTGGCCCAGGCCGCCGAACAGTTCTCGCGTGCCACCGGTCTGCCTGCCTCCTATCAGCCCGAAACCCTCGAGGAGGCCAGGGCGTCCCGCGCGAAGTTCAATCCTTCAGAGTGGGAGTTGGAGGCGTGGGTGAGCACCTACATCGCCATCGCCACGGGTGAGCTGTCCGTTGTCAGCCATACTGTCCAGGCGCTCACCGGCCATGCCCCAATGTGCTTGTGCTGGTGAGAGGTGGGATTATGTGCCTCGTCGAGCAGAAGCTCAGCGGCTGCGCGTCCAAGTTCGTATTTGGGTTGCCGGATTGAGGTGAGGGGCGTCGCAAGGACGCTCGCGAACTCGACATCGTCGTAGCCTACCAGAGCCATATCTCCAGGGATGGAGATCCCGCGCTTGATCAAACCGCGCATAAGCCCAAGCGCCAGGAGGTCATTCGCGCAAAAAGCAGCGGTCGGCCTTATCCTGGCGCTTAGTAGTTTCTCCACGCACTCCTCACCCTCCCTGGCACTTTGAGCACGAGTGGTGATGTCAACAATTGCGCGCTCAGGATCAAGGCCAGCCATTTTCACCGCCCGTATCACTCCACGTCTCCGGTCCGCGATCTGGCGGATACCGAGTGGGCCATGCACAAACCCAATGCGCTCGTGTCCCTCTTCAAGCAGATGAGCCGCGGCAAGTTCGCCTCCTCGCACATCATCGACAGCGACCGAGCAAAGGTCCTTGATGCGGCTCGGACGATCCAGTAACACGACAGCAATACCGCGCTGTCGAAACCGCTGCAGGTAACTGGCATGGTTCTGTACCGGAGTGATCAGCACCCCCTGAGTGCGCTGCTCCTCGAGGACGTGCAGGTAGTGATTTTCCTTTTCTACAGAGTCGTCGGAGTTACACAAAATGACGATATAGCCGGCCTGGTTAGCCAGGTCCTCAACACCACGAGCAACCTCGGTGAAAAAAGGATTGGCCACATCGAGCACGATCAGGCCGATGTGCTGACTGGTGCCAACACGTAACTGGCGCGCCGACCCGTTACGTACGAAGCCGATTTCGTCAATAGCCTGCTGCACTCTTTGCCGCGTCTCCAGCGCAACGATTTCAGGCCGGTTGAGCACGTTGGACACGGTTCCAAGCGAAACACCCGCACGCTTCGCTACTTCTCGGATACCTGACAGAGAACTCATTAGTGTAAGCTTCCTCATCTCTCAATTGACGTGAGGCCAATTCTTTCAGTGATGAATTTCTACGTGTTCGGCACTGAAAACAACCGAGTGGAATATATCAACTGAACCTCATGTATATAGTATGTCACAAATAATCCAGCTTTCAGGGCGGGCCGCCCCATATACCCCTTGACAATGTGGTTATTTGCTTTTATACTTACTCATATTGAAACGTTTCAATTCGCGATTGTTTTGCGTATGTCAGAGGAAATCGGATATACTGCGCGAATGCGAGACCCTGTTTTTGATCGTCCCCCTCTGGCAACGCGGCAAATTTTTTTCTGGAACGATTGAAACGTTTCAATTCACTAGTAATTGTACTGTACAGAATCTAGCCCGTCAAGTTCGCCCGCGAGGAGGGGAAAGAAAGTGACGAATCCTCCCGAACCCATCATTGAACTCAGTGGGATTGCCAAGCATTTTGGCGGTGTGCAGGCCCTGCGGGGAGTGGACTTTCGTCTATTCCCCGGCGAAGTACATGCATTAGTAGGCGAGAACGGCGCGGGTAAAAGCACGCTGGTGAAGATCCTGGCAGGTATCTACAGGCCGGACGCGGGAGTGGTGAAAGTCGGTGGCGAGGTGGTAGAACTGCGCTCGCCTACACATGCCCAGGCCCTGGGCATCGCTGTTGTCCAGCAGGAACCGATGCTTTTCCCCGACCTGGATGTGGCCGAGAATGTCTTCATGGGCCGTCACCCACGTGATCGTTTCGGGCGCGTTGACTGGAAGCGCATGTATCGCGAGGTGGATCAGCTGCTCGCATCCCTGGACGTGTCGCTCAGTTCCCGTACACCGGTACAGGGACTCTCCGTTGCTGAACAACAACTGGTAGAGATCGCCAAGGCTCTCTCCATAAAGGCGCGCGTGCTGGTGCTGGACGAGCCAACTGCGGCCCTCTCGTCGCATGAGGTCGATGAATTATTTGCCATTGTGAAGCAACTGCGCGAGCGAGATGAATACCGAAGAGATGATCAAGCACATGGTCGGGCGCGAACTCTCCAACCTTTTCCCCAAGGGAGAGGCTGAGATCGGAGAAGTGGTGCTGGAGGTACGCCAGCTCACGCGGCCTGGAGTGTTTGCTGATGTGAGCTTCCAGCTTCGCCGGGGCGAGATCCTGGGTTTGGCGGGGCTGGTGGGGGCCGGACGCACAGAGGTGGCGCGGGTGCTCTTTGGCATTGACCGGGCCGAGAGCGGCGAGATCTGGTTGAAAGGCAAGAAGGTACGCATCCGTTCGCCGCAGCAGGCGATGGAATACGGCATTGCCTACGTTCCCGAGGATCGCCACCAGCAGGGTCTGGTCATGAACTTCAGTATTGCCTCCAATGTCACCCTGGCTATTCTCCAACAGGTTTCGCGCCTTGGGCTGCTTGATCCGCGCCGGGAACGGAAGATCGCCAGCGCGTATTCCAGCCAGCTAAACGTCCGTTCGGCGGGCGTGGAGCAGCTCGTCAATGCGCTCTCTGGCGGGAATCAGCAGAAAGTAGTGCTGGGCAAATGGCTGGCGACCAACCCGTCGGTGCTGATCCTGGATGAGCCAACGCGCGGTATCGATGTTGGGGCCAAGGCCGAGGTTCACCGCATTATTTCAGACCTGGCCGCCAGGGGCCTGGCAATTATTTTGATCTCCAGCGAACTCCCAGAGGTGCTCGCCATGGCCGACCAGGTTATTGTTCTGCACGAGGGACGTGTCACCGGCACATTCGCGCGCTCGGAGGCGACTCAGGAGCGGGTAATGTTCGCCGCTACAGGACAGGAGAGGTGATGGCATGACTACCACCAGTCAAGAAGTGGAGCGCGCGAAGCAGCGCAACCAGGAGAGCCAGGCGCGCCTGCTTGGCCTGGTAAGCCGGGTGCGCGAACTGGGCCTTCTGATTGTCTTGCTACTTATAGTTCTCACCGTCAGCGTCCAGGCGCCGCGTTTTCTGAGCATCGACAATTTCGAGCAGATTTTGCTCTCGGTCGCCATTCTTGCGATTGTCGCCGTGGGAGAGACGCTGGTGGTGTTGACGCGCAACGTGGATCTGTCGGTGGGTTCGATAGTAGGCTTCACCGCCTTTGTCACGGCCTATTTCTTCAAGCAGCTTCCCGGTAGCAATCTGCTGCTGGGTATCCTGCTCGGTTGTGCGCTGGGGCTGGTTCTGGGCATGGTCAATGGACTGATCGTCTCGTTCGGGCGCGTCCCGGCGATTGTCGCCACGCTGGGTACCCTCTACGCCTACCGGGGCCTGGTTTTTATTGTCTCGTCCAATACGACCTCCCAGATCAATGCCTCCGATGTGCCGAGCAGTTACCTGGCACTGGCGACGACCCAGATCTTTGGTATTCCGGCCCTGATACTCATTGCGGCGGTCATCGCGGTGATCGTCGGGTATTTTCTGCATGCCTCGCAGGCCGGACGCCAGCTTTACGCGGTAGGCAGCAATCCAGAAGCGGCGAACATGATTGGTATTCGCCGGGATTGGCTCGTTTTCGCAGCCTTCGCCGCGTCGGGGCTGCTCTGCGGGCTGGCCGGAGTACTCTGGGGAGCGCGCTTTGCCACCGTAGACTCGACCAATGCCACGGGCCTGGAATTGGCGGTCATCGCGGCGGTCGTCGTAGGCGGGGTCAATATCTTCGGTGGCTCGGGCACCATCCTGGGTGTGATGCTGGGTGCGATCGTACTGGGCACGTTGCAAAATGCGTTAAACATCCTGAACGTTTCCCAGTTCTGGTTGCAGGCGCTCTATGGCGCGGCAATTTTAGGTGCTGTGGTACTTGATGCCTTTATCACCCGCTGGGTGCAGAGGACTATCCTCTCCAGGAGGAAGAAAGCATGAAAAGACTCAAATCGTTCCTGACTTCCTGGGAGGCTCTGCTTGTCCTACTGCTTGCGATCGGTATTGGAATTGGCAGCGTCCTCTCACCCTACTTCCTGAGCGGCTTTAACTTCTACGCGCTCACCAGTAACATTATGGAAATAGCCATCATGGCTCTGCCGATGACACTGATCATCATCGCAGGCGAGATTGACCTGTCGGTCGCTTCGCTGCTGGGTCTGACCAGCGTCGTTCTGGGCCTTCTCTGGCAGAGCGGACATCCCATGTGGCTCGCCATTGGTGTGGCGCTGCTGGTTGGGCTTGTGGCAGGCTGTCTCAACGGCTTACTCGTCACAAAGCTCGCGTTGCCCTCACTGGTCGTAACGATTGGCACTCTCGCCCTCTATCGCGGTCTGGCCTACGTCGTTCTGGGTGATCAGGCAGTCAGCAGCTTTCCCACCGCTTTCACCAATCTGGGGTTTGGCACTATCCCGGGTACAGAGCTTCCCTGGTCGGGTCTGATCTTTGCCATCCTGGTGGTGATTTTTGTGATGGTGCTGCATTTTAGCCGTTGGGGGAGGCAACTCTACGCTATGGGCAATAACAAAGAGGCGGCGCGCTTTTCCGGGATCAACGTGGGCCGGGTGAAACTCATGCTGTTCATTCTCTCCGGATTGATCGCGGCGCTAGCCGGAGTGATTTTTACCGCGCGCTTTTCCAGCGCTCGACCAGACAATGCAGTGGGATTTGAACTCTACGTCGTGACGGTTGTCTTGCTGGGCGGCGTCAACATCTTTGGGGGTCGTGGCTCGTTGTTAGGCGTGGTACTGGCCATTTTCATTGTCGCTGTTTTACAGAACGTGTTTAGCCTGCTGAATATCAGCGGGGATATCCAGAGCCTCGCAATCGGCTTACTGTTGATCCTCTCTGTGCTGGGACCCAATGTCGCCCGGCGCGTCCAGGTCGTGATAGCCCATCGGCGTCTTGCCATGGGAAGTTCAAAGCAAGTATAAAGGAAAGGAAATGGCAGTGAAAAAGCTGTTTCAGTCACTCGGCCCCGGTTTTCTGGTTATTGTACTGCTGCTGCTGGCGGCCTGCGGGGGCACTACCAGCACTGGAGGAGGTACTCCTACTAGCGGCACAGGGAGTAACCTCAACATTGTATTTGTGCCCAAGCAGGTCAACAACCCGTATTTCGACACCGCAGCCACGGGGGGACAGCAAGCCGCCAAGGACCTGAATGGGCAATTCAAACAGGTCGGCCCGTCCTCGGCCAACGCCGCTGCACAGGTGCCGTTCATCACGAGCCTCACCCAGCAGCATGTCGGCGCCATCGTTATCTCGGGCGATGATCCCAATGCGGTCGCGCCGTCCCTGAAACAGGCCATGGCGCAGGGGATCAAGGTCGTGAGTTATGACGCTGATGTGGCACCCGATGCACGCAACGTGTTTATCAACCAGGCCGATAGTGAGCAGATTGGCCGCAGTGAAGTGGATCTGCTAGCCCAGCAAATCAATGGCACCGGCCAGATTGCTGTTCTCTCGGCAGCCAGCACGGCCGCAAACCAGAACACCTGGATTGGCTTCATGAAGCAGGAGCTGGCGGCGAAGTATCCAAATATGCAGTTGGTCAAGGTCGCCTATGGAAACGACGATGATCAGACCAGCTTTAACCAGACGCTAGCCCTGCTGCAGCAGTACCCCAACCTCAAGGGGATCATTTCACCCACCACGGTGGGTATCGCTGCCGCGGCCCGCGCGCTCGAGTCGGTGCATAAGGGCGGGCAGGTTGCTCTGACTGGCTTGGGTACGCCCAATCAACTGCGCCAGTATGTGAAAGACGGCACGATCAAGGGCTTTGAGTTGTGGGACCCTGGCCACCTGGGTTACCTGGCCTATTATGTCGCGGCCCTGCTGGTTGAAGGCAAGATCAAAGGGACTGTCGGCGAGACCTTCACGGCTGGCAAGCTGGGCATGTTTACCATTGCCGCTAATAACGTGGTCCTGCTTGGTCCACCAACCGTGTTCAACAGTGCAAACATCGACCAGTTTAACTTCTAGGTTGGTTCGGCATTTTTCTGGGAGGCATGTAGAGAAGACTACTTCTCTGCATGTCCTCTCGGGATTAGCTCACAAGGGCAGGGGAGTTCTATGCAGCGCATCGCTTTTACGATGAGGATCAAGCCAGGTACCGAGGAAGAGTATCGCCGGCGTCACCGGCAGGTCTGGCCAGATCTCCTGGCGGATCTCAAGCGTGCGGGGTGTCACAACTACTCCATCTATCTGCGCGGCACGGAGCTTTTCGCTTATATGGAAGTCGATGATTTTCAGCGCTACCTGGAGATGATGGCAGCCAGCCGGGCCAGCGAACGCTGGGAGGCCCAGATGAGCGATATTTTAATCCGCGAAATCGAGGCAAATTCAGGTTTTCCACCTGTTCTTGAGGAAGTGTTTCATCTCGATTAGTATAATCCTATTCCGGCACAAAAATCAGCAATAGTCAGGCAAGGTGAGTACGTGAGTTCAGAAATCGAAAATCGCTTGCAAGAGCAAGGCGTCACTATCGACGGTGTCAGCGCGGCCATGCAACAATTCAGCGTCGAGACTCCCTCGTGGGGCTACGGAGATTCAGGTACGCGCTTCAAGGTCTTTCACTGGCCGGGGGCAGCCAGTAATCTGCGCGAGAAGTTGGCGGACGCAGCCCAGGTGCAGAAGGTCACCGGCATCTGTCCTGGTGTCGCCGTTCACATTCCCTGGGACAGAGAAGATGATTGGCATGCCGTGAAGGAGTATGCCGGGCAACTCGGCCTGCGTATTGGTGCGGTGAATCCGAACCTCTTTCAGGATGACGCGTACCGCTTCGGCAGCCTGTGCCATTTCGACAAGGCGGTTCGGCAACGAGCTATCGCGCACGTGATCGAGTGCATCCAGATTGCGCAATCGGTGGACTCAAATGTTATCAGCCTGTGGCTGGCTGACGGCACCAACTATCCCGGACAAGATGACCTGCGCCGCCGCCGCCATCGTCTGCTGGATTCCTTGCAATCCATCTACGCCGCGATGCCCGCCGGAATGCGCCTGCTGATCGAGTACAAGTTCTTCGAGCCTACCTTCTATTCCACCGATCTCCCAGATTGGGGCACGTCACTACTTATGGCGCAGAAGCTTGGTCCGCAGGCCGAGGTGCTGGTGGATACGGGACACCACGCGCAAGGGACAAATATCGCTCAGATCGTTGCGCAGTTGCTCGATGAAGGGCGCCTGGGTGGGTTCCACTTCAACGATCGCCGCTATGCCGATGACGATCTGATCGTCGGTTCTCAGAACCCCTTCGACCTCTTCTGCATCTTCAATGAGATTGTCGGTGCTGCGAGTGAGAGTAACGCCAATGCCGGTCGCATCGCCTACATGATCGACCAGTCGCACAACATCGAGCCAAAGATCGAGGCGATGATTCAGAGTGTCCTCAATGTGCAGACGGCTTATGCTAAAGCATTGTTGGTAGATCGGGCCGCGCTGCGTGCGGCCCAGGAAGCTGGCGATGTGCTGGGAGCGTATCGCGTCCTCCAGGCAGCGTATGAGACCGATGTGCGCCCGTTGCTCTCCGAGGTCCGAGTCCGCCAGGGGCTTGACCCCCATCCCATTGCGGCGTTCCGCGCGAGTGGCTACGCCGAGCGCGTGGCACGCGAACGGGCTGCTGTCGCAGCGTCAAGTGGCTATCCGGGCGCGTAGGGGCCCTGGGTCCTTATTCCGACTGCCTGACTACCAGGCAACCAGGCGCACTCGGTGTCAGGCAGTCGGAAAGGTATGATTTATCGCGTCTTTCCCGCCTGTTCCGGCAGAGAAGGTTCTTTTTGATCACGAAGGATTCATTGCTATGACAAATATCTCGCCGCCAACTACCCTGGCGCAACTGGTTGCACGCTCGCGCAAGCTGGGAGCGGATCGCTCTATCGCTAACTGGGGAGGCGGCAACACCTCAGCCAAGTCTGAAGAGGTCGATTTTCGCGGTCGCCCGGCGCGTATCCTGTGGGTAAAAGGTTCCGGCTCCGATCTTGCTACTGTCACGGAAACCTCCTTTACCGGGCTGTATCTGGAGGATGTGCTTCCCCTGCTCGAACGCGAGCGCATGAGCGATACCGAGATGGTCGACTACCTCGCGCACTGCTTCTACGAGCCGGGTCGCCCGCGTCCCTCCATAGAAACCCTTTTGCACGGGTTTCTGCCATTTCCGCATGTCGATCACACGCATGCTGATGCCACGAACTACTTCGCCTGTGCAGAGGGTGGCGAGGCGCAGGCGCGGGACTGCTTCGGTGACGAACTGATCTGGATTCCGTACCGCCGCCCCGGCTTTGGACTGGCACGCGAGGTCGCACTGGCGGTGCGCGCCAATCCCCGTGCGAAGCTCGTCATCCTGGCCAAACATGGACTCATCACCTGGGGGGAGACCGACGAGACTTGTTACGCATCTACAATCAGTACGATTGCCCAGGCTCGTGACTTCGTCGAGCAACGCATTGCTCGCGCTGACCGGTCCGTCTTTGGTGGCGTTCGTGTCACCGCACTCTCAGCAGAGGAGCGGTGCACCATCGCAGCACAGGTAGCGCCCGTCTTGCGCGGGCTGGTCTCAGAAGGAAAGCGGCAGATTTTGCGCTTTGAAGATGGCGACGATGTACTGACCTTTGCGAATAGCCAGGATGCGCCACGCCTGACGAATATTGGTGCTGCTTGCCCCGATCACCTGGTCCACACCAAACCCTGGCCTTTGCTGGTCGATTGGACGCCGGGACAGGACGGTGAGGCGCTCGTAGCGTCCTTGCGCACGGGCATTGCAGCGTATATGGAGAAGTATCGTCACTACCTGGAAGCAAACGCGCTGCAGAACCTCGATCCAGACGCGGCCACCCCAGTCTATCGAGCAACTGACGCCGCATCTGACCCGCATCCACGCGTGATCCTGATCCCTGGCGTGGGCATGTTCACGACCGGCAAGGATGCAGCTATGGCTGATGTCTCCGCCCAACTCTACCACCGTGCTATTGCGGTCATGCGTGGTGCGGAAGCGTGTGGTGGCTTCATCTCGCTCTCCGATGCTGAGAGTTACGCCGTCGAGTACTGGCCGCTCGAGCAGTACAAACTCAAAATGGCCCCGCCCGAACGCGAGTTTGCGCGGCACGTGGTTCTGGTCACAGGCGCAGCGGGTGGCATCGGTTCGGCCATCTGTCGGCGCGTAGCGCAAGATGGTGCGCACATCGTCGCTACCGACATCGACCTCGCAGGTGCGGAGCAACTGGCGGCGTACCTCAACCAGCACTTCGGTGCCGGACGCGCGATCGCCGTCAAGATGGACGTGACCAACGAAGAGAGTGTGCGAGAAGCCTTTGAGCAAGCGGCGCTGGCATTCGGTGGTATCGATGTAATCGTGAACAACGCCGGGCTGGCCTCCAGCGCATCTATTACCGAAACGAGCCTTGCGCAGTGGAACAAGAACTGGAACGTGCTGGCCACCGGCTACTTCCTCGTGTCGCGTGAAGGCTTCCGGCTCTTGCAGGCGCAGGCGCGCGGAGGCAACCTGGTCTTCATCGCCAGCAAGAACGCGTTGGTGGCGGGCAAGAATGCCGCGGCATATTCGACGGCCAAGGCAGCCGAAGCGCACCTGGCGCGTTGCCTGGCGGAGGAGGGTGGGCAGTTCGGCATTCGCGTGAACACCGTCAACCCGGACGCTGTGCTGGCCGGGTCGCGCATCTGGGATAGCTCCTGGAGGCAGGAACGCGCGGCGACCTACGGCGTGGCTCCCGACCAACTGGAAGAAGTCTATCGCAAGCGCACGACGCTGGGGGTGAACATCCTGCCTGAGGATATTGCCGAGGCAGTCGCGTTCTTCGCCTCGCCAACGCGTTCGATGAAGAGCACAGGCAACATCCTCAATGTCGATGGCGGCGTCGCGGCGGCGTATCCTCGCTGATGGAAGAGAGAGGGAGGGTAGTATGGCGACGCGCAATATGGCTGCGGTCGATCTGGGCGCCGAGAGCGGGCGCGTCATCCTGGCGCGCTTCGACGGGCGCAGTCTCGGCCTGGAAGAGGTGCATCGTTTTCCTAACCGCCCGGTGACGCTGCACGGGCACCGCTTCTGGAATATGCTGGGCCTGTGGGACGAGATACTCGCCGGGCTGCGCAAAGCGCGACAAACGGCGGGAACGCTTGACAGTATTGGCGTCGATACGTGGGGAGTCGATTACGGCCTGGTGGATGCCAATGGTTTCCTGCTCGGCCAGCCTTTCCAGTATCGCGACCACCGCACCGACAGCGTGATGGAGCAGGTCTTCGCGCGCGTTCCTCGCGACGTACTCTACCGGCGCACGGGTATCCAGTTCATGCCTATTAATACGCTTTTCCAACTGTACGCACACGAACGCATGCAGCCGGGAGAATTGGCCCATGCTCACCGCCTGTTGCTGATCCCCGATCTCCTCCACAACTGGCTCTGCGGGTCGTTCTCAATCGAGCACACTAACGCGACCACGACGCAGTGCTGGGACCCTGTCGCCGGAGCATGGGTGATGGACCTGCTCGACCAGCTAGAAATTCCGACCACGATGCTCCCACCGGTGGTCGAAGCTGGCACACTCCTCGGCGAGGTTCTCCCGGAATGGCGCGGCGACCTCGGCGCGGCGAAGGTAGTTGCGCCTGCGACGCATGATACCGGCTCTGCCATCGTGGCCATCCCTGCTCAGCACGCTGATGGGTGGGGCTATATCAGCTCCGGTACCTGGTCGCTGGTGGGCGTCGAACTTCCCCGCCCGGTCATGACCCAGGAGTCGCTCACCGCCAACTTCACCAATGAGGGTGGCGTCTTTGGCACAACGCGTTACCTCAAGAATGTGATGGGGCTGTGGCTTTTGCAGGAATGCCAGCGCCGCTGGAAGCGCGACGGCCACGCCATCGATTATGACACCCTGTTAGCTGACGTGGATGCCGTTCCAGCCTTTGCTGCCCTGATCGATCCAGATGACCCGCGATTCCTGGCCCCACAGGACATGCCGGAGACCATAAATGCGTATCTTCTTGAGCACGGGCAAGCACCGCTTGTCGCTCCTGCGGCCTTCGCGCGCTGCGTTATGGAAAGCCTCGTGCTGCGCTATCGCCAGGTGTTCCAGCAGATCAGCCAGCTCACAGGTGCTATAATTCATCGGGTACATGTTGTAGGAGGCGGCGCGCGCAACGTGCGGCTCAACCAGTGGTTGGCCGACGCCCTCGAGGTGCCAGTAATCGCCGGGCCATTCGAGGCAACTGCACAGGGAAACGCGCTGATGCAACTGGTGGGTCTGGGCGAGCTGAGCAGCCTGGAAGAAGTGCGCGCCATCGCACAGAACGCGCCATCGCGCGTCTTTGCGCCACAAGCGGCGCACCTCGCACAGTGGCGCGAGGCGGCGCACCGTTTTAGTGCAGTGACCCTCTAATGGAGCGAGATCATGGCCGAATGCTGCTGCGAGGCGCCAGGCTGTTCTCTGCCCGGCACCATTTGTCCGGCTTGTGAGCAGTGCTTCTGCTGGCAGCACCTGCAAAGTTCTTCCTGCGAGACCTGCCGCGGGCTTTTATCCCAGCGGTCCATCGAGCATCGACTTGGTCGACTCGTGGGCACTGGTCTCAGCGTGCTGCTCTGTGGCTTCCTCTTTCTCATCATGCCCCGCGATGCGGGTGGGCTCACCATACAATTTGCCATCTTGCTCCTGGTCGGTGGTTCCCTCCTCCTCTGGCTCGGCTTGATCGCTCGTCTTTGACGCTTCACAGCGCTCAACTTGCTGTCTGGAACGAGGCGACTCGACGATTGGGCGCTCTGCAAGTTGGTTGAAACTGGGACGCAGAGTGCGATGAACGTGGCACGCACCGGGTGGAGTGGGGGAGGGTCGCAAGACCCTACCTTTCGCTCCACCCGGTGCGCGCTAAGCTAAAGCATGAGCAATGACAACTCTCGTCGTGGTATCATCAGCGTTGGGCCGCGTCTGCTGCCGCTGCCAGCTGCTTCAGGAGCGCAAAGAACTCTGGCGGCTGGCCGATGAAAAGCCCGTCGTCCGTCAAAGCCTTGACCGCGCCCATTGCAGCCCCCTTTGTCTCGGTCGGGCGAATGATCGAAACGGGCGGGAACTTCCTGTTGAGGAAGATGGTTGGCTCGGGCATGATCAGGTTGGTCTGTGTTGCCTGGCTGCCAGAGGCATTGAGATCCGGAAACACCAACTTTTTATTGGTGGGGTCGGTCAGCACTTTGAAATTGCCAGCCTTGTCATGCCAGGTTTGGAAGTGCGCTGTCTCGGTCGGGCCGATACTGAGCAAGATGCGCAGCACTTCTACATTGCTGACCCGCTGAGCCAGCGATGGGTAGAGGCTGGTGCCACCTGCCTCGATAAACGCGAAATGGAATGCCGCCGTGTTGGCGATCGCCTGGATGTGGTCTCCGGGAGTGAGGTCGGCATCAGATCTGGGAATCGCTGGGAACTTCCCTTGCAGCAAACTCGGGATTGCTGGAGCGAACGTGTCACCGAAATCGGGGTTCTTCGTGCTACTGCGATACCGCGTCCAGTAAGTGGTGTCCACGGTAAGCTGCATGAGGTTGGTGAGCCGTCCGATCTGCTGGGCGCCCGTCGCTTTACTACTCGGCAACGTGCGAAACTTATCTAGATTGACGGGAGTCGCGCCTTTCGACTTCAGGTAGGCGTTGATGAACGTGAAGTGGCTGAACTCATCATCGGTATTGTCGTGGATATACTGGGGCATGTCCCCGTCCAGGAATTGAAGGGCTTTAATGTAGGGTGCACTCCCGCTCCCCCCTGGAACCTCACTGTCCTGGATTCCTCCCAGTTCGTTGTATTGTTGCCACAGGTCCGTCTCGAGGATTTCTGCTGCAGCTAGAAACTGGAGAATGGCCACGTCTCCCTTTGTGAGACTGCTATCACTTTCTTCAGCGAAGACCGAGGCCGGTAACCCACTAGCCAGCAGCCCTGCACCGATGGTTCCCGCTCCTCCTACCGCGAGTCCCTTGCGCAAAAAGGAACGGCGGCTGGCAGGATTTTTCGATTGATTTGTTTTCTGTACCAAAGTCGTCTTCTCCTACAGACTATTTAACACTCTAGTTCACGATCTTCTCCTGATCGTGGCGAAATTCACACGGCGCCACCATCCCGGGCTGATGCGCTCCGCGAACAACGTAAGTTATATGAACTGTGGGGTCCCCTTGTATAGCATTGACGCGTCACTATTACATACGTAGCGTGTTACAGGGGCAGTTTTTCTATTTCTGTAGTCAAAACGCAGCAAGAGCGTTCTGGTTAGAGCAAGAAAAATTGATGATAGAGGTATCGCATAGCTAATCGAAGACAGAAAGCTGGTAGAAAGCGCAGTGGAGGACTCTGGCCATTGCTCGGCCCGGTCTTCCGCATTTCACGGGTCATGAATACTGGATTGGGCATAGCCGAACTGGTTAACCTGCCATGGCAGGTTTTGTGCCGTTTTGCTTTATCCTGGGAATAGTTGTATCAAGTTGCCTATTTTCTTGTCTATTTTCTGCAAGACCGGGTCGCCCTGGGGCGTGCTGGCTATCATCTGATGCTTGTGACAACAAAAATGGAGGCTGAAAGGCCTCTCTCATGAGTTCGGGCGCGATGGATGGATCGGTTGTTTTCACAGGCGGAATTGGTAAGCGTTTCATCGTGATATCGATGGCCGGATCGAGTTGCGTCGTGTGGTCATATATGGCTGCGTACATTTGCTGCGTGGTCAGGTTGCACGCGCCCAGCAGATTGGCTCCATTTAGAATAGTCTGGTGCAGATCGGCCACCAGCAGGTTAGCGCCCGCCAGATTGGCTTCACGTAGATCTGCTCCCGCAAGGTTTGCGCCGATAAGATTGGCTTCGGCCAGATTTGACCCTACCAGACAGACTCCGCGTAGATCAGCCATATAGAAATTCGCCCCTGCAAGCTGCGCTTCCCGTAGATTGGCCTGTCCCAGATAGCGATGCGAGAAATCACGACCTTGCAAACTGGCTTTGTAGAACGATGGCGGCTCCCAGTCGGGCGGCGCCTCGTGGAAATGATGCTGTCCGTTCAATGCAAGCGGCGTCTCTTCAATCTTTGGAAGTTGCCTCAGGGTGTACTCGATGCTTAGCTGCCTGGTGTGATCATTATTTCTCTCCTCCCACTGCTCCCACTCCTCCTGTACCTGTTTTACCTGCCCGCTAAGTCTTTGCTCAATCTCTGACAATCGCTTCCCCTGGTGAAATTCCCAGGCGTACTGATGCCCCTCCTGCGCGTATTCCCATGCTTCTCGCTCGATGTGCGAATTCGACCACCGGCGATGTTGGATGCGTAAAGCCAGGAAGGTGCCTATAAACGCTGTTAAGAAACTGATCAATCCCCCAAGTAATAACAATTTCAACATATGCCTTACCCTTTTTCGATATACCTGAGAAGTTTTTAAACCCCATACTCTATAACGACGCCTGTCTATTCCGTAAGACGGAGGTCATAAACATCAGTAACAATCGATACATTTCATTTGTCCTCTTGACGAAGAAACAATTACAAGGTACTATATCTGTGACGGATATATCAAATGCGGATATAAGAGCTACTATCGGGAGACACGATGAAAAAAGAACAACGTAGCCCGGAAGCGTTTCTTCCACTAACGCCAGCCGTGCTACATATAATGCTGGCGTTGGTGGATGGCGAACGTCATGGCTATAGCATCATGCAAGAAGTTACGCTGCGTACCGATGGCAAGATGCGCATGGGTCCTGGTACCCTCTACGGGTCGATCAAACGTATGATGGCGGATGGCTTGATCGAGGAATCGGCTGAACGTCCTGACCCGGCATTGGACGATGAGCGCCGCCGTTACTACCGCTTGACCAACCTTGGCCAGCGCGTCATTCGCGCGGAAGTACAGCGCCTCGAACAAATTGTCCACCTTGCCCGGTCCAAGCAGATTGTGACCGGTTCTGAAATGATGGGAGGCGCGTAATGGACACTCTTCCCACGAAGCGCGACCATAGCATTTCGTCTTCACTCTATCGCCTGCTGCTGTTTTGCTACCCGGCGGAATTTCGCCGCATATATGCTCGCGAAATGGCTACCACCTTTCGCGATTGCTATCGGGAAGCAATGCAACAGCATGGCAAATTCATACTATGGACGATATACCTGAAAAAAACATATAATAACGGTGCAAATGTTACATGCGAAGCCCGAACTTTCGGGCTTCGTTACCATATTCATATCACATGACTATTCTCAGAGGAAATCGATGAGCCAATATAACCACCCATCACCTATCTCCTTTCTACTGGACGACGAAAAACGACAACTGATCCTGACCTGGAGCGACGAACACGAAAGTGTCCATAGCTGGGAAGCCCTACGCTGGGCCTGCCCGTGCGCCTGGTGCTCGGGCGAAGGCGGTCAGCCCGGTATGTTGCAGAGCAAAACGAGCTTAAGCGTCGAGGAGACAACCCTGGTCGACGTACAGCCTGTAGGACGTTATGGTCTGACACCCGTGTGGGAAGACGGCCATAAAACAGGCATCTACACCTATGAAAAGCTGCGCGCCAGTTGTGAATGCGACCAGTGCCGCAAGCGCAAGTTTTCGTAGCGAACCTTTCCACAAGGGAGACTGCATGCCTATTTGGGGGATGCAGTCTCTTTTCTATGTTAACGCATGTTACATTCCTCGTTATTAAAGATAGGGGGTGCTAAAAAGTACTCTTCCTCGGCAGGGATGCCGAGAACTGTATTGCTATAAACGGAGTAATGTTATGTCTACATCTACAGAAGAAATCACTACCCAAATCTCATCGCGCCGTCGCTCTATGATGTTATCTAGATTGGCTCTGCGCCTGTTGATCGCTTTTGCGATTAGCTGGCTGATCCTGCTGGCATTCTTTGTAACTAGCGCGGTCTCGCATTAGCCGCTCACGAGGCGTTATAATTCTTCTTCTTCGAAGCGCACTCCATAGGAGCTTTGCAAATAGTCGTACATCTTATCCGCGAAATAGTGGGGATTCGCGAAACCTCTATTTTCGGGCTTGATTTCTGAAAGTTGGATCATCAGGCGTGTATCACCGTTGCGGTAATGACAGTAGAGCGACCAGCGTTCATTGCGCTCCAGCAGTGTGAAATCTGATGAGATGGAGCCTGAGCCGTCGCCGACTTGTTCGCGGCGCAACTTCGCGTGATGGGCCAGGTGGTGATAGGCGGCGTCGAGGTTATCGACGACGAAACCAATGTGGTGCCAGCGACTGGGCAGCCCATCCGAGAGCGGCGCTTTCTCAGTACCGAAACAGAAAATGGCAGTATTGCCCGTGGTCAGCACAGTCTGGTGGCGATCATCCCGCACAATCCTCATCCCCAACACCTCACTGAAAAATGCTTTGGCATCTTCGCGATCCGCAACGGTAATCGCGAGGTGATCAAACCCAAAGTTTGTCCAGGAACTTTGTCCCTGCGCGGCCGTTGCTTCCGGCAGCGGGATGGCTTCGACGTGAAAGGTCGATGTTTTAAAATGGGTGACGCTTTCTCCGAT
>WNGJ01004626.1_pt1 | contig 18631 bp, 14 predicted proteins | sample 5400611 | NCBI WGS metagenome assembly WNGJ01 (sample SAMN13153375, study PRJNA577476) | soil metagenome | isolation source: 40 cm soil or saprolite under Garry oak tree replicate 1 | place: USA:California | collected 2016-06-15 | reverse complement strand
TAGGCGTGGCTCAGCAGCGGGACGCCGCCGTCGCGGGTGACCACCAGGCCGAGGCCGACCAGCCGCAGGTCTGAGCGTTTCTGCTTGGCCTTGCCCCGCTGGGCGATCGGCGCCCTGGCGTTGCCGGTGCCGGTGAACGTCGCGAAGTTCGTCATGTCCAGCGCCACCGAGCTGGTGTCCAGCCCGAACCGGGCGCACGCCGCCAGCGCCAGCTTCTCCTGGATCCGGGGCAGCGCCTCCAGCGGCACCGCGTGCATCGCGTCCCAGAACCGGCGGTGATCCAGCGCCGAGGCGCCGATCTTGGTGAACCGGTCCGCCGCCGTGGTGCGCCACCAGTCCGCGAAGGCGCGCTTGGAGCAGGGATCCACCACCCGGTTCAGCACGGCCAGCGCCAGGTAGGTGCCCGGTGACAGCGGCAGCCCCGGCGGCCCGGTCCCCGTTTCCTCGTCGATGATGGCGGCCACGCCCAGATCGGCCAGCAGCCCCCACGCCGCGGCCACCGCCCCGAAGTCCAGGTGCCGGGTCCGCTCGGGCAGCATCGCCTGCTCGCGGGCGTCCAGCAGCGCCTCCACCTCCGCCGCGGTGCCCACGTACCGCTCGGAGACCATCTTCGGCTTGCCGCCCACCCAGCCCATCTCGCGCAGGTACCAGTACGGCCGGCCGCTGATCACCTTCTTGTACAGGCTCGCCATAATTTAGGTCATAGCCTGGATCACCCGCGCAGTCAAGACTGGAAGCGACGTTTCATCAGGGGAAACGCGTCAGGCGAAGTCGTGATCAGACGCCAGAAAACCATGATCGTCGGAAACTCGGGCTAGGACGGGTCAGATGCCCGGTCGGCCGGCTGCCTCGACCAGCGCGGTGTACGCCGCGGGGAGCTGCCCGATGAGATGGCGGTAGTCCTCCTCGCTCAGCGCTTCGCGCAGCGCGGCGAGGACGGCCCCGGTTCCGGCGCGGGCATCTCCATCGGTCAGCCCGGTGCGCTCGCTCACCTGCCTGATGAAGTCGTCGGCCCCGGCTGGGTGTGCCCCCTTCCTGCGACGCCGCGGTGCCCGCAGCTGCTCCGCCAGCGGGCCGGAAAGGTCGGTAGCGAGGCGCCTGGCCTCGCCTTCGCTCAGCTGGCCTGCGAGCCCCTCCAGCACTGCCCGGGTGATATCCGCCGATTCCTCGCGCGACAAGCTGGTTCGCTCCGCTACCGCACGGACGAGCCCTTTCTGGTCCATGGCCATAGCCCCCTTCGCCGGCTTACCGGCAAGTCTCCCGTGCCGCTGGATCCGGCCGGCATCCGGGGGTGACCCCGGTGCGGGTGCGCAGGCAGCACGCAGCCGATTCCAAGGTCGTTCTCACTCGCCGCGGTGCGGGCCGGGCACTATAGAGTCGGGCAGTAGCTGGCTAGGCGGAGGTGACGCAATTGAGTCCTGCTGCGGATGTGCCTGAAGCACCGTATCCGGCTGCGCCGTGGCGGAGCACGGGAGCGATCCAGATGGCGGCGTTCACCTCGGCCTTTAATCTGCCGGTGCCTAGCGATCTTCGGCCATTGGCGGGGCGGCGCCGATTGGTCGTCGTGCTGGCCGATTATCGGGAGGGCACTTTGCGGTACCGGGAGCTGGTCGTGGGCACCTTGGTCCGCCGCTTTCGCCTGTGAAGGCGAGCTGGTCCGCGTGCACGATGCACAGGGGACGATCGCGACACTGGCGGCTGGTCCGGCGCGGGTGATGCCGATCGGGCCGCTGCGCCTTCCTGCCGTGGGATTCGGGCAGGTCGATGGGCAGCGTGTGTTCCTTCCCGGGCGGGCGCGTGGCCGTCCCGCGCTGGGTTCGCTGCGTGTGGTCCAGTGGTCCGACCGGCTTCCGCCGCTGGCCCGGCCTTCCGGTGCTCGCCGCGCCTTCGTCTTGGACCCCTGCAACTTTTTCTTCCCCGCCGCCACCCGGCTGGGCCCGGCCTCCTAGTAAGGTAAGTCTGGCTCGCTAGTAAGGTCAGCCTGGCTGATGATGGCCGCTGCGCTGCGCGCGGCAGCGTCCGCACAGCTCATCTCCCACGATTCCAGAATGGTAATGACGACCATGCACTCCGCCTTGAGCAACTTACTTCGCAGTACGGAATGCCGGTGAGTGAACAACATTCCCTGGCCGCATCCGAGACCGCATCTGTGCGCCGCTACTATCGCGACAAGACTGCGGCGATAATTGACCGCTACGGGCCGGGCCCGCGTGTCCATTACCATATCGGCCTGTTCGACGACCGCCGGCTCCCTTACGATGCTACGGCTGAGCAGATCCGGGCTAGGATCGTCGCTGCGCAAGAACGCCTGCTGGAGCGCGCCGCCTCGGTCTGGGATGCCGGTACGGTCTTCACTGGAAGTCTATTGGAAGTAGGTTGCGGTCTTGGCGGAGGCGCCATTTACTGGGCTCAGCACTTCCCGGTTCAGGTCACGGCCCTGACCAACGTGGCCGAGCAAGCTGCGGTGACTCGTCGCTTCGCTGCCGACGCGGGAGTCGCCGATCGGGTGTGCCCGCTGGTCGCCGATATCGGCGATCTGCGATTAACCAGACAATATCGGGCAGCGACCGCGGTGGAAAGTAGTTGCTACGTCGCGCGCCCGCGGCTGTTCCAGCGCGTCGCCGCCGCGCTGGAACCAGGCGGTGTCTTCGGGGTTGAGGACATCTTCCTCGCGCGGCCAGCCTGGCGCGTGCTGTTCGACACGTACTGGAAGACCCACATCGGCACTTTGCCGCAGTACCAGCAGGCCGCAGAGCAAGCCGGGATGGTGATGGATCAGAACCTGGACGTCACCGCGCACACCAGCGCATTCTGGCTCCACTCCCTGGCGTGGGCATGGGCCAGGCTGGCCGAGCCCACGGTCAGCACGGTGGAGGAGACGCGGCTGATGCGCTCCGTCCGCTGGCACGGCCGCTTCCTCCACGGCTGGTGCGAAGGGGCCTACCAGGCTCGCATCCTGCGATTCCGTAAGCCGGGATGAATGCCCGCAGGTTCGGCCGGTGAGATGCTGTCATAATGAGGCCATCGCGGGCGAGACGCACATCTGAGCCGATGCCCATCCTGCGCTGGAGGAGACACGTATCTTGAGGCCCGACCGCCGGGTGCCGCACGGCGTCAACTCAGCCATACCTAACGTCGCGCGAATTTATGACTACTTCCTTGGCGGCAAGGACAACTTCGCCGCCGACCGTGCCGCCGCGGCCAAGATCGCCGAGGCAGCGCCGGACGTCGTACAAAGGACCCGGGAAAACCGCGCCTTCCTCGGGCGGGCGGTCCGCTTCCTCGCCGACGCAGGCGTCCGCCAGTTCCTGGACCTCGGCACCGGCCTGCCGACTCAGGACAACGTGCACCAGGTGGCCCAGCGGCTCATCCCCCATGCCCGGGTAGCCTACGTTGACAACGACCCGGTTGTCCTCACCCACGCCCGTGCGCTCCTGGCGACCGACCCCCGCACCATCGTCATCGAAGCCGACACGCGTGAGCCGGCAAAAATCCTCCGCCACCTGACGGCGAACGAGTTCGTCGATCTGGACCAGCCCCTGGCGGTCCTCATGGTCGCCATTCTCCATTTCCTTTCCGATGTCGACCGGCCCGCAGAAATCGTCACAACTTTCCGTGAGCATATCTCACCAGGGAGCTACGTGGTGATCTCCCACGCGACGGCCGGCGACATGAGCCCTCAGAATCTCACCCAAGCGGTCCAGACCTACGCCACCACCTCGACCGGATCAATCACCCCGCGCAGCCAAGAACAGATCAGGTCCTTCTTCGAGGGGCTGGAGTTGCAGGAACCCGGCCTCGTTCCCGTCGCTCAGTGGCGGCCAGAAGGAATAACCCCGGCCCCCACCTCAGGGCCAAGCTTTCTCGGAGGCATCGCCCGCAAAACCTGAGATGACAACCGCCCTGATCGTGAACGCGGAATCCCTTGCACCATTCGACGTAAGCATCAGCAAGCGGACTTCGACCCTGGGACAGCCGCTCGCCGCCGTCCTCACGGCCGCCGCGGTGACGGGGGCGGCCGGCCTGCGGGGCGACGTTGCCGGGTTTGGCCGCCAGCAGTGCGACGAGGTGATCGCCTGCGTGATGCCGGCGCTGCGGCCGCCGGGACGCTCCCAGCTGACACGCGCCGGGACGGCGGCTTCGACGGCCTGGCTGCCGACTGCGCCGCACGGCTCCGGGCCCGGCTGGCCCGTCCGCCGCGCGCGGACGGCGACTGGTCGATCGAACTGCCCGACGGCTGCGCGTGCGAGCTATGCGGCACGCTCGGCACGTTCCTGACAGACCCCTTGAGCGGCAGGCGCGGATCCGGGACGAAGCAGACCTGGAGTGGCTCACCGGCGAGCGGAAGCTCGCCCAGTGCGCCCAACGCCCCAGCCGCCTCTTCCGCACCGTTGCCCTGTTCCGCCCTGGACCGATTTCAGCGGCCACGATCACGATTCCGCGGTCAGCACGTGCCCGGCGGGGACCGCGCTGCGTTCCTCCTGGCGCTGCCGCAGGCCCGAAATCACCGGCCGGAGTGCCGAGATGCTGATCAGGAACAGGGCCGCCAGCGCCAGCCAGCCCAGCCGCCCCACATCGATCATGATGCCAGCCAGCAGGAACGGACCGAGCACGTCCTGCGCCAGCAGCCCGCTGGCGCCGAAGATGGTGAGGTACTGCACACGCTGGGCAGCCGGGGCGAACGTGTAAGACAGCGTCCAGGCTGCCGCCGACTGCCAGATCTCGCCCAGCGACATGAAGACCATGCCGAGCACGAGCAGCGCGACGGCGAGCCAGACTGACACCAGGGACGCCGCGATCATGGCCAGGCTACACGCCGCCAGCGCCACCCCGGCCAACGCCATGAGCCGCTGGCTCCCCGGCAGGGTCTGGGCCGGGCGGGAGAGCGGCATTTGCAGCAGCACCGCCATCACGGTATTCACCAGCAGGAGCACCGAGATGATGGTCGCTGGAGCCCGGGTCGCTGTGATGATCCACAGCGGTATCACGATCACGAGCAGTGTGAGATGCAGGCTGAACACGACATTGAGCGCAGTGAGCGTCACGTAACGCCAGTCGCGGAATCCGCGCAGGGCCTTGATCGGGCCGGCGGCGCCGGGTGACAGCGGGGCGGTGCGGCGTTCGTTCACCTTGACCCTGGCCAGCAGGACTCCCGCCAGGACAAAGGACAGCGCGTTCACCAAGACGATGGCCTGGAGCGCCGTGCGTGTTCCGACCGCGGTCAGCGGCGCCGCAAGCAGTGCGCCGATCGAAAAGCCGATGTTGCGGACGGAGCGGATCAGCGCCAGGGTGCGCACCCGTTGCTCCTCGCCGACCACTTCGGGGACGAGCGCCTGCGTCAGTGCTCCCGTCACGCTCTCGGACAGTGACGCGGCGGACGCGATGATCACGAAGAACACCAGATTGGCGCAGAAGGCGAGCGCGACGAAGCATGATGCCCGCCAGTACTGCATGATCACCATCATGCGTTTGGCGCCGACGCGGTCGCCCACCGCGCCCATTGGCACCGAGGTCACCAAACCAACCAGGCCCGCGATCGTCAGCCCCGTGCCGACCTCGTTGTTGGTCAGCCCGATCGACCGGACGAAGAAGACAACCGCCCCCGCCATGAACACGCCGGTGCCGATGGCGTCGACAAAGGTGAGCAGCACGAACAGGCGGCCGCCGGACGACTCAGGCAGGATCCGCCGCGCGCGTGCGGTCAGCGCCGCGATCACTGGTCCTCCCGGGTAACGATCCGGATCTGCCTGGCAAGGTCATCCGCGAGCGCGGCCGCGTGCGCACCGCCGGAGCCGGTCACCATGACGTGCCCAGCACGCTGCCATGAGCTGCTGGGGACCTGGATGCGCCCGCCGGCCTCGGCCGTCACGATCACCTCCTGCACGCCGGCCATGGCAGCCACCCGGTCCGTGCCGGTCACCTCCGCGACTACGCCGGATTCTTGGCCGAGAAACCGGATCGCCACCCCGCGCTTGGGGTCGGGCGGGCGGCCCGGATCCGCACCCTCCAGCACGCGGACATAGTCGGCGATCAGGTCGCCCCCGTACGCCAGGTCGATCAGGTCCTTGATGTTGTCGCCCGGCATCCGCGCGGCGCACTCGACCAGGTATGGCCCGCCATCCGCGAGAATCCACTCCGCGTGCAAGACGCCGGACCCGTAGCCGGTGGCCCGGACCAGAAGGCGAACCGCCTCAGAAAGCGCGAACACCACCTCGGGCGGAAGCTGCGCAGGCACGCTCTGGCCGATCTCCACCGGGTAGGGCCCCGCCTGGACCAGCTTGGCCGTCACGTTCTGGAAGACCACCCGCCCGGCGCTGACGAGCGCCTCGACGCTCACCTCCGGACCGTGCACCCGCTGCTCCACCAGCATCCGGGGCTGCGGCATGTGTCCCGTCCGCATCGAGGACTCGTCCACCGACGCCGCGTGCTGCCAGGCAGCATGGACCGAGTCATCCGGGCCGATCAGTGACACGCCGAGGCTCGCCTGGCGGTTGGCCGGTTTGAGGACGCACTCACCGCCCGCCCGGTCCCGGAACTCTGCCACCGCGCCCGGATCCGCGGCGAGCTGCCACCGCGGCTGGGCGATGCCGTGCCCGGCGGCCGCCGAGCGCAGCCTGGCCTTGTCCCGGAAGGCCAGGGCCGCCTGCACGCCGGCGCCGGGGACCCGCCACGCCTGCGCCAGCCGGGCCGCGGCGACCACGCCGTACTCGTTCGCCGGGATCACCGCTCGCAGCGAGGCGGGACGCTCGGCCGCCTCGATCAGGCCAGCCGCGTCGTCCTCGGCGTGAATGTGCCCGGGTACGAGCATCCCCACGCAGGGATGGTCCCCAAGCCGGTCGCGCAGGCCGCGGGCCGCGATCAGCTCAGGCTCCTCGATGACCAGCACGCTGCCCGCGGGCAGGACGTGATCGAGCGGCCCGAGGATGCCGCCGAAACCAGCGACGGCATGAGTGATCGTCATGGGCCACTCGCCTCGATCTCAAGGTCGAGCCGGCCCGCCAGCGCTGTGGCCACACCGTGGACAATTGCCGGGCTCTGGCCCGGCTGCCAGGGCATCCACACCGACAGCAGGCCGGTGAACTCGATCCCGCGTGCCCCGGCCACGACATCCGTGCCGGGCTTGGCCATCGCGTAGTACGTCCGGAAGTAAGGCGAGTGGATGGCCTCACCCACGCTGTTGCGGACCACGCGCCCGTTCGCGTACACCACTTTCGCGCATACCGTCATCCTGGGTTCGCGGCGCGGGCACTCCTGCTCCAGGATGCCCCCCACCGGTTCCCCGCACGCGGCGCGCAGGAACATCCGGACCATGTCGATCGAATACACATCCTTGATGTGCCGGTACGGATGGCCGCCGGACACGCGGATCGAGAACTCGATCACCCGGTACTTCCCGTCCGTGTCCTCCCGCAGCTCGGCGTTGAACAAGCACAGCGAGACGCCGAGCCCGCCGATGATCTGGCAGGCGATCTCACGCAGATCCTCCTCCCGTTCCGGATTGCTGAACGGAAGGGTGTAGAGATCTTCGTCGAAGAATGGGCCGCTGGAGTGACGCTTGTTGTGTACCCCGCCCAGAATGAACTGCCCGTCGAGGACGACACCGTCGACCGTCACCTCCTGGCCCGGCAGGTATTCCTCCAGCAGCGCCCAGTTCTCCGCCACACCGTCGTAGTAGAAGCCGCGCTTGTTCGCGATCATGCGCTGGATCTCGCCCAGCGCGGCCCGCAGGCCGTCGGCGTCCGCGACCAGCTGGACGTATTCGCTCGCGGCGGCGCGTGTCGGCTTCACGATCAGGGGGAACCCGTGCTCCGCGGCCGCCTCGGCCGCGGAGCCGATGTCGTTGACCGGCTCGAACCAGACACTCGGGATGCCCTGCTGTTGCAGGAAGACGCGCTGGCGATGCTTGTCCCGGCAGACCGCGGCCGCCGCCACCGCGGCCCACTTGTTGCCCAGCGCCTCGTTCGCCGCCTCGGCGATCTCGATGTCGATCTCCAGGAAGGTGAACACCGCGGTGGCGCCCTTGGACCGGGCCAGGTCGACCGCGGCAGTCACGAAATCTCGCCGGGTGGCTTCCGGCGGCAGTTGCACGACCGAGGCGAAGCGGGGATCCATCGCTATCGTCTCGGACTCAACCGTCACCAGGTGGATGTCGATCGCCAGGTCGAGCATCGCCTGGACATGGTCCACCAGGGAGGTGAACCTGTTGCGCAGCACCAGGACCAGGCAGCGCCGCGGGTTGTCGGCGGTCGTCATGAGCGTCCTTCCTGTCGGCCCTCGGGCCGGATCGCGCAGAACACGTCGTAGTACTCACCGGGAATGTCGATCTGGTTCACGTCAACCAGTCCGCAGCTGATCAGGATGGCGACCAGTTCCTTGTGGCGGATGTGGTGCGCGCGGCGCTCGAACTCGTAGCCGGCGCCGTCGAGCGTCAGCCATATCGTCCAGGTGCGGATGCCCGACCCCGGGTCGACGGCGATCCGCTCGGCCATCTCGACCGTGTGCCCTCCGACCAGCAAGGCCGGGCGGCGCGTGATCTCCGGCGGCGCCGCGGCCGGGGGCTCCTCCCGCGGGATGTCGATGTACAGCCGGCCGCCAGGCCGGATGCACGTTACCCACTGGCGGATCGCGTGGGCCATCGCCTGGCGGCTGGCGAGCCCGCCGCCGTCCCATACCCCCGCGTAGCGGTAGTTGCCGCACCCGCGGTTCAGCACGACGTCGAACTGTCCCGCGTACCGCAGCGGCAGCTCCTCCCACCTCAGCTGGTGCGGCTGGACGTCGAGGCCCTCCAGCCGCGCGTTGCGGCGAAAGTGCTTCAGCATGGTCTCGCTGCCATCGGTGCAGGTGACGTCGTACCCCTTGGCGATGAGCCCGAGTGCAGGGAAACCGCTGCCGCAGGCACAGTCAAGGACCCGCAGGTCCGGCGGCGGGCCGAGCCACTCGGCGATCCCGTCGACCGTCTTCGCCTGGTCGAACTCGAAGTACATGCACAGCTCCCACACCGTGCCGATGTCCGGCGGCCCGGCATCCAGGAACGCTTCCAGGCGGGGGCTGCTGACCCGCAGCAGCGGCGAGCCGGTCATGACGCGTACCCGTACTGTTCGATCGCCGGTCCCAGCCGGCTGGCCAGCATGGCCTTGTGCTCCGGGCCGAATGCCTCGCGCCAGGAGCCGATCTGCCCCTTGTAGAACGTGAACGAATCGCGCCGGAACAGCCGGCTCGCGATCTCCTGTGTGTCGGCACCCAGGCCGAGGAAGTCCACGATCCTGGCCACCGCGGCCTGCTGCGCCGCCGCGGACCCACCGCCGCGTGGACCGACCAGTTCCTCGAAGGTGACCTTGCAGATGTTCGGATCGTGCAGCAACCAGAGCGAGCGCTCGTAGTCGTCCACGCCGGGGAAGGCCGGATCGGTGAGCGCGTAGGTCAGCTTGTCGGCCAGGCTCGGCTTGGCGGTGAGAATCCGGTTGAACACGTGGAACTCGCTGTAGTTGCCATAGCCCTGGGCGGTGCGGCCGGACAGGAAGTTCACCATCGAGAGCGTGATGTCCCGCGGGTCCCGGTACATGAAGATGATGCGCGGCTCGCCGGTCGCGGACCATTCGGTCAGGAACCCTCCCTCGACCTTCTTGATGTCCAGTTCCGTCGCCACCCAGCACACGTTGGCGGGTGTCTCGGCGAACGCCGAGCGCGCCGTCCTGCGCAGCGCCTGCTGGATCAGGCCGGCGTTGGTCAGCTCAGCCCCGTACCGGCTCTCCAGCGGCATTCCCAGCCGCAGCTGCCAGGCCCAGCCGAGCGCCTCCCACGCCTTCATCCCGGCCTCGCGCAGCGTCGAGCCGCCGGCCTCGGCCAGTTGGCCGAACGTCTCCTCGTCGTAGACCATGCAGGCCATCCGGCGGAGGGTGTCGTCGTCGAGTACCGGACGGATCTCCGGCGGAATCCGGGACGAGCCGTAGACGCCGTACCCGAGCGCCACGATCAGCTCCTGGATCAGGTGCGTCCCCGACTTCATCAAGGACACCAGCAGCACCCGTTCCGCCGGGCCCCGGTGCGGGGCGGCCTGTTCCTCCATTGGTGATACCTCCCGTTGACCGGCGCGATCTCGCGCCGACTGGACTCGGTGGGCGGACACCGGCGGCGGGGCCGGTGCCGTTCGCAACCGCAGCGCCCGCTGTGCGCCGTCGAGGGTCTCCGCGCACTCCGCCCGTGTCCGGCCGGTCACGGTCGCGAAGGCCACCCGGCCCGAGACGATCCCCGTCGGCGGCGGCGAGACCACGTCACCCGGCTGGGCCAGGGCGACGGCCAGATCGATCCCGGGCGGCAGCGCGTCCTCGTCGAAGCCGACCGAATCGATGACAGTGTGGTCGCGGGTGACGTAGAAGAACCGCACCGCGCAGGCCAGCTCGCGGGTGGGCACCAGGTTAGGTCGCTGGCCGCAGGCCACGGCCGCGGCCACCAGCCCGGGATCGATTCCGGACGCGCGCATTCCCAGGTAGGGAATCAGGTCACCGCCGAGCCGGCCGTTGACCTCGATCAGCTTCGGGCCGGCGGCGGTGATCTTGTATTCCGTGTGGGTCCACCCGTCGCGGAACCCCAGTGCCTCGTGGGTGGCCTGCAGCGTCGCGGCGAATTCCGGATCGTGCAGCAGCGGATCGAAGTGACTCACGTAGTGGCCTGTCTCCTCGAAGTACGGCTGGAATCCGACGTCCTTGCGGGCGAGGAAGGCCGGCATCACCTGGCCGCGGTACACCGCCGCGTCGATGCTGATCTCCGGGTCGGGCAGGTACTCCTCGACCAGCACCTCGCTCTCGAAGCGGGGCATGTGCGGGACGGTGGTGTCGCGCGGGTAAGTGAAGTGTGCGGCCAGCTCGCTGGCGCTGGTCACCAGCACGACGCCGAAGCTGGCCGAGGCGGCTCTCGGCTTGAGCACCACCGGGTACCCGATCCGCGCCGCGGCAGCGAGCGCGGACTCGACGTCCCCGACCAGCTCGTAGGCCGGCTGTGGCACACCGGCAGCGTCCAGCGCCTGCCGGGTGCGGAACTTGTCGCGGCAGCGCAGCACGGCCTCCGGCTGCCCGCCGGGCAGCCCGAGCCGCCCGGCCGCCGCGGCGGTCTGCAGGATCTTCGATTCGTCCCAGCTGAGCACCCCGGCCACGGGCTGGCGGCCGGCGATCCGCCCGACAGCGGCCACGGTGACGTCGGTGCCGAGGTCGGCAAGCACCGTGTGGCCCACCAGGTACGGCAGCTCCCAGGTCGGTGCCACCATGGCTATCAGGTGGATCCGGTACTGGCGCCGTATCGAAGCCAAGAGGTATTCGCGGTAACGGCGCTCCCCGGCGGCGACCAGCACGAGCAGCGGGAGATCTCCGAGCACGGAGTCGGGCGTTTGGGTCGGCATCATGGGCTCCACATCGGTTCGAGCGGTCCGGCGTCCCCGGCCGGCACCGCATTGAGCAGTTCGAAAGCCGCCGCGGCGGCGTGCTCCGCGGCGGCTACGGCCGTCTTGAAGCCGCCGCCGGACCAGCCGGCGGCCACCACGGTGGGCGGCTCTCCCGGCACGGCCCCGAGCAGCGGCCCACCGGGCAGGTAGAGATCGGTGCCGAAGCGCGCTGTGAGGACCTCGGCGGTGGCCAGGAACGGCAGGCGCCGGCAGGCGCCGGCCCGGATCCAGTCCAGGTGCGCGCCGGCCAGGCCGCGGCCGACCGCAGCGGGTACCCCCCACTCCTGCACGGGCCGGCCGGCCAGGAAGCCGCGGTGGCCGTCGGGGCGTCCCCACACGCCGCTCGTCAGGTCGGCGATCGAGGGCAGCCGGCGTCCCCCGGCGTCGGCGATCGCGTAGCGGATCCGCCGGGTCCGGCCCGGCCGGCCCGGCGGCCAGCGGTCGCCGAGCAGCTCCACCGAGCCACAGCCCGCTGCCACCACCACGACGTCGGCGTGGATGGGCGGCCCGCCGCCCGATACCACGCCGCCGCCGGTCAGCTTGCCTGCGCGCCACTCGGACACGGTCGCGCCTGCCCGCCGCACGCGGTCGAGCAGCGCGGCGAGCATCACCGGCGCGATCGCATATCCCGCATCGGGTTCCCAGACCGCGCCGTGGATCCCGGCGGTGCCGAGCTCCGGCCAGCGGACGGCGAGCTGGCCCACGCTCAGCAGGTCCGCGCGCAGCCCAGCCGCGCGCAGCTCGGCCACGCCGGCAGCCGCCTCGGCCAGGTGTTCGCGGCCGAGCAGGACCAGCGAGCCGGTGCGCCGGAATCCGTGCCGGGCGGCCAGGGCCTGCCGTCCCCACAGCAGCTGGGTGGCGCGGACGGCGAGTCGCCGCTGCGCGGGTTCCGGCTCGTACGCTCGCACCAGAGCGCCCGACACGGCGCTCGCCGAGGACTTCAGGCCGGCGTCCAGCAGTGTCACCCGGGCGCCGCGCTCCGCGAGCTCGGCAGCGGCCGCCCGGCCGACCACCCCGCCGCCGACGACGGCGACGTCGAACCGCGCGCCGTCGCGGCGCCGCGCCCTGCGCGGGACCGGGGCCAGCTCCCAGCCGGACTCCCGCGAGGCGAATCCCTCGGCCGCCTCGCCGCGCACTGCGTCCAGCAGTGGGCCGCCGCGAAGCCCTGGGTGCTTGTCCAGGGCGCCGGCCAGCGCGGCGAAGGCGGCGACCACCCGGGTGAACGGGCCGCCGGCGAGCCGGGCTACCAGGATTTCGGCGGTGCTGGCGGCCGTCAGCGCGGCGAACTCGGGAATGTCGCAGTCGTCGGGGACGAGAACCAGGGCAGCGCCGGCGGCCCGCTGGGCAAGCATTCGGGCGACCGCGTGGTGGACCCCGCAGAGCACGAGCGGCGTCTGCGGCGCTTCCGGCCAGTGCGCCGGCTCGGCCCGCAGGTGGCCGCCGGCGGCGGCGAGCACCCGTCCAGCGAGCCGGCGGCCGTACCCGCTGCCGTCGTGCGCCACCGCGACGCGCGGCAGCCCGCGCTCCCGGCAGGCCCGGACGATCGCGGCCGCCTGCGCGTCGTCGTCCGGGCAGAACCGCATCACCAGTGCGCCGCCGCCGCTCAGCCCGGGCGCGGTGGCCAGCGGAAGCAGCACCGGCAGCCCGGCGCGGCGGTACACCGGCAGCGCCGCGAGCGCGCCGAGGCTGTTGAAATGGCCGGCCACGGCGGCGAACCCGCCGTCGCCGGCCACGTCCTGCGCCCGGGCAGCCGCGAGCGCGGCATCGCCGTGATCGTCGAACAGCTCCCAGCTGACCCGGGAGTACGGGAAGGCCGCGGCGGCATCGACGAGCAGCCTGCCCCAGGCCGCCCGCGGGCCGCTCAGGGGCCCGACGACCGCGACCCGGGCCGCGTTCTGCGCCACGGCCGTCAGCCCCCGAAGATCGGCTTGGCCGGCCTGGTCAGCCGGGATCCGGCCGGCGGCGGGACGAGCGCCGAGGCGTGCACCGGCCGGCCGGGCGGCACGCCCAGCATCTCGCTGAGCCGGTGCGCTCCGGCGGGCAGCGCGGGACCGGCCCACGCGGCCAGCGCGCCGGCCACGGCCAGCTGGGCGCTCAACGCCGCACGGCGTTCGTGCGGGCAGCGCTCGTGCTCGTGCACGAACCCGAAGTCGCTCACGCAGCACACCACCTCATCCAGCAGGCTGACGGCGCGGCGCGGGTCGAACCCGGGCAGCGAGTAGGCGTCGCGCAGGTCCTCGACAAGCCGGGTCATGCGGGTGCGCAGGGCTGGCCAGCCGTCGCCGCCCGGCTGCTCCGCCGGCACCACGCCGCCGGTTTCGGCGTCCAAGCTCGTCATCAGCCGGGCCAGCCAGCCGTTCCAGGCCTCATGCAGGTGAGCGCGCGCGCTCTCCAGGTCGCCGCAGGTGAAGTTGGTCTGCCGCCCGTTGGGCCGGTCCCGCATCACGTTCAGGCGGACCGCGTCAGATCCGGTGTCGGCCAGGCTGTCCCGTGCCCACACCGCGTGCCGCCGGCTGGTCGAGAACTTCTTGCCCTCGTAGCGGTAGAACTCGTTGACCACGAACGCGGCCGGCAGCGGAAGATCCGGGTCCCAGGCCATGAAGAGTGCGGGGAAGAGCACAGCATGGAAGTAGCCGTTGTCGAAGCCGAAGAACTGCACCGGCCCGGAGGGTGGCCGCGCCGTGCAGGGTTCGGACTCCAGCAGGTATCCAGGTGCCATCTCGAACCAGACGTAGATCCGCTGGCCATCGAACCCCATCGATGGCGGCACCGGGACACCCCAGCCTGAGGGATGACTGACCGCGATCTCGGGCAGGCCGGCTGTTGCCATCGCCTGGCAGAGCGCCCGCAGCCGTGGCGGCATGCTCACGCTGTTCCAGAACCGCGCCAGCCGCTCGGCGAACGGCTCCAGGGGCAGGAACAGCCGGGTCTGGTCGCGTAGCTGTGGTCGCTCACCGCAGATCAGGCACATCGGGTCGCAGAGGTCACCGCAATGGTTCGGCCGGGCACACGCCTCGCAGGCATTGCCGTTGGAACTCTCGCCGCAGTGCGGGCATCGGCCGGCGACGAACGCCTCGTGCAGCCACTGGTCACACCCGCGGCAGAACGGCAGCGGCTTTGTGCGTGGCACCAGCACGCCCCTGTCGTACAACTTGTGGAAGAACGTCTGGACGAACTCCGCGTACCCGGGCGTGCGCCGTGGTTCGAGTATGCGGTCGAACAGCACGTCGGCGTCCCGCCACGCCGCGGCGATCCGCTTCCCGTAGTGGGCGGCCACCTGCTCCGCGGTATGGCCGCTGCGCAGTCCCCGCATCGGCACATAACTTTGGTGGTCGTCCATACCGGTGGTCATCAGCACGGGGGATCCTTCGGCCGCGAGATAGCGGCGCAGGACGTCGGCGGCGACATAGGGACCTGCCATGTGCCCCAGGTGAAGATCGCCGTTCGGCGTCGGCGGCGTCGCGGTCACCCAGGTCGGTGCCGTCATGCCGGCTCCCCGGCCACCAGCTCGTGCAAAGGCCAGTAGAACGACACCCAGGTCAGCATCGCTTCGTTCGGGTTGTGGACGACGTGCTCCCTGCTCCGCGCGATCGCCACGACCTCGCCAGCGCTGATCTCGGCGGACTCGTCTTCGATCCGTACCGTTCCGCTGCCGGATAGCACGATCATCAGCTCGTCCTGATCATGGCGGTCCGGTGCGGAGGTTGCGGTCGCCGGCAGGAAACAGGCCATCGCACCGAACGGCGGCTCCTCCCGCTCCCCGGCCCACGGCACCAGACGCTGGCAGGCCATGCCGAACTCGGCTTCCGCGCGCGCGTCGGTGATGGCGAACTTCGTGATCAAGGGTTTCCAACTTTCTAGTTGCGGGCCTGCTCGCTGGTCCGCGCCAACTGCAGTTCCGTGAAGGCGTCCCTGCGGCCGGCGATCGAGCGTGCGATCTCGCCGGCGCGTACAGCCGCCATGGACAGCAGAGAAGATGTGATCCCGTGCGAGTGCTCGGTGCCGCCGCACAGATAGATGCCGCCGATCACCTCGGAACCGGTGCTCACCCGGTAGTCCCGTTCGACCAGCAACCGGCCGTCGTCGTCGCTGGACAGCAGTGGACCGACCTCAGAGATCAGCGACAGCGGGTTCGTCGGTTCATAGCCGGTCGCGCAGATCAGCGCGTCGGCCTCCAGCGTCGACAGCCGCCCTGAGGGCAGGTGGCGCACGGTCACCTCGACACCGCCGTGCCGCTCCCGCACTCCCGCCAGCTGCGAGAAGTTGAGCACCCGTAGGCGCGAGACGCCTTGGACCTTCTCCTGGTAGGACCGCCGGTAGAGTTCCTCGATCAGGCCCACGTCGACGACCGAGTAGTTCGTGTTCGCGTGATAACGCATCAGGGCGGTCTTCACCTCGCCCGGCGCACCGTGGACGGTATCCACCGTCTCCGGGTCGAAGATCTTGTTGGCGAACGGGCTATCCTCCGCCTGGCTGTAGCCGACCCGGGAAAACAGCGCGCAGACCTCCGCGTCGGCGAAGCTGCTGTGCAGGTAGTGGACCGTCTCGGCAGCGCTCTGCCCGGCGCCGAGCACGACGAACCGGCGCGGCCGCGTCACCGGGAAGTCCGCCAGTTCGTTCAGCAGCGTGTGGCTGTGCCAGACATGCCGGGAGAGTGCGATGCCCGCCGGCATCCGAGGGCTGAGGCCGGGAGCGATCACGAGATTGCTTGCGGCGGTGACCACAAGCTCGTCCCGTCGCTGGTCACGCGTCACCACCTCGTAGTGGGTGACGCTCCCGTCGCGGACGACCGGGCGGCCCGACACGACCTCACAGCCATAGCGGACCTGCTGCCCAAATTGTGCGGCGCACCATGACAGGTAGTCGTGGAACTCGATCCGGGAGGGGAAGATGCACTTGTGATTGATGAAGTCGATCAGCCGGTCTTTGTCGTGCAGGTACGCAAGGAAGCTGAACCGGCTTGTCGGGTTTCGCAGTGTGACCAGGTCCTTGAGGAAGGACACCTGCATCGTCGCACCATCGATCAGCATGCCAGGGTGCCAGCTGAAAGCCATCTTCTTTTCGAGGAATTCGGCGGTGAGGCGCGGGTGGCCGCCCTGCTCGTTCTGCTCCAGGATCGCTATGGCCAGCGCCAGGTTGGCCGGGCCGAACCCGATGCCGAGGACGTCGATCACCGGGCGTCCTGTGACGAGCCGGTGAGGCGGGTATCGACCCGGCGATAATCATCAGAACGTGCGTGATGGTTCCGCTCAGTCATGTATTGCCCCCGCGAGAATCAGTAGTTCCACTGAGGGAGTTCCTGGCTTCATCTACAAGAGACGCACATGCCAGTTCTGATACGCCGGAACGCAAAGATCTTGGTGCGGTGCTTACACCTGCGGCGGACCTGGTGTATACCTCGCCGGGCGGCATGGGAAACTGGCGGCAGGTCAAGTATCGGCTTCACCTGCGTACCCTCGGCGGTGCCGCCGACGTCATGGAATTCTTGCCGCCGCACCGCCAGCAACCGGGATGTGCGGGCTACTTACCGTCGTCGCCGGCGATCGTGCCGGGGTGGCTATTCAGCAAGTGTGAGCGCCTTATAGCTGGTCGCTGCCTGGGCGGGGCATGCTGGCGCGACACGCTGGGGCGGGTTGTTGACTGGCGGGCCGGAATGGTGATCATTGCCTGTTGTGCCCGCTGTGCCTGGTGTTCCTTCCGCTGAGGAGCTTTCGGCTCTGCCGGCCGCCGAGCTAGCGGCCCGGCTGGCTGAGGCGTACCGGCTGATCGGGGAGCTGACGGGACAGGCGGAGCGGCTGACGGTTCAGTCTGACGAGCTTGCCGCGCAGGTGGGGCGGCTGCAGGCGCGGGTGGAAGACCTTGAGCGGCAGGCCCGGAAGGATTCGTCCACGTCGTCGCGGCCCCCGTCGTCCGATGGCCCGTACAAGAAGAAGGGCGCGGACCGGTCTTTGCGGGAGCGGGGGAAGCGGCGGCCGGGGAAGCAGCCGGGCGATGCGGGGACGACGATGAAGCTCGTCGATGACCCGGGTGAGAGGATCTTCTGCCCGCCGGCGGTGTGCTGCGGGTGCGGCGCGGGCCTGGCCGGCGAGCCGGCCGTGGCGCAGCGGCGCCATCAGGTCACCGACATCGAGCCGGCGCCTGCGCCGAAGGTCACCGAGTACGTCGCGCAGGCCAGGGAGTGCCCCGGCTGCGGGACGGTGACCGAGGGCGAGCTGCCTCCGCACGTCCGGGCGCGGGCCAGCTTCGGGCCGGAGACCTGCGCGCAGGCCGCGAACCTGACCGTCGGCCATCACATCCCGGTCTACCGGGCGACGCTGCTGCTGTGCCAGCTCGCCGGGGTCGCCGTCTCTACAGGGTGGATGGCCGGGATCCGGGGCCGCGCTGCCGGGCTGGTGGAAGGCAGCGGGTTCATGGACCGGGTCCGGGAGCTGCTGAAGGCGGCCCCGGCGGTGCATGCCGATGAGACCCCGGCCCGCGCCGCCGGCGGGACCCGGTACGTGCACCTGGCCTGCACCGCGTATCTCACCTGCATGCATACCGGTGACCGGTCAGCGGACGCGATCGACTCCGGGCAGGTTCTCCCCGGCTACGACGGCGTCATCGTGCGGGACGGCTACGCCGGGTACGGGCACCTCACCGACGCGCTGCATGCCTGGTGCGGGGTTCACCTGCTGCGCGACCTCAAGGGCCTGTACGACTTCGAGCCGGGGAAGCAGGACTGGGCCTCCCGGATGGCCTCCCTGCTCATCGAGGCCCGCGGCGCCGCCTCAGCCGCCCGCCGCGCCGGGCAGTCCGCCCTGGACGCCGCGATCCTGGACGACCTCGTCACCCGCTACCGGGAACTCGCCGCCACCGGGCTGGCCGGCAACCTTTACCGCCGGACCGCGACCGCGAAGGACGCCCGCCGCATCGCCCGCCGGTTCCTGAACTTCGAGGACCTCATCCTCCGCTTCGCCACACGCCCTGACCTGGACATCTTCTCCAATAACGAAGCCGAGCGGACAATCCGGCCGGTCAAGGTCCAGCAGCGCAGCTCAGGAGGCTCCTGGCGGACACTCGAAGGACTCGCCGACTTCGCCCTCGTCCAGTCCTACCTGTCCACCGCCTGTAAATGGGGCATCAGCAAACTCGACGCCCTCCGCGACCTCTTCGGCGGCCGCGCATGGCTCCCGCCCGGCCTCGAACCCACCGGATAAC
>WNGJ01006588.1_pt1 | contig 18640 bp, 18 predicted proteins | sample 5400611 | NCBI WGS metagenome assembly WNGJ01 (sample SAMN13153375, study PRJNA577476) | soil metagenome | isolation source: 40 cm soil or saprolite under Garry oak tree replicate 1 | place: USA:California | collected 2016-06-15 | reverse complement strand
TCATCTTCTTCACCTTTGGGGTGATTCTGGTCACGCTGGTCGGACAAGGGCTGAGCCTGGCGCCCATCATCCGGCTGCTTGGTCTCGAACGGGACAGCGCACTCGAACGAGAACATGCGCTGGCACACCAGGTGGCGGCACGTGCGGCCCTCTCCCGTTTGGATGAACTGGCCACCGAGGCGTGGATCCCCAGGGACGCACTCGTCCACCTGCGTTCCCACTATGCACAGAAACTGGAGACCCTCACCCAAGCAATGGATGGCGCGGGCGATGAGCGCTTCGATGGGCATGCGCCAGTCCAGCAGCGGCTCCAGCAAGAGGTGCTCACAGCCGAACGGGCAGCGGTGATCGGATTACGCGACCAGGGCCGCATCGATGATGAGACGCTCCGCCTGGTCGAGCGCGAACTGGACCTGGAAGAGCAGCGCTGGCACTAAGCAGGAGACACCAGGAAGGGAGGTGGCGCCTATGAGCCAGCAGATACTTCTTCTCGGCGTAGATATGGATCTCTCTCCAGCCACCTCTGCGATGCTGCAGATGGCCAGGAGCTTTCTGGTGCAGCTCGCTCCACAGTGTCAGGCGCTGCTGCTGACCGTCATCCCGGTGCCCTATGATACGCCCAGGCGAAGAGGGCGTATCATAGGGCAGGCGCCTTCCCTGGCTGCAACATCTGTGCAACGAAGGCAGGCCAGATGTACCTTACAACGGGCGTGGGCTGTGTTGGTGCAAGGTGGCGTCGCGCCTGGACGTCTGGAAATGCAGGTGCGTGAGGGCGTGCCCGCCGAGGAATTGGTGAAAGTGGCAGCCGAATGGCAGATAGCCTGCATCGTCCTGGGATATCGCGGCGCTGCGCTCCGACACCGCCTGCGCCGCCTCCTGCTGGGAAGTACAACCGCGCAGGTCTTGCGCAGGGCTCCTTGTCTGGTCCTGCTAGTGCCCATGCCCTCGAGTTCCACCCATCTGGTCACCTGGTATGAAGCGGCGATCACTCGCGAGCTGTCCGAGCATACCTCTGGTTTGTTCATGTTCACCCCAGAGGAGGTGGCCTCCCGCTTTTCTCCTCAGCATCACATCCGCCCACGCCGCAAGGAGGTCACGGCCGCCAAAAAGGCCTTGCAGCATCTGGCTGACAAGGGAGTACTCATCTGCCAACAGGTCAAGGGGACCTGGCAGTGTTTTAATGACTGAAGGAGAGAAAAGAGACGCCGGCACGCCATTCCTGGAGTTGATCCCCTAGATGGTGGGCCAGAGCAGATGCACGACGACGAACAACAGGTATAGGACGATCATGGCGGCTCCCCCCACACGGGTCATTCCTTTGGCTGGGAGCAGCAGCAGGAGCCCGGTCACGGTCATGCCAAGCAGCCACCCGAGTTCGACACCTACATCACGTGCTGCACTCCCTATCCCAATCACCAGGGCTGGTAGCGCTAATCCGACCACGAGATTGATGGTATTACTATTGACTGCCGCGCTCACCACGGCTGCCCCCCGCTCTCGGCGCGCCAGGTGCGCTGCCGTATACGCATTGGGTAAGCTGGTGAGCGAGGCCAGGATCACTCCCCCCACCAACGCATGAGGGAGGTGCCATCCTTGGGCAAGCACCAACGTTGCCTGCACCAGCCCCACACTGGTCAGCACAATCACGAGCAGCGAGAGTGGCACCAGCAGGACAGGAAGCCATGATCCCTCCGTTTCCTGCTGGTCCTTGTGCTCCCCATGGACCTGGCTCGCCGCTACTGCCAGCAGGCGCGCCAGCCTATCGGGCAGTGGCAGGTGGTCAACCTGACGTGGGTGGAGCCCCACGAGCAGCACGTAGGGAAGGAGCAGCACAGCGAGCAGGGCCATTGTCAGGACAGGGGTGAAGAGACCCAGAAGAAGCGCCGCGACCACCAGCAGCGTGAACAGCGCCACGGCGCCATCAAGCAGCAAACCTTGCCGTCGCATGCGCACCTGCCCAGACAGGACGGCAGAGAGTCCCAGGAGCATCGCGAGATTGAAGAGATTGGAGCCAAGCACCACACCACGTCCCAGGTCAGCAGCACCTACGAGCAGAGCCGCAATGGCCGAGGCGATTTCTGGAGCATCCGCCCCCAGGGCCGCGAGCAACCCCAAGAAGCCTTCGGTCAAGTGAAGTTTGCTCCCAAGCGCGACCAGCCCACGCGCCAGCACCTCGCTGGAGACCAGCGTCGCGATCAGACAAGCGAGAAAGACGAGCACGACTATGCCAACAGACATGCCTCTCTCCTCTCTGGAAAGGTGTGATGTGCAAGAACAAGGCTTCCACCTCAGGTACTCCTTGTGGCATCTGGCTTTGTTGTGGCTCACACGAGCAAACGACGTGAGACCTGCAAGTCAACGTCGTGCACAAAAAAGCACCGGGACATGCCGACCAGGCTTCCCGGCGCTCCATAGAGTGTGAGATGAACAGATTGCTTTCCTCCAGTGTACCATACCTCTTTTTCGTTCAACAAGGGGAGGTCTTTGAGCATCCTGCCAACCTGGTGACAGGTGACCGGGGCGTACATTCAGCCGAAACGCCGGACGCACTGGAGGCCGCAGGGGTCAAGCGAGTTTCGATCCCAGGGAGTGGGCAAGCTTTTGGAGGAACCCCTGGCGGTGCAGCAGACCCGCAGATGGAAGCGCGGAAAGGCCGAGGGGAGGGTTTATGAGCAAGCGGAGTTCCTCGCTCACTATCTCCGCCGATTACGCAGGAGATGCTGGGGCAAATTCAAGACCGCCACGCCAGGGCGGAACAGCCGTCACAGACAGCCGTATTTGTCTTATTCGTTGTTTGATATGGCACGCGCCCGCAGGCGTGCCCGCTCAATTATCAGGATGGCCTGGTCAAGAAAGGTCCCAAAAAAGGTGGCTTGATCACCAGGCTGCTCTTGTTCTTCCTGCATACGTTGCTTGCTTGCAAACCATGATACCCCATGTTCAATACGCAGGCAGAGAACGCCCAATACCTGCTCACCGGCCTTGAGGGGGATCAGACGTAATATTGCGTTCTGTCCCGAAGAAGCAGATTGAGAAGTCGATGAAGCCAGGCTCATCTCCTTCATTTTCCCCAGGCTCATCACCTCTCTTGCTGCCACCATCTCATCGGGCGACAGGGTGAAACGTTCGATACGAATAGGCGCATCCGCTAGAATACTGAGTGTTCCGTTTTCATCAGGGAGCAGCAGTGCACATTCGCGCACTCCCCAGGGGGAAAATACTCTGACGAGAGACAACGCGATGCTATCCAGTTGCTCATCGAGGCGGTCCGTGCTATTGATGACTCGCCCCGCTTCATAGAGAATCCGTGCCTCACGCTCTCGCAATCTGGCTTGCTCGACACTTTGCCGCGTCACAGTGGCGAGCTGGCTCGCAATCAGAGCCGTCACGAGAAAGACAAAAAGTGCAATCCATTCCTCCCCACGAGAGATGGTAAAGCTATAAAAGGGAGGAACAAGGAAAAAATCGAAAGAGACAAAAGCAACCACAGCTGCCACGAGCGCCGCATAGCGACCGCGCGTCGTTGCCAGTGCCAGGATGACCAGCAGGTAGACAATCGAAATGTTCGGGATGGTTGGATATAGATGGAACGCGTAAATGATCCCTGTCACGGCCAATGCTCCTCCCACTGCCAGGAGGCTATCCATGAGATACCGTTGCCAATGCTTCTCTGTACGCACCGGGAGCTGGGGAATCCGTTCAACTGCTTGCATTAGGAACCCCTCTTTCTTTGACCTACAATAGCGGGAACGCGACGACCTCACGCTTCTTCCTCTCCACTGCGTGGCACGAACAGATTGCGTTCCACGACGTCGCGCAGGACCTCATCGTCTTCCACCAGTAAGATGCGTGCTTTAGGCATCCGCGTCAACTCCTTTCCTTCCCAGGAACAAGTTCACTCTCGCTGAGACTCCTCCACTCCGGTTGCGCATGGTCATCCGCCTCCGGCTCCCCTACCTGCCGGGACTCGTCCTGTTGCCTGAGCCTCTGGCGCAGCCAGGACAGGAACCGCGCTCCCAGGTGTGATCGCTCCGGCGGTGTTGGCAGGCGTAGGAGGATAAAGGATCCAGGCGGCTCAACGAGCATGTGTTTCAACTCGTAGCCGTGCAACAATGCGTCATACTTTCCATTGCTCACCAGGATCATGTTGTCACAACTCAGGTCATGCACGAGCGTCGCAATACTCTCAAACGCATCCTCGGTGAAAACTTCATGGTACTCTACCAGGATCTGGCGCCTGGAGACTTTCCACTTGACGGCTTCCAGGAAGTCTTTCGACTGCTGGATGTCTTCCAGGCGCGCTCCCCGTGACCGGCGAGCCTCGGGCACAGAGACCAGGGATAGCGCCACCAGCATGGTCCCAGCGCTTTCCGCCAGGCTGACCACGGAATCGATTGCCTGCATGTCGACTCCGTGCGTAAAGGGCAGGAGCCAGCGTCGTGTGTTCATGTTGGCTTTCCTCGCTCGTCAGGCAGGAGAAGGGCACAGTCGAGCACACCCCATGAGGAAAACACATCGACCACAGCATGGGCAATAATGCTCAACAGGCTTTGCTTTTGTCTCAATTGGTGGTAAATGGTCGACTGAACTCATAGTGACCCATCCTGGTTAATTTCCGGGGAAACACTCCTTTTTCACGCCTCTAGTGTAGCCCAGAAAGGGTCAAGAGAATCTATGAGATTTGATCAAATACCTCAAAATATGCTCAATGGAGTGGTATGTTTCTATTCTTTGACTGGCTCGATTGGCAAAATGCCGTGGAATGTCCGTGAGGGATGAACCTGCCGCCTCCAGGCGGCAGGTGATATCAAATTAGAAACTCGCTACCAATTGCGACAGTTGACGGCACATCTTTTGCATCTCCAGGCGAATACGCCCAGGGTTGCCCGTAGTACGACTGGTGACCACGAGTATCAGGTCTCCTACCTCCGCGAGCTGAACCATGCCGGTCCGCGTTTCAATAATCACGTGGCGCATCTCGCCGCTGTTAATTTGTCTCGTGTAGTTGTTAATGGAGCCGATGACCGCCGCCGACATCGCCCCCAACACCTCCTCCTCATCGCTATGCAGTGCCCCCGCGACGATCAAACCGTCCTTACCTACGAGCACAGCACCGATGACTTCATCAAGATCGGTCAACCGTTGTAGAATAGTTTCCACCTTCGACTCCTTTACCTTTCCTCTACTACTGTCCTAACTGACCCCACCTTTCGTCCTCTTGTTCATGGTGAGAGCCTTATTATAGGCCTCCATTGCCTGTAAATACTCTCCCTTGCGCATATAGGCGTCACCCAGCACGCGGTAGCCCGCTGAGTAATTCGGCGCCAATTTGAGCAAGGCGCGTACGTTGCTGATAACCTCGTCAAGCAGATCAGGGGTGCTGCGAATGATCGCTCGGTACTCCTGCATAGCCCCGTCGAAATCGCCAGCGAGTTGATAGTGATAGCCCTGGAGCAAACGTTCGTGCTCGCTGCTGTAGCTCTCTGTCACTGTTTCCCCGGCATATCCCTTTCCTGCCAAGGGTGCCTGGTCTCGCCGTATGGGTGGCCGCGGCTGCACCGGTTGCAGCCGCACAGCCGGGTACCTCATTGTCACCTCCAGTTCGCTATCGAGCAGAGTATCTGCGAAATTGGGTGGGATCACATGAGGCTGTGGTGAAACGCCACTATTTGGATCCTCCGCTTGCATGGGAAGCGGGCCGGATGTGACAGCCCGCAGCGGCTGGGTCGGTTGAGCAGCATCCTCGGTAATTGGTGGAAACTCTGAAATGGTATCAGCAGGCTCAGCGGGTTGCGGAGATGACGAGGTGTCCAGATTCCCTAGCTGGGCCAGCGCCGATGATAGCGTGGGTTCCTGCGCGCCGTGAGCAATGGCCGAGAGGGAACCTGGCTCTAACTCTATAAACCCCTGTGCGTGTAAATTTTGTTGTATGTCCTCTAACATTGTAATCGCGCGTTGTTCCACCAGGGGAAGCGGCTGCTCGATGGGTTGCTCAACTGCCTGCTCCATCCAGGTCGACTGCGCTTGCTGGTCAGAAGGTGCAGCTAGTTGATCTAACCACACGGGAAGCTCCTGCTGGCCAGGTTGTTCAGCCACCTGCTCCGTCCAGGGTGAGACTGTCTCCCGGGCAAGTGGTGCGGCCAGTTGATCTAACCATGAAGGAGTCGCCTGCGGGATGGGCTGCCCTGCCACCTGCTCCGTCCAGGCTGGACTCATCTCCCGGACGGGCGACTCTCCTGCCTGATTGCTCCACTGTAAAGTTTCCTGCTCCATCCAGACCCCCATCTGCTCCTCCTGCCGTGGCTCAGCTATTGGCTCCAGCTCCTGTGTGAGGCATCTCGATCTGTGTCATGGACACATCGAGTGCCGGCTCTATTGCCGGTGGTATCGCTGTAGGCAGTTCTTGCTCAATTGATGGAGTTGTGCTCAAAGACAGCATTGCTCCGCCTGAATCGTGTTGCTCCCGTTGTGTGAGTATCTCCAGCCACGAAGGCGGTGTAGGAAGATCCGTTTCTCTAAACTCCGGTCCGCTCGTGCCAGTGCGCTCTATGTCGCCGCTTGACCAGATGCCGTAATCTGGCGACGCTTGCGAGGATTCATAGCTTTTTTGTACCCCGGCATTGCTGTCTGAACTGCTCCAGCCGAAGGCTGGACTCATGGAAGCTGCAGCGGTTTGTGTGCTGTTTGCTGTTGTAGCAGTCGGTTCCAGTGTAGGCGGTACGGTCATCGCAGCCACTGGCTGAGCATTAGCGGTGTCGGGAAGAGCGATGGGGCTTTTTTTCAATAGCGCCAGGAATGGATCATTGGGCTCACGTGCCATGAAGTCACTAAAGAGGTCGTGTGCCATGACCAGTTCGGGATCAAGTGCCTCTGCCTTCTTGATCAGCTCTCTAGCCTGTTCTAGATTGCGTGGGGCCGTGGTGTGAGCAAGTAAGAGTAAAGCTTTCAAACATGAGGGATTCTCATCAAGTATGTGTTTTGCCAGCTGCTCGACTCGATCAAACTGTTCTTCACGCCAATATGCCTCAAGTAACCCGGCGCGAGCGTCGAGGCGGTCGGGAGTAGTTGCCAATACAACCTCCCACTCCTGGATGGCTTGTGCAAGCAGATCACCGCGCATATAGAGGCGTGCTAAGCCTGCTCGTGAGAACATAAAATCCGGTTGCCCCACCCTCGTGCTCAGTGAATTGAACTCCTGCCGGATCTGGCTATTACCACGGCTGAGTTCGTATGCCTGTTGATAGCAGTCCAGCGCGGTATCGAAATCCGACAAACGCTCACTGATCAAGGCGCGATCGCAGTAGGCGACCACATTTTCTGGATCGCTTGTCAATACCCAATCGAAGCTTTGTTGCGCATCTTCCAGGTGGCCTTGTGCCAGGTAAATCTCACCCAGGAGACGCTGGGCCTCCAGTGATCCCGGAAAGTGAGTAAGAACATGCTGGCAACTAGCCAGGGCGTCATCAATGTGAGCAGAACTGAGCGCGTCCTCTGCCTGCTGTAAGTAGTCACGAAGCATTATTTGTGCCATAGAACCTGGCCTCCTCTCCTCATTTATGCACCATTGAGCAACTTCCCAAAGCACTCTGCCCGCCGCGCATCATATGGCCCGATGATGGCCAGACGACGCCACTCGGGAGCAAAGCAAGTCTGTGCAACCCGCTGGATATCTTGTGGAGTGATGGCGTCAACACGCGCGATCACCTCATCGATATCGACAATACGATTACGTATGCTCTCCTGGCCGCCCAACCAGGAAGCTACTTGCTGTGTTCCTTCCAATCCCAGAACCATACTGCCCCGTACGTAGGCCTTGATTCGACCAAGCTCATCTGCTGGTACTTCCGCCTCACACAGGTTTTTGAGCTCACCAACGATAGCTTGTATGGCCGGTTCGGTTTGTAAAGGGTCTACTCCTGCGCTCACTACCACATTACCGGTTTCATGGTAACTATTAAAATAACTACCGATGTCATAGGCGAGTCCCTGTTCTTCCCGGATCGTTTGAAAGAGCCGTGAACTCATTCCGTCCCCGAGTATGGCATTGATCAGCACGAGCGTGTAGTAATCGGGCGAGGAATGAGCGGCGCCGAGCGTCCCTAAACAAATATTGGCCTGCTCTGTCTCTTTAGTAACCAGTACGACAGGTGGCGTATCGCGCGGTGGCAGGCTCTTGCTCCATGATGCATGCTCGCGTGCCTCCCAATCGCCGAAAAGACTTTCGGTCATGTCGAGCACCTGTGCATGGTCGATGTTGCCAGCTATGCTAATGACAAGTGAGTTAGGTCGATAATACTCATCCAGGTAGCTGAGCATTTGCTGGCGCTGCAATTGTGCGACAGTTTCCTCAAACCCAGCGTCATCACGCCCCAGAGGCAATCCAGGCCACATCGCTTGATCGAGCAACAATCCCGCCCATTCCTGCGGGTCGTCACGTGTGGAACTGAGTTCTTCAAGAATGACACTGCGTTCTTTTTCGATCTCAACCGCATCGAACAGCGAATGCCGTACCATATCAGCCAGCACATTCATCACGATGGGGAGATGTTCGGCAGGTACGCGCGCAGTATAACTGGTGAGTTCTTTACCCGTACTCCCATTAAAAACACCACCAACCCCTTCAATCGTCTCCGAGATCAGCCGGGCAGTACGATAGCGCTGTGAGCCTTTAAACAGCATATGCTCGATAAAGTGCGAAATACCTGCGACGGCATTGTCTTCGTAGCGTGAGCCAACGGTAAAAAAAAAGGCGATGCTGGCAGAACGCATACCCGGCATTTGCGCGGTCAGTAGCCGCAGTCCGTTCCGCAGCGTCGTTCGCTCGTAATTCATCCGAAATGATACTTCCTTGGTCAATAGACAGCGTTGGGCATTATAGGACTGAAATCACTACCCTTTTACCCATCAGGGATTGCTTTACCTCGCAGTATTATAGACGGTTTCAGCGTATATCGCAACAAGAGAGCAGGAGAAAGGAGGAGGAGGTAGCCATTTTGGATGGTGAGGACAGGCTCCAGATATATATTTAAGTACGTGCTTCACAGGCAGGGGGACGGAGCCACTGGTCCATCCCCCACCTGCGTACGTATTATAACAAGCCGATATCTCTGGCTATCTCACCTATTCCACCCAGCGGATTCCCGTCGTCGTCATATCCACCCTGGTACTGCTGTTGCCGGTGATGACCTTCCATTTCGTGCAGCAGGAACTCGCCGCCCAGGACTGCTGCCGCGCCCCCCAGGGCCCCCACCGCCATATTACCGCCGCTACCCTGCAAAAATCCGCCTAAGCCGCCCTGTTGACCTTGTGCTGGTACATTTGCAGGAGTAGGGACGACACCTGCGAGGCTTGTATGGCAGCTGGGGCAATTAGCGGTTCCCATCGGTGCCATAGCCATACAGACAGGGCAGCGCAGCACCATGGGCTGCTGTCCCAGCATAGGCTGTTGATAGCCCATCTGACCATACTGTGGTTGTCCGTAGGGCTGTTGTGGATACTGTGGCTGCTGACCATACTGTGGTTGTCCGTAGGGCTGTTGTGGATACTGTGGCTGCTGTGTATAAGGCCCTTGCTGCGGGTACGCCGTATACGGAGCCTGTCCGGTCTGAGCCTGCGCTGCCGTAAGCGAAGAGCCGCACCCGGCACAGAAATTCGTTCCGGGCGCGTTCTGGTGCCCGCAGTTGGTGCAAAAGCTAGGTGCCGGGGTTGCTGCCGCCGCTGTTGCCGGTACTCGCGTACTCTGTCCGCAATTCGTACAGAATGCGCTGTCCACAGGAACCTCTGTCCGGCACGCCGGGCAAGGATGAGTTAATGGTTGTGAAGGAGTTGCGGTAGCAGCCACGGCAGCCGCGCTCAATGATGAACCACAATGCATACAGAACGCCGCTCCTGGTTTCACTTCTCCATTACAGCGGGGGCAGGTGCTCGATGAAGTTGGTTGTGCTGTGGCAACTTGAGTGGCCGGGGATGGCACAGGTGTTCCGCATTCCGGGCAGAATTTTTTGCCAGTGACGTCAACGCCACAGGATGTACAGGCCGCCATTTTTAGATATCCTCCTTGAATCTATAAGGACACTGCTCTCACGCATCTTAGTGCAGTGTAGCATAGATTGCCCGATTCGTCGAGATGGCGCTTATACACATTCCTTGAGCGCTGCTTTACTGCTGATGCTGCGAAGTTTCATCAGGGCTACCACTTCAAGCTGGCGTACGCGTTCACGCGAGATACCCAACTCCTTCCCCACTTCGAGGAGCGTGCGGCTGCGGCCATCACCAATGCCGTAGCGGAGTGTAATTACCGAGCGCTCCCGTGGAGTAAGCAGGGCCAGCGCTCGATGGAGTTCCTCGCCAAGCAGGTGTTGTGAAGCGGTTTCAGCAGGAGCCAGCGCCCCGCTATCTTCTAACGTGTCCGCCAGTGAGTACCGCGCCTCATCGTCTACGGGGGCATCGAGGGAAACAGGCTGTTCGATAACGCCCAGTAAATCAACTACCTCGTTCACATCTATATTGCATGCCTCTGCGATCTGCTCTGGCAGTGGCTCAAGGCCATTCTCCTGCGATAGTTGTGCCGCGACACGCCGCACCCTGCGCAAACGCGTAGCCACGTGTTCGGGTAAGTGAATTAATCTAGACTGCTCACCAGCCGCGCGGCTAACCGCCTGGCGAATCCACCAGGTGGCATAGGTGCCAAAATGGCAGCCCCGATTGTAGTCAAACTTCTCGGCCGCGCGCATCAATCCCAGGTTGCCCTCTTGAATGAGATCGATCAGGGGTACCCCGGTACTGGTATAGCGTCGCGCAATGGCAATGACCAGGCGCAGATTCGACTCGATGAGCTTGCGACGTGCCAGCTCATCTCCGCTGGCAGACCGGCGGGCAAGATCGATTTCCTCCGCGTGCGTCAGCAGGCCATATTTACGGATATCGCGTAAATAGCTCTGAAAAGCATCTTCAGTGCCTGTTGCTTGCCGGGCTGCTACTGTTCGCGCGCGCTGTGAATGGGCCGTACCCTCAGCCAATTCACCAGCTTCGTTACTCTCATCCAAGTCATCTGCTTCATTGAGTAACGCATCAGCATTGTCAACCAGCGGCAACTCTGCTGCAACCAGTGGTCCTGTGATCCTCTCCGGTGAAGTCTTGTCCAACAGCAATTCTTCGTCTGCACCCGCTTCATAATCGGATGTGATGGCGATAGGGAATACTGTTCTTTCAGGGACGTACGTGTTGAGCAAGGTCCTACGCGCTTCACTGACAGGATAAGAAATTGCCATAATCCCACACTCCCTTCAGGGGAACTACCAACAAAATCAGCTGTCGGACTGTGTGTGGCCTGGTGGTCATCACTTTCAGTTGAATAGCGCACTCACGCTATTCGTTTATCTACCTACTCTTTCTCCCTAATTGTAAAAGAATAGGCCCCGTCGCAACATCGGGTAAGCACCTTAAATAGGCTCAGGTCTTGACCGTATTTTTATTTTTGATCATTTGTAATGTAAATCATGGCGCCTTGCGTAATATCTTCGAATATACCTATACTTAATACGGTCAGCATGAGTAAAACGTTACGCTTTCCTGCGAGCGACACCCATTGTATATATACGTGTTTATATTACACGTTATCGGGCAGACCCATTTACTTCCACAGGGATAGGGCTGCTTGACCCACTAGTTCATTTGAGCGATCAACTGGCGAATCTCCCGGATCTGTCGCTTGACCCTGCCGATGTCGCGGGCGTGAGGCGCAAGTTCCACATAGGTCATCAGGTCGCGTATGGCGCGAGCATACCTTTTGAGTTGCAGGTGAATCGCGCCGCGGTCTCGTCGTTCGATGGGAGAGTCAGGTGTGAGCAGGAGAATGCGGTCACAGGTGGAGAGTGCTCGCACATAATCACCCTTGCGGAAGTAGATGTGTTTGAGGTTGCTGAGCAGGCGTACCAGCAGTTGTTTATGACTTACTGGCTCCAACCAGAGTGGATCAAAGCTGATCTTTCCTTTCAAGACGCGCGTGACTCGCTCACGACATTCCTGCTCGCTGAGCAGGCGTCCACCCTCATAGGGGTCAATATAGATCATATCCCCTGACAAATTACACCTCGCCACAAATTGCCAGGGCAGCCCGATACCATCGATCTGCACGCCTACACGCCTGCCGACTTCTATGTAGAGCAGCGAGAGGCTGATTGGTATGCCTGTCCGCCGCTCTAAAACATCGTTGAGAAAGCTATTGCGCGGGTTGTAGTAATCTTTGGTGTTACCATGAAAGTGTTCTTGATCGAACAGGACACGATTCATGGCTTCAAGTACCTGCTCTTGCGGAGGCTGGTGGGATGTGCCAGCATCGGAGAGACCAAGGACTCCCCGTACCTGTTGTGCCAGGTAGTCAAGTTTTTCCATATAGTACGCAATGTTGAGGTCAGGGTACTCCTCTTTGGCGATAAGTAATGCTGCCTGTGCCAGGTCGATAGCTGCATCTTCACCCGCGATCAATGCCTCAAATGCTTTGCGTACACTTTGCTGTGGTACGTCACCAGTGAAATCTTCTGCCATGACCACTCTATTTTCTGAACTGCCACCAGGCAACATTATTGCTAGTGATTCCTGGCATTTCCCCTAGCTATTGTATCCTACAAGGGCCCGATAAGCTAGTGAAGATTGACGCTTCTTGGTACTGCGGGATAAAATTCAGGTGAATCGCGGTAGAATTTCTACTGGCCATGTCCTATTTTTGTGATCGAGAGGAACCCGATGACAAACTCTACCTATAGCGAATTGAGAGAACAATTGCTGCAGGCAGCACGCATGCTGTTTCAGGCAGGTGTCATGTCACATAGCGGGCATGGTAATATGAGTGTAAGATTGCCACAGGCAGAGCACATGCTCCTCACTGCGACAGGCAACATTGCTCAGTTAACATACGAGCAACTGGCTGTCGTCACCTTTGACGGTGAAGTAGTAGATGGTACGCTTGATCCGACCACGCGTGAGATCGTCGCGATGCACTCTGGCGTGTATCGTGCGCGGGCAGATGTTGACTCCGTCATTCACACCCACTCACCACGTGTCACCAGTTTTGCGCTCGCCCATAAGCCATTGCCTTGTGTTTATGAAGCCTTCCTGCGTTTTGGCATCACAGAGGACATTCCTATAGCGGAATGGGCGCCGCGCGGGTCGCCAGAATCGGTAAGCAATATCGTACGCCAGCTTCAGCTTCATCCGTCAGTCCCCGCTGTCCTGCTGGCTAACCATGGCCTGCTGGCCTTTAGCCGCGACCCGCGCTCTACCGCGCAGCTCATCATCATTATGGAAGAGGCAGCCGAACTGACGCTCGATGCGCGCACACTCGGCGGAGAGCAAGGCTTCCCTCCCGGCGCTCTTGAGCAGGAGCGCCGGCATATGCAGCAGTTCGGCTCGACGCACTAGCCTCACACTGCAACTAAAAACCTATCCTCAGGGAAAGTTTACCGTCCCTTAACATATCCATAAAGCATAGTTAATGCATGAGTGCTACGGTATAGATGCGACGATAAGGGATGAGGATATATCCCAATCGTGTGGTATAGATACAATTTTTTCAATCTCGCAAGAACGCGAGTAGGAGGACGTATGGTAAAACGATCGCGCATTGCACTCGTGTTAGCAGTGGCAATGGCAGTGAGCATCCTTATTTCAGCGTGTGGGGGATCGACCCCTCCCGCAACTGGAACTGGGAACGGCTGTCCTGCCACGAAAGCGCTGACCGGGGCAGGGTCAACCTTTGATAATCCCCTCTTCTCAAAAATGTTTTCTGTCTACCCCAGTGTCAAGTGCGGCATCAATGTCAACTACCAGTCGGTTGGCAGTGGCGCGGGCATTAACGATTTACTCCAGCAGATTGTTGCCTTTGGAGCCACCGATGCCCCGATGAGCGACACCCAGCTTGCCTCGAGTAAAGCTGGCCCCATTATTCACATCCCCGTGACTCTTGGAGCCGTGGCTATCGTTTATAACGTGCCTGGCGTCACAACGCGCATTAAATTGACGGGACCTATCATCGCGGCGATCTTCCTGGGCACTATCAAATCCTGGGATGATCCCCAGATCAAGGCAGTGAATACGGGAGTAACGCTCCCTCATCTGACGATTACGGTTGCACACCGCTCCGATGGGAGTGGAACAACGGGCATCTACACCCACTACCTGGCTGCGGTCAGTCCTGATTGGATGTCGAAGGTCGGTGCCGCGACCACCGTGAACTGGCCGGTTGGTGTTGGTGGCAAGGGGAGCGCAGGGGTCGCTGCTGTTGTCCAGCAGACAAAGGGGTCCATCGGCTACGTTGAGCTGGCGTATGCGCTGGCCAACAACATCCCCTATGCGTCGATCCAGAATGCCAATGGGAAGTTTGTCGATCCATCACTGGATGGGGCAAAGGCCGATGCTGAGGGTGTGACCACCATTCCTGCTGACCTGCGCTTCTACATTGTCAATGCCCCTGGTGATACCGCCTACCCCATTTCGGGCTTCTCATGGGCAGTCGTCTACCAAAACCAGAGCAATGCCGACAAAGGGCAGGCCCTGGCTAATCTGCTGTGGTGGATGACCCACGATGGACAGCAGTACGCAACGCCACTGAACTATGTTCCCCTCCCAGCTACCATTGTGACCAAGGGTGAGGCACAGATCCAGTCGATGACCTGTGGCGGGTCGGCATGCTACAAGGCACAATAGCGATCTTTTGGAAGATGGACGACTCGTCCATCTTCCAGTACAAGGCAATGACGCCGTACAATGCGTTTGAGAAGCATAGATACCCTATCCAAAGAGAAATAATATCGCAGAAATATATATGAAGTGGAGATTGCATGCAACAACACGTATCCCTGGCGCGGGGTGGCGCTGGACAGCGTCGCCTTGCCTGGCTCACCAGGAGGTTTGGTCGCCGGCCCAGCGATCTGCTGTTTCGCGGGGTGACCCTGCTGCTGGTCTTCATCGTGCTCGCATTGGTGGCAGGGGTGGCGCTGGTGCTGCTGATCAACTCGTGGCCCACCATCCAGCAATTCGGCTTCAGTTTTCTGACGAATCTGGCGTTTGATCCGGTGCATAACGTCTTTGGCGTCCTCCCGGCTATCTTCGGAACGCTCGTGACCTCCGCCTTTGCCATGCTCTTCGCAATCCCCATCGGCGTCAGTGTGGCCATTTTCCTGGTGGATTTCTGTCCGCGCGCATTACGCCAGCCACTGGCGTTCTTCGCGGACCTCCTGGCAGCGGTCCCCAGTGTCATTTTCGGCCTTTGGGGCTTCCTCGTCCTGGCGCCCTGGCTCCAGCAAACAGGTGAACCCTGGCTCCAGCAGCACCTGGGCTTCTTGCCGTTCTTCCAGGGCGAGATCCATGGCCTGGGCCTGCTCGCTGCCGGGATGATTCTCACGATCATGGTACTTCCGCTCATCATTGCCGTCTCACGCGAGGTGATGCTGGTGGTCCCCACGGCACAGCGTGAAGCCATGCTGGCATTGGGAGCCACGCGCTGGGAAGTGATCCGCTATGCCGTGCTGCCCTTTGCGCGTATTGGCATCCTGGGTGGGATCATTCTGGCGCTTGGGCGTGCGCTCGGGGAGACGATGGCGGTCACGATGGTAATCGGGAATCAAGCCAGTCGACCGACGGCGAGCCTGTTCGATACGGGCTATACCCTCTCCAGTGTCATCGCTAACCAGTTTGGAGAGGCAACCCCCGGGCTCTTTCTCTCCGCCTTACTGGAGGCAGGTCTGATTATATTCATCATCACCTTGATCACGAATTTCCTGGCGCGATGGCTCATCTCCAGCCTGCAGCAAAAAGGAGCACGCGCATGAGTACCACCGTGAATCCCTTCCAGCCGCAGCGCTCTGCCCTGGATCTGCGGCGGCAGGCAGGCAATGCCCTGGTCATTGCGTTTACGACGTTGTGCGTCGCTTTTGCCGTGGGTGTGCTGCTCTACCTGCTCTTCTACGTCCTGGGCCAGGGCATCCGCTTCATCAACCTGGATGTCTTTACAAAACTCCCCACACCGAACGGAGAGCCGGGTGGAGGCATGGGAGAAGCGGTCCAGGGAACACTGATCTTGTTGGGGCTGGCAGCCCTGTTCGGCGTGCCGCTGGGCCTGTTCACGGGCATCTATCTGGCCGAATTTGGGCGAGGGCGTTTTGCCAATAGCGTGCGCTTCCTGGTTGACATGCTGACCGGTATCCCCACTATCATCTTCGGCCTCTTCGCCTGGGTGCTCATTGTGGTGCCGCAGCAAACCTTTTCGGGCTTTGCCGGTGGCGTGGCCTTGGGGATTATCATGATCCCGATCGTGGCACGCACCACCGAAGATGTGCTGCGCCTGGTACCAAAAGAACTCCGCGAGGCTTCGCTCGCTTTGGGCGCGACAGAGGCGCGTACGATCACCAGAGTCGTATTGCCGGCAGCACTTTCCGGCATTATTACCGGGATCCTCCTGGCACTTGCCCGCGTGGCAGGTGAGACGGCGCCGCTGCTGATGACGGCCTTTGGGACGACGTTCTGGAATACAGATATCACCCAGCCAATGGATGCGCTGACGCTGCGCATCTTCGTGTTTACCGAGAGTCCTTACCCGGTGCAGGTCCATCAGGCGTACGCGGGCGCGTTTGTTTTGATTTTGCTCATTGTGATCGCCTCGTTTGCTGTGCGTTGGGTCACCGGTGGTTTCAAGCGCCGGGCATGATACATGAAGCCGGGGAAATGTCCCTGAGAGAAAGGAGCCAGGAACAAGATGTCAATTAGCGTTCAACACTTGAACGCCTGGTATGGCCCCAAGCAAGCCCTCTACGACATCAATCTTACGCTTGAGCCACTGAGTGCCACCGCGATGATCGGGCCCTCGGGCTGTGGCAAGTCGACCTTTGTACGCTGCCTCAATCGCATGCATGAAGAGATACCGGGTGCTCGCGTCGAGGGCTCGGTGCAGGTGGATGGCGTCGATATCTACGCACGTTCCATCCAGCCAAGGTATGTGCGGCAACATATCGGCATGGTCTTTCAGCAACCGAATCCACTGCCGTCACGCAGCATTTTTGAAAATGTGGCGATTGGTCCGCGCATCAACGGTTTGGCGGGTGGATCAGCCGTGCAAGAGGTGGTAGAACGGAGCTTACGGCAGGCGGCGCTGTGGGACGAGGTCAAGGATAAGCTGTCTGCAGCGGCGACAGAATTGTCTGGTGGGCAGCAGCAGCGGCTTTGTATCGCACGAACGCTCGCCAATAACCCGAAGATTCTGCTGATGGATGAACCCTGTTCTGCTCTTGATCCCATCTCTACACTGCAGGTTGAGGAGCTGATTGGGGAACTCAAGCAGACCTATACCATTATTATTGTGACGCACAATATGCAGCAAGCCGCGCGTGTAGCGGAGAGAACCGTCTTTTTCCTCCTGGGAAGAATCATCGAAGAAGGAAAGACGCCAGATCTGTTCTCTCGCCCGCAGAAGAAAGAAACAGAAGATTACGTAAGCGGACGGTTCGGCTGATGAATCAGGCTAAAAACGAGGAGAGTGCTGATGTCAAGTACCCCATAGCTAAAGCCAGGGGCTTGTAACTACCCACGTACGGGCGCTACTATAGGCCGCTTGACTGGCGACCTGAAAGGGGATACGCAAACACTTTTACCGAGAAGACGAATTCTCTTCTCGAACCCATGTGTTTAGTTGGAAACGTGCGAACGCCTGTAAACCGTTGCTTCCGGTGGAAGTGCCTGAAAGGCGTAGCTCCTCTGTATACGGTTGGGGAAACGAAAGGTTGCAGCTTCGCTGCCCATTTTTCCTCCCCGTGTCTAAAGACAGGGGTACCCAAAATGGAGGTTTTGATGAATACTTCGACAGATGCGTATAGCGGCAATATGGTGACCATCCCGCAAGGAGCCAGTATCTTCTCACGGAAGGTAGCGCGGAGCGGCCATATCTCGTACGAAGGTCGCCCATATTTCATCAGTAAGGCGCTTGCCGGTCGCTATATTCGCCTGGTGGTGCTGGCTGATCGCCTGATTGTCGATGCGGCTATTCCATTGCACAAAGAGTATCCGTTGGTATAGGATGTATGTAAAGACTGTGGGGGAGCCAAAGGTTGGCCCCTTGTGGTCCGCAATGTTCGAGGAGGTCGCATGGAGGCCCAAATCAACCAATCTACTCAGCAACAGAGAAAAACCACCGGGGCCACGGATGATCTGTCTGCCGTTCCTGCTCTGACAAAGGTGCGGTTCGGTGAGACCCCTCTGGTGGTGAATCGAGAAGCTGATACCAAGATAGATGTGCGCCATGTGAACTTTTATTATGGGGAGAAGCAGGCGCTCTACGATGTCACGCTGCCGATACGCGAACGCCAGGTCACGGCGCTCATCGGCCCATCGGGCTGCGGGAAAACGACCTTCTTGCGTACGCTCAATCGCATGAACGATCTCATTCCCAAGACGCGTACCGAGGGTGAGGCTATGCTGGATGGAGAGAATATCTATGACAAAGCGGTCGATGTAGTCAGCTTGCGCCAGCGGGTGGGCATGGTCTTCCAGCGCGCAAATCCGTTTCCACAATCGATCTTTGAGAATGTCGCCTACGGTTTGCGGATCCAGAGAAAACCGGGCAAAGAAATAGAGGAGATCGTGGAGCAGAGCT
>WNGJ01002507.1_pt1 | contig 18640 bp, 18 predicted proteins | sample 5400611 | NCBI WGS metagenome assembly WNGJ01 (sample SAMN13153375, study PRJNA577476) | soil metagenome | isolation source: 40 cm soil or saprolite under Garry oak tree replicate 1 | place: USA:California | collected 2016-06-15 | reverse complement strand
TGGTCGCGGGCGCTATCGCCGTCCTGCTGGCTGCACTGTGGATGAAGAATGGACGTCCAGGCGCGGGCTGGGTTTACTTCTTCACGCTCTCGTCGATTCGCGTGACCTCGGTCGCGCTCGCAATCGTGAGCCTGCACAATGCGGTGCTCTTGCAATCACTGACCGGTCCCGCGTAGCCCTCGAGCCTGAGTGGGGTCAGGCGGAAGTCGAAGCCGCCTCCGCGGACTTGACGTGCGTCGAGCCAGGAGCCTGTGCGCGAAGCGGAAGATGCAGCGTGAATGTGCTGCCTTTTCCCGAAGCGGACTCGACGGTGATCTCTCCACCGTGCAAGCGCGCCAGCTGACGTCCTAGGTACAGGCCCAAACCAGTTCCCGGCAGGTGATCCGTGTGTGGCGTCGAGATCCGACCGAACCGCGTGAAAAGAATCGGCAGGTCTCCTTGCGCGATCCCCACTCCGCTGTCCTTGACCGCGAAGCGCGCGATGCCGCCACGTGCCGTGAGCTCGCACTCGATGACACCACCATCCGGTGAGTACTTGATGGCGTTGCTCACCAGGTTGGAGACGATGGTCTTGACCCTTTCAGCGTCAACTCGAACAGGTACACGCCGGCCGGGGGTCCTCAGCGAGAACTCATGCCTTTCATCGACCAGTGGCCTCGCCGCTTCGACCGCCTCGATCACGACGTCGCGCAGGTCGATCTCGGCGGGGCGGAGCATCAAGGCTCCATCCTCGAGCCGGGCGGCCTCGATCATCTGCTCGATCAGCGCGTTCATCTCCATGACCTTGGCCGAGATGACAGGCACGGCCTTGCGTCCGCGTTCGTTGAGGTCGCCCAGCAAGCCCCCCTCGAGCATCGAAACGTAGCCCCGGACGACAGTCATCGGTCCGCGGAGCTCGTGCGAGGCGAGGTTGAGGAACTGTGTCTTGTTCCTTTCGATTGCGGCCAGGCGCTCGGTTACCTTCGCACGCTCGAGGCCTGCCGCGACCGCGCTCGCGTAGCCCTGCAGCTGGTTGACCTCATCGCTTCCAAATAGCGGTGTGAACGTTCCGGCGGTGACGCCCAGATGGCCGGCGCCCTCTGTCAGGCGCAGCGGCACGACGATGGCTGCGCCCCGCCCGGGCAGGGCTCGCTCGAGCCCGCCGTCCGGCTCCACTCTTCTGCCCGACATGATCTCTTCGACCTCGCCACGAGTGACACCGGCGCTGGCCATCAGGGCTCCTTGCGAATCGACTATGAAGGCGCCCTCGGCGCCGAGCAGCCGCCTCGCCCAACCTGCGGCCTTTTCCGCCAGCTCCTGCCGCGTGGAGCTGAAGATCAAAAGGTCCTGGATGGCGGACCGGAGCTCAGACTCCTCCCCCATCCGCCAGATGCGCCGGAGCAATGCCGGCGGCGCAAAGCTGACGTAGATCACCGGCACGATCGCCAGCGCGATGAGCTGCGTGATGACGATCGCAAGTGGACTCTGAAGGGCCGAGCCGCCGAGGACGTCCACCACCAGGATCGCGATCAGGACCGCAAAGCCGAAGCTGAGCGCTCGCATGCGAGCCTGCTGAACGCTGGGCATGCCGCGGCTCGCGAGCCAGAACCGGACGATCGGCTCGCCTGTGAAGAGCGACCACGCCAGGATGATCTCCAAACCGACAACCGTCATCACGGCGCGATCGGCATTCGCCAGGACCGTGACCGCCGCAACACCGACCAGGCAGCTCACGATCAGGAGCGCAGTTGCCGCCTGCAGGGCGCGCTTGCTGAGCGGAAGGAACGCGTCGCGGAACCTGAGCACGAAGTAACCGGAGACCTCGAACGCGACGACCACCAGGATTCCTAAGACGGTGGATGGTCCGATCAAGGTCTGGATCGGACCAAGCGCGGCGACGATGGCGAGTGAGACCAGGGAGATCGCCAGCATGGCCTGGGCCGTGCCGCGATGGCGGTACCACTCCCTTACGGTTGCCGCACCGAGCAGGACGAAGCCCAGCGCGGTGAGGTCTTGCGCGAGGCGCTCAGCGAGAATCAATGATCAGTTAGTCGGTTCTCGCCGCCCTCGTCGGGCTTGGTCGATCCATCCGGGAATGGATTGCGAGACGGTGGCCGGGGTAACGCGAGACTTCACCAGGTACTCGATCGCTCCGAGCGCCAACCCCCGGTCGATCATCGTCGGCTCGCCGTAGTTGGACAGAATCACCACGGGTGGATGCTGAGGAAAACGCGTCTTGATGTCGGCCATGATCTCGAGCCCGCTCCGATCGGGCAGCAGGAGGTCCAGGAGCACGATGTCCGGCTGGGTGGAGGCCATCGCCGCGAAGCCATTCTCGCCGGTGGTCGCCACCGTGACCCGATACCCGTCGTACTCGAGCTGCACTCGATACATCTCCGCGATCGCGCCGTCATCCTCGATGAGGAGCACGTGGACCGCCTGCCCCGCATTGGGGTCGCGATTGCCCGCGAATCCCTTGCCCAGGCCGATGATGGCCCCCGTCCCGACGCCGAAGCCCGGCAGCCAGAGCGAAACAGGCAATGGATCCGCGGCAACCAACGATGGGGCAGGACTCCTCACCTCAACCAACCCTTCCCCGTGATCATAAGGCGACCGTCTCCGGTACCGGCCCGTAAACTGGCAGTTCAAGTTCCGGTCGCGGGGCGCCCGGAGCCAAACGGGGGGAATGAAAGGCCGTGACGACGGCGGATCCGCTGGAAGTCAGTGTGAGGGAGGCGCTTGAAGCGGTTCAGGCAGCTTGCCTGGAGCTGGCGCGCCTCAAAGAGCTCGACGAGATAGCGCTATCCGCACTTGGATCGGCTCTTTCGCTGACTAAGTCATCGGTGGCGTTCCTGGGCCTGACCGACGCGAGCGGCGCTTATGACCGGGTTTACTCGCGATCTGCCGACAGCTCCGTGGTCGGCCAGCGCGAGGAGGCCGAGAAGCTGATCGCCTCCGCAGCCTCGAGCAGCCACCCGTCGATCTGGGGGCACCCGCTGATGTGCGGTGGCGAAACCATCGGCATGATCGGAGTGGCCCGCGGCCTCGGCTATTCTGATTTCCAGCGGCACGCCTTCGCCACATTTGCCGGCCAGGTGGCGTCCTCGATCCAGGCCGCGGTTCTTCGACAGAAGCGGCAGGACATGGTCGACGCGCTGATCAACCTTCGCGCCGACCTCGAGCGGATAGAGAAGGAACGCCTTGTCGCCGCCGAGCGTGCTGAAAGCGCGAGCCGCGTCGAACGCGCCCACGACGTCTCCGTCGAGGCACTCCTCGCCGTTTCGGTGCACGCGCGCGCCGGCCAGGACCTCACCGAGTTCTATCAGAACCTTGCCGAAAGCGTCGCTGGTTTGGTCGGCGCGAAGCGAGTGCTCTTCTGGCAGCTCGACGACAAAGGCATGCTCGGCCCGCTGCCGGGCGGGTATGGAGTGGACGCTGCTTTCATCTCGCGCCTGTTCCCCATCGCATGCGACCCGGACGGACAAGATCTGCAGAGCCAGGTGGTCTACAAGGACGTCATCTTCCGCGCCGCCGCGGGCGACGAATCGGCGGATTCGGCGCGCGTTCTGGAGTTCCTCGGCGTCGCCAGCGCGATCAGCGTGCCGTGGCGCGCCGGCGAGCAGCGGCTCGGCCTGGTTGCCGCATATGACTCGACGCGAGCAGAAGGTTTCACGCGCGAGGATGGCTGGGTGCTGCAGAAGGCCGGGCTGGCAGCCGGCCTCGTGTGGCAGCTGAAGCTGGCGGAGGCGGGCCTCCAGGAGACGGTCGACCGCCTGCAGACGGTGGACGCAGCGCGGCAGATGCTTCTCAAAACTGTTTCGACCGCGGTCGACAACGAGCGCAAGCGATTCGCCAACCAGCTCCATGACGACGCACTGCAAAAGCTGACTGCCGCAGAGCTCCAGCTGGGCCGTGTCGGGGAGTCGGAGCGGCCGAACCAGCCCGCGCTGCGCCAGGCGCTGAACCTGATCACTCAGACAGAGGATGCCCTGCGACGGCTGCTGTTCGAGGTGCGGCCGCCCGCGCTCGAGGACCCAGGCGGGCTCGAGGATTCCGTCCGCGCCAGGCTCGCGATGATGAAGTCCCTGACCGGTATTGAGGCTGAGCTCCAGCTCGACCTGCCTGACCAGCTCAGCTACGAAATCAAGTCCAGCGTCTTCCGGCAGCTCGCGGAGGCCATCACAAACATCGAGAAGCACGCGCGCGCGACGCAGGTGCAGGTCCAGCTAACGTCGACAGCCGGCGCTGTCCACGGGAGCGTAGTGGACAACGGTCGCGGCTTTGTCGTGGCGGAGAGAAACAACCTTCCGGGGCACATGGGCTTGCTGGCCCTCAGGGAGAGGGCCCTGATGGCGGGAGGCTGGTACAAGATTGAAAGTCAGCCGGGCCTGGGCACCAGGATCGAGTTCTGGATGCCGATCAGCGGGTAGCCGCCGGAGGACCAGGGGATCGTTTTGACCCGCCGGAGCCGGCACTCGGTGGCATCCTGATGACGCGATAGCCGCCGGAGCCGGCACTCGCGCCTCTAGGTCTCTTAGGTTTTTGTCGCCAGCAGCTGTTCGCGGAGCTCGTGCTGGAGCGCTCGCGAGTCGAGGGAGGCCGAAAGGTGCCCGGCGAGCTTCTGCCTGAGCGGCTCGGGCAGGAGGTGTTCGAGTTCCGCACGCGCCTCGTCGGGGCCTGCGACAAAGATGCGGTCATACAGCCCTGATTGCATCTGTTTCTGGATGCGCTGGACGACCGTCTCGAGGTTCGCCTTCATCCGGTTGTCGGCTTTGCGCTGATTGCTCGCCGCGGAGGTGCCGCCTGCCTTTGTGTGCTTGACCACCTGGCCCTCGAACTCGCCGATCGGGCGCACGTCATCGAGGATGAATGCGAAAAGCTTGGCATGCTCCTTGTCGGCCACCGCGATCAGCGCCGGCGGAAACCGTTCGAGCTCGCGCTCGATCGGGGTGAGCAGGAGGGGGCCGACCTCCAACCTGGTCTCAGTTTCCGTCGGAAGCTTGACCAGCTCGAGGACCCCGGCGGGCTCGTCAGCAAACCCGGCGAGAGCGGGAGAGCCCGCGGGCTTCACGATCGACATGTGCTCACGCAGCCGTGGCAGCTCGCGCTCCATCACCTTGCGCTCGTCGTCGTCGAGCCGGTCCTTGTACCTTCGCTTGAGCTTCCCGAACTCGGTGTCGTAGAAACGCGCGTCAAAGCCCTCGGCCCGCACCGGGATGTAGATGCTCAGCGCGCGGTCGGATGCGTGCTTTAGATCAGGCACGAGGGCGTACAGGGATTTCACGTATTTGTTGAGGTTGATGTTCCTGGTCACGATCCCTAGCGTAGTCCCCCATCTCGATGGATCATTGAGAACTATGGCAGCCGCCGCAGCCGGTAGCTGGGGCAAGGGGGGAGGAATTGGGACGAATTTAGCGGCGGATTCCGGCGGCCATTGCTTCGAGGCGGCGGATCCTTTCTTCGAGTGGTGGATGCGTGCTGAACAGGTTCGAGAACGCTTGGCCCGAGAGTGGATTGACGATGTAGAGATGAGCGAACGCGGGCTGGGCGGTCTGCGCTGGCACTACCTGCGTTGCCCTCTCGAGCTTGCGCAGCGCGGACGCCAGCGCCATCGGATCGCCTGAGACCTCCGCTCCGGTGTGGTCGGCTTCGTACTCCCGTGACCGTGAGACGGCCAGCTGGATCAAGGTGGCCGCGATCGGGGCCACGATGATCATGAGCAGCCCGACGAGGACTCCTCCCGTCCCCTGGCTGTCACGTGAATCCCTACCGCCGAAACCGCCGAACATGAGGCCCCACTGAGCCAGGTTCGCGATCATCGTGATGGTGCCCGCCAGCACCGCCACGACCGAGCTGATCAGGATGTCGCGGTTGCGCACGTGCGCGAACTCGTGAGCCAGCACCCCGTAGAGCTCCTCCTCGTCGAGGATTTGCAGCAGGCCCTGGTTGACACAGATCGCGGCGTGGGATGGGCTGCGACCGGTGGCAAATGCATTGGGCGATGGATCGGGGCTCACGTAAACCCGAGGCTTGGGCACGCGGTACTGAAGCGCCAGGCGGTCCGCGAGGCGGTGGAGCATCGGGGCGTCGGCCGGCCCAACTTCCTTGGCCTGGGCTGCCGCAAGCGCGATCTTGTCGCTGAACCAGTAGGCCACGCCGTTCATGACGATGGCGATGCCCAGGAAAAGAATCATGCCGCTGTTGCCCAGCCATACCCGGCCGATAAGCACCAGAAGCACCGTGAGCAGGACCATCCAGAAGGCCGTTTTCAACTGGTTCATCTCAGTTGATCCTTCCCAGGTCCGGCCGGTCCTAATCCCCCTTGGCGGCGGCCTTTCTCGCTCTGACTAGCGCGGGTTGGTCTGCTCCCAGATCGCCTGGCAGCGGATGCAACGAGTCGCGTCGGGCAGCGCCTCCAGGCGCTCAGGCGCGATCTGGCCGGAGCAGTCCTCGCACACGCCGAATCCCCCGTGGGCGAACCGGTCGCGGGCGTGCTCAGCGATCGCGGCGTCCTGCTCGAGGATGCGCTGGATCGTGTCGGTGGTCGCGCGATCGATCACGACCTGCGCGAAGTCGGGCTCTCGAAATCCTTTGCTCATACCAATCCAGTATGGCTCCCAGCCCGCCCGGATTCCACGTTGATTGATTTAATGGTGAGGAGTTGAGCTCATACGCAAGGACTGTCGCCCGGTATTACGAGGGATGGCGATTCACCAACGAGCGCCTGGTGGACACCATCGGCGCTCTGGGTTCAGAACAGCTCGAGTTGAGGCCCGCACCCCATCTATGGCCGATCTGGGCCACGGCGGGGCATCTCGCTGGGGCGCGGGTGTACTGGTTGTGCGTGGTAGCAGGGGAACCTGGTGCCGAAAGCACACCGTTCCTTGATTCAGCGAACGAGGGGTGGGAGGACAACCTGGACCATCCCCGCCCGGCGAACGAGCTCGTTTTCGCGCTTGAATCCTCGTGGGCCATCGTCGCCCGCTGCCTGGATGAATGGACGCCCGAGATGCTCAACGTCGAGTTCGAGCGAGGGCGCGATGGCAAGACTCAGGTCCACACGCGCCAGTCGATCCTCATGCGCCTCATCACCCACGACGCCTCTCACGCCGGCGAGATTTCGCAGACTCTCGGGATGCACGGGGCGCAAGAGCTCGACTTGTGGACGGGTCGTGCTCCTACCCGATAGAAGTAAGTTCCGTGCTGAGTGCCCAGAGTCGCCGCGCGGCGGCGGCGTCATAAGAGAGCTTCGATGACTTGGTGGCCACGCCCTTCTGGCTGAAGAAGCTCCCGCTGACTCCCTTCACCTCGGAGGAAGATGCAAGGAAGACGGTGGGCTTTGCACCGTTTGCCACCGAACCTCTCATCATCGAGAAGATGCTGAACGGAAATGGAACTCTCATGTTCGTCTTCACAAACCCGGGCTCCACGACGTTGGCTGTGACTCCGGTGCCCGCCAGGCGGCGTGCCAGCTCGTATGTAAAGAGCACGTTGGCGAGCTTGGAGGCGTTATAGACGCGAATCTCGTTGTAGCCACGAACAGCTTGCACATCGTCGAAGTCGATCTTGCCCATGGTGTGGGCTGCCGATGAGACAGTCACGATCCGGCTCGGAGCGCTCGCCTCGAGGATGGGCAGCAGCAGGTTGGTGAGGAGGAAAGGGGCCAGATGATTGGTCGCGAACACAGCTTCGATCCCATCCACCGTCTCATTTCGCTTGGGAAGCGTGATGCCTACGTTGTTGACGAGCACGTGCAGCCGGTCGTGCGTGGCTTTGAATTCGCTCACGAGCTGCCGGATCGACTTTTGTGACGACAGGTCGGCGACGAGAAGCTCGACCTCGCGGTTTCCGGTTGTCGATTCCACCGCTGCACGTGAGGCCTCACCCCGCGCGCGATCCCGGCAGACCATCACCACGTTCGCTCCCATGCCGGCCAGCGCGAGCGAGATTTCCTTTCCCATGCCGGCGTTCGCGCCGGTAACCATGACGACCTTCTCACGCATGGCGCCGGATGAGCTGCTTTGATTCTCCACGCTTCACTCCTTGGCCAGCTGCCGCGTTATCGGTAATTTACCACTACTGTAACTGACCACAATGGTCGAGGATATCCTTCCGGGCATGTCCCCGCCGCGAAAGAGAGCCTCGCCCCCGTCGGAGCACCTCAGGTTGGAGGGCGAGGTCGTGGGCCTGTGGTTCGAGATGCAGGCTCGACTGGAGGGGCATTTCACCGAGCTGGCCGCGCAGCACGGGCTTTCGGCTGTCCAGGCGAAGGTCCTCCTGCAGCTGCAGCCGGATGGTGCTATGACAATGCGGGCGCTGGCAGGGCAGCTGCAGTACGACGCTTCCAATCTGACGGGCGTGGTCGACCGCCTGGAGGAGATGGGCGCCGTTCGCCGCCAGCCCCAGCCCAATGACCGCCGCGCGAAGAGGGTCGTTCTGACTGCGGAAGGCCAGCGCCTTCGCCAGGCCTTCTGGGAGCGGCTTACTAACAAGTCGGGGCCGTTAGGGAGCCTCAATACCCGCGATCTCACAAATCTGCGCGTGCTACTGCGCACAGCCATGCGGAGAGCGCCGTCTTAAAGTCAGGATGTGCACCGGTTCGAGCGGTGGCTGCCGGTTTCCGGCCTGCTCGCGGTCGTCTCGCTGGCGCTGACGGGGCTCATCTCGCCGCCGCCGCCGATCGCAGGAGCCCCCCCGGCCGAGATCGTTTTGTACTATGCCCACCACCACACCGGCCTGGAAGCCGAGAGCGTCGCGGACTGCATCGGCGCGCTCCTCGTGGTCGTGTTCGCGGCGACCTTCCATGCCCGCATTCGAAGCATTCCTTCCTTGGTGGGATTCATCGGCGCGGCCATCTTCGCCGCCTGCACGCTGGTCCAGGTGGCGGCGTTCCAGGCGCTCGCCTATCGACAGAACCCCGACCCCGCCCGCGCGGCGCTGCTCAACGACCTACAGGTTTTTTCCTTTCAGGTCACCACTTTTCCAGCTCTGCTGTTTCTCGCGGCCGCTTGCCTCGCGATCCTTCGCTCAGGTGTGATGCCGAGGTGGCTGGGGCTGGCGGCTGCGGCGGCGGCCGGCCTGCAGGCTGTCAGCTGGGTTTCGTTCTTCGCGGCGCCGGGCGGGCTGGCGGCGGGCGCATACCCGGACATCGTCGCCTTCGCCGCCATGCTTGGATGGATCGTGGCGTGTTCGATAAGCATGGTCGCTGCCGTCCCCCACCTCCCCACCACGCCTGCGCCGGACCTCCCTGGCAAGCGGGGAGGTGTTCTCTAGCCGCTTGTAGCCGAGTTTGGCCACCTCTGGACCGGGTACGTATATTCGTGAGTGATGAGCGATCCCAACGTCGTGAGGTGTCCAAACTGCGGGCAGAAGTCTCGCGTGCGGGCCGCGGCCGAGGGTGTTCCCCACTGCCCTAAGTGCGGCAAGCCGCTTCCGTGGCTCGCCGAAAGCGGTGTGTCGGACTTCAATGCGGTCGCCGAGATGAGCCCGATCCCGGTGCTGATCGATTTCTGGGCGCCGTGGTGCGGGCCCTGCAAGATCGTCGCCCCGGCGGTCGAAAAGCTCTCCCAGGACCTGGCCGGCCAGCTGAAAGCCGTGAAGGTCAATACCGACCTGGCGCCCGAGCTGCAGGAGAGGTTCGGAGTCCGGGGCATCCCAACCCTGGTCCTGATGGACGGCGGGAAGGAGCGCGACCGCGTGGTCGGGGCGATGGGCGTCGACGCGCTGCGGCAGTGGGTCGGGCAGCGCCTGCCCGCACGATCGAAGTAACCGCAAACCGTCAGCCGGTGTTCTGAAGGCCGGCCGCGACTCCGTTCACGGTCACTAGCAAGACCTGCTCGAGGCGCTCCCGCTCGCCGCGCCCGACGGCGTCGCCGCGCAACGCCTCCAGCGCGTGGAGCTGTATGTGGGACAAAGCGTCCACGTATGGGTTGCGCAGCTCGACGGCCCATGAGAGAACCCGATGGTTTTCGAGCAGCCTCCGGTGGCCGGTCACCGCAAGCACGCTGTCGATGGTCAGGTCGTACTCCGCCAGGACCTGATCGCTCAGGTCCGGCCGGTCGCCAAGCGCGAGGTACCGTTCGGCGATCCGGCGGTCGGTCTTGGCGAGGCTCATCTCCGCGTTGTCAATAAGGACGTTGAAGAGCGGCCATTCGGCATAGGCATCGCGCAGCTCCGCCAGGTCTGCAGCGGCCATCCCGCTACCGAGCCCATACCAGCCGGGAACGTTGAGCCGCATCTGTGACCAGGCGAATACCCACGGGATCGCCCGGAGCTCTTCGAGCCTTTCCGATTGGCTGCGCCGAGCCGGCCGCGAGCCCAGCCTGAGGCGGCCGAGCTCGTCGACCGGGCTGACCCGGCCGAACCACTCCTCAAAGCCGGCGCTCTCGACCAGACCGCGGTAAGCGGCCCGGGCCGGGGCGTCGATCTGGCCGCCGAGAGCCTGGTAACGCTCCTGCGCTTTCCGCGCCACCTCATCAACCTCAATCGAGCTCATGAGCACAGCCGATGCGACCTGTTCCAGGTGGCGGCGCGCGATGGCGGGATTGGAGTAGCGGGCAAAGACCACCTCACCCTGCTCGGTGACCTTGAAATGGCCCGCGATCGAGCCGGGCGCCTGAGCGCGAATGGCTCGGTTGGCCGGCCCGCCGCCGCGGCCGAGGGCTCCGCCGCGACCATGAAACAAGGTCAGTCCCACCTTTCGGTCCGCGGCCCAGCGGACGAGGTTGACCTGGGCCGCGTAGAGGGCAAGGCTGGCCGAGACCGGCCCGACCTCCTTGGTCGAGTCGGAGTAGCCGAGCATCACCTCCAACCGACCTGTCTTCTCCAGCTGCCGGCGCACCGGCTCGAGCTCGACCATGCCGTCCAGCACCGCTGTCGAGGCCCGCAGGTCTTCGACCGTCTCAAACAAGGGCACCACCTCGAGGTCGGGACCGGCTGCCTGCGCGAGGGTGAAGACGGCGGCGATGTCGCCGGCGCCCTGGGTGAAGCTGACTATGTACCGCCGGCAGGCGTCTGCGCCGAAACGGTCCTGAATCTGCTTGATCGCTCGAAAAGTCGCCAGCACCTCCTCGGTCTCGGGCGACGGTTTGCCCGACCTGACCTCGGCCAGTGCGAGAGCGTGACTGCGGCTGTGCTGGCGGACCTCGAGCTCCGCGAGGTGGAACCCAAACGTCTCCGCCTGCCAGATGAGGTTCTGGAGCTCACCGAAAGCCAGTCGCTTGGCACCTGCCGCCGAAAGCGACCGCTGCACTGCCCGCAGGTCGTCGAGCAGATCCTTCGGAGACTGGTACGCAGCCGGCGCGGCCGCCAGGCGGGTCGCCCTCACCCGCTCCGCCACATATAAGAGGTATTGGCGGTGCTGCTCGGATTGGGACCGAGCTTCGATGTCTGCGAAGCGAGCGGGGTCGGCATGCCGGGCCGAATCGAGACGCGACCTAAGCCCCTGGTCTGGCGCGGTCGTCACCGAGTCTGCGGTCAGGGCGCGGCCGATGCGAGTGACCGCGGCCTCGAACCCGCGCAGCACATGGTCGGCGTGGATCTCCATCGCCCGGACGGTCACATCGGCCGTGACCGTCGCATTGCCGTCGCGATCGCCGCCGACCCAGCTCCCGAGGCGGATGAACGCCGGGGCAAGAGGAGGGCGCGACCCGGCGTCGTCAGGTGCCAGAGCGGAGTCGAGGTCGCGATAGATCTCGGGCACAGCTCGAAACAGTGTCTCGTCGAAGATCGCCATCACGGAGCGGACCTCGTCGAGTGGATGCATCGCGGTGCTGCGGAGCTGCGCAGTACGCCAGAGGGTGTCGATCTCCTCGAGCAGGCGCCTCCTCCCTTCGCGCTCCTCTCGGCCCGACATACGCGGGTCGTCGAGCACCTCGAGCTGAGCGCCAACCCGAGCGATGGCCGCCACCACAGCGCGCCGGCGCGACTCGGTTGGATGAGCGGTAAGAACCGGCTGGATCAACAGGTCCGCGAGGAGCTCGTTGAGCCGGTCTTCGCCCTGACGGGATCGAATCTCGGCCACCGCTTCCGCAAGCGATTCCGACAGCAGCTCCGTGCCTCGGTCGCGCTCGCGTAAAGCGCGAGCCCGATGACGTTCCTCAGCCAGGTTGATCAGCTGGAAGTAGCAAGTGAACGCACGAGCCACCTGCTCCGCCCGGTCGAGCGTCCATGATGCCACGAGGCGAGCGGCCTGGCGCTCGTCCTCGTCGCTCTCGCGCGCGGCAATCACCGTGCGGCGAAGGAGCTCGACGTCCTCCAGCAGCTCGGGACCGCCGTACTCCGCGAGCACTTGCCCGAGTACCTCGCCAAGCAGGCGCACTTCCCGGCGCAACGGCGCCGGCATCTCGATCCGGGCCACGTCGCGCGATTTCACGCGGTTGCGCGCTGTCGCCGCGGGGACCTGATCAGCGCCGCGGCGACCCAGACGACCCAGACCACCTCGAGAATGACCCGGATCCAGACGGGACCGATCGGAGACGGGATGAGGATGATTCCACTGTCCACGGCCTCGAGCAGCGCGACGACGCCAAGCAGCAGCGTCAGCACGGCCAGACGCTCGGAGGGGACAACGCGCACGGCCGCGAGCCATCCCAAACCGAGCACCGCAACACCTGGAGCGGCGAGGAAGTAGAGCTGGTTCAGCGACGCCGCGACCAGCAGTACCGAGCCCAGGCCCACGAGGAACAGAGCCGCCATGGATAGCGGTCCAGGCCGCCCGCTTCGCCGCACGAGCAGCAGGGTTAGAAGGAGCAGGGCGACGAGCTGAATGGCCGGAGCGATGACTTCGATGTTCGCCGAGAGCCCGACCGAACCCGGTCGTGGCGGAGTTTCGAACCAATCACAACCTGCGGGAAACGCCTGCTTCGCGAGGTCGTAGCCGGAGCAATTCGCAAACAGGACGACGGTATTGGGGTCGGAGATGAATCGGTGCTGAGCGCCGGCCGGGCAGCCGGGCATGGCCAGGGGTTGGACCATGTCGGTTCCCAAGGTCTGCCAGCAGTTCCCTGTGCCTTCGCCGTCCCAGAAAAAGTCGATCCCGTTGCGCAGGCGGTCCCCGCCGGCGCTGGTACCCATATGGTTGCCCAGATAGCGGTTGTAATGCGAGGTCTCCCCTTGCGAGGACATTCGGGTGTCGTCGCGGAGAACGCCAGGGACCCAGGTCTGCACGAAACCGATCTTCCAGTTGTCGTAGACCCAGTTATCGCGGAAGACGTTGTAGTTGCCCCCGATGACCAGGACGCCGGTCCCCACCGGTACGAAGGTGGCCGGACAAACCACGCCCTTCTCAATGCCACGAAGCAGGAACGATCGCGCGCATGTTCCGTCGCGGACGTACGGGTAGTAGTTGGCGTTGTTGCTGTGGATCAGGTTGCGCTCGAAGAGCGCATGGTTCTGGGGCAGGCCCGGATGGTTGGGAAAGAGGCTGTCCATCGAGGCGCCGCCGGTGTTGTGGTCGAACTCGTTGTCGTGCACCCAGTTCGAGTCGCCGCCTGTTCCCGAGTAGCCCAGTGTGTTGTCGTGGCTGTGACAGCCGGTGACCTCGATCGCATAGCGGGGCACGTCTGCCCCGCGCGCGTGATTGATATCCGAGGTGCCGCCGGGGTAGACGCCCGCGTCGCCGTTGCCATAGGCCTCACATCGCGAGAACAGTCCGTGGTCAGAGGCAAATGAGAGGAACCCGTACTCGAGGTTCCAGCGTCCCACCACTTTGTCGACGACGAACCCGTCCGACTCGAGCACGTAGACGGCGTTGAACGTCGAGCGCTGGGCGGTGAAGTTGCGCAGATAAATGCCGTCGGTCCGGTCACCGCGGATCACGTTGAGCTTCTGGAACTGCGCATCGAAGATGACATCCGATGGCACCGCGCCCGTGCCTTCGATCTGCAGGTCCTGGATTCCGAAGATGCCGACCAGGTTCTGCTCGTGCGGACATCCCCTCTGCTGCTCGTACGTGAGGATCTGGTAGCCGACCTTGACCGGCGCATCGAGGTGCCGGCACGCGTCCGACTCAGGAGCCAGGCTGGGTTCTTCCAGGTAGACCCCTGGCAGCACGAAAATCGTGGTGCCCGGAGCGCCGACGTGATCCACGGCGGCCTGAAGGTGCCGATACCCGCTGTCGATGCACTCCGAATACAGCCGGAAGTTGAGGTCTTTGAGCTCGGCTGGGAATGCCGCGATGCGATTCGTGAAGTCGGTCAGGTCGGCCTTGCATACCACCAGGTGAGGACCGCTCGTCCGATAGACCGGGACGCTCCCTGTGCCGTCGGGCGCTCGCGTCTGACGCTCGTGGTGGGCGCCCGCGCCCACCGGCCAGAGCGCGATGGTGGCCGCGGTGACCAACACGAACAGGATTGGGAAGCCGCGCCGCCGCATGACGCGTGCAACTATCGCACGTCGTCGCCGGGTCACCCGTTATGGTCGAGAGGTGATACCCGCGGAACCTAGATCCCCAATTCGGTGGCCGCTTTTTCTGGCCGGCCTGGCGGGGATGGCGCTGTACGTGGCGCTGACCATCGCCGCCGCGAGCTATCAGTACTTCCCTTTCGACGTTCCACTCGAGCGCTTCATCCAATCGATCGACTGGGGTCCGCTCGTCCCGCTGTTCACGCGCCTCGACGAGATCGAAGGGATCCGTCAGCAGCTGCTTGCTGTCGCCGGCATCCTCCTCGTCGCGGCTGTCAACTGGAGGGCGGCGCCGTTGATGTTGGTGGTGGCGATCAGCGGACCTATATACGCGGCAACGGCGCAGGTCATCAACCGGCCGCGTCCATCAGCAGACCTGGTGCACGTGATACGGCACACAAGCATGGGCAGCTACCCCAGCGGACACGTAGCCTTTTTCAGCTGGTTCCTGATCATGCTCATCCTCTGCCTGGCGGTCGGCCGGCTGCCGCGGCCCGCGGTCGGTGTGCTATGGGTCATTGCGACGTTGATCGTGCTGACCGTGTGCATCGGGCGCATCTACATGGGCGAACATTGGCCGAGCGACGTGCTTGCTGGACTTGCGCTGGGGTTGGGCTGGACGGCGCTTGCGCTGTCGGTGCGCAGGCTGTCGGATCCGGCGATGGCGCCGAAGAAATGAAGGCTCCGGCGAACAGCAGCAAGCGCGCGACCAGCCTTTTGATCTTGAGCTCCAAGGCGGGCTCGATGACTCCACAGATCGAGGCCAAGCTCCGCAAGGCCTTCGCGAACAGCCTGATCGTTGAATTCGACCCCAAGATGGACGTCGAAAAGCTGGTGACGCCCCACGCGACGATCATCGTCGCAGGCGGCGATGGAACGATCGGCTGGGTGGTCCGCAGGTTAGTCGACACCAAGCATCCGGTGGGCATTCTTTCGATGGGTACCTTCAACAACTTCGCGAAATCTCTGCACTTGCCCACGACCGTCGACGCGGCCATTCGCGTGATCAAGACTGGTCGACCCCGACCGATCACGCTTGGACGCTTGAACGGAAAGATTTTCCTGGAGGCCGCCGCAATCGGGCTGTTTGGCGAGACTATCGCGGCCGGTGAATCGGCCAAGGACCGCGCCTTCGGAGCCTTCGCCGACGACCTCAAGCACATCGTGGAGGCCAGGCCATTCACTTACGAGCTGAGTGGCGACATCAGGGGCAGCGGCACCGCGATGTCGCTTGTCCTCATCAACACCACTTCGATCGGCTCGCAAATGCCGGTCAGTGACAAGACGCCCGAAGATCCGTACCTGGAACTTTCGGTCCACGCGGGCGCAACTCGCACGGACATCGTGAAGCGGGTGCTGGCTCGCGCCGTCCTGTCCAAACACAGCGAGGAAGGCCTGGGCCAGGTGTTCAAGTTCCGCAGGTTGGAGGTGACCACCAAGCCGAAGGTGCGGATCTACGCCGACAATGCGAACCTCGGCCGCACGCCGGCCACCATCACCGCCGAGCTCAGTGCGCTCCGGGTAATCCTCAGCCGGTAAGGTCGGCTAGCGCCGCCGGTGTCGCGGCTTGAAGATCCAGGCACAGAACGTGCCGATCCCGATCCCGATCACACCGCCCACAGCGGCGTCGCTCGGGAAATGCACGCCGAGGTGGACCCTCGACATGCCGACACCGGTCGCTACCGCGAACGCGAGAGGCGCGGCCTTGGGGTAGTAGAAGGCAAGGGCCGTCGCGGCGGCGAACGATGACGCGGTGTGACCAGATGGGAACGAGTGATCCGCGGGGCGCACGCCCACCACTCGCGCTTCGCGATTCACGAAGGGGCGAACCCGCCGAAAGATCGGCTTGACCCGCTCTTGCACGACGTATGTCGCGGCGACTGAAGCCAGGGCCGTGGCCGCGCCGGCGCGCCGGCCTTTGGGGCCGCCAAGCACTGCCAGCGCGATTCCGCCCGCCACCCAGCCCAGGCCTTCACCGAGGTCCGACAGGACGCTGACGTAGCGGTCGCTGACCTTGTTGTGAGGCAGGTCGTTGAGCACCCGATAGAGCCGGCGGTCGAACCCGTCCCGGCCGGGAGGAGCGACAACCACCGCCACCTTGCCCGAGTCGATGTGGACGGCGACCGGGCCCGCCTCAGCCACGGGCGGGCTGGTCGGCTGGTCGCCCTTTGGATCTGTGACCTCCGGGTCGTCCGGCTTCGGCCTGGGGTCCTGCTCAGCCGCCTGTCCCGGCTTCGGGGCGGGCGTCACTCGGGCCGTGTGGCGGGGCTAGTTTCCTTGCGCCGCGCGCGCCCGGCCACCATTCGAAGCTGGAGGATGCGCGCCGCCCCGAACGCGAAGACGATGACCGCACCGAGGATCAGCGCGAAGAGCAGCGCCACCGCCAGCGGGAGCTGGCCCCTGAATACCAGGAACGTGACCTCTACTTTCTGCCCGTTCTGGAGGATGAAGACGAGGATGACCACGAGCGCGACAAGGCCGATGACGATCGCGGTCCAGGCTCCGCTCAGGCGGGTCCGGCGCTCACCCGGGAGCGGTTCTGTTGCTTCGTCGGCGGCCACGGCGGTATTCGATTCGCTCATCTCGTCATCCGTATATCAGATAGAACGCGCAAGCGGTTCACTTCCCTACACGCTGCCGATGGCGTGGCCAGGGGCCGAAATGATCTGCGTAGTGGATTCGGGCGGGGCTAGTCCTTGTCAATGACCAGGTTCGGCAGGTCGGCCCAACCCCCGATCACCATTACAGTCCGAATGCGTGGTGGCAGGCCGTGCAGCACCGGGCGCCGACGAGCCGGCGCGGTCTCGGCGACCTGGACCAACGCCCTGATGCCGGTCACGTCTGTGAACTCGAGACGGCTCAGGTCAAGGTTGCCGGTAATGGCGTCGGACAGCGCGGTCGAGACGTCCCCGGTTTGGTGCAACTCGCCGACGGGATCCCGGCGGTCTATCGATCGTCCAATTCCTGCGATTCCGACTTGCCCCGCTCGTCGATCAAGCCCGCCCAGGTCACCAGCTTCAGAGGCCTCCCGATCTTCGCGGGGTGGCGTTAAGACCTCCGTCGTTATCGCTCCGACACTCCTAAGCAATGGCTATCCGATTGGATGAAGTTGCATCACGTTGCACGGTCACATTTCCAGATGGAGCGCGCGGTGGCGATCCTCAGCATTCTTGCGGCGGCCGGCCGTTCCATCGCCATTCCCTTCGAGCTTGTCAATTTCTTGAGGTGATTCCCAGTGCACATTGACCAGGTGACTCAGCAACTCAGGCCAATCCATCGTCGTCGGCCAGGTTTCTGGATGTGAGTGTTGCCGTATCAATGATTCATGCAGCGCGTCGGCGGCCTAGGGAAGGACCACACAGGCGGAGTAAAACAACAACTTTCGGAGCGCTGCAGCTTCGATCCAAATCTGGCCTGAAGCCCGAACCACAATCACCAATCACCAATCACCAATCACTCCAGCAAATTGCTTCACAGGTGACCAGCTTGCGTCATAAGAATTTGGAGAAGCGCAAGCGGACATGTTTAGTGGTAAATGGAACCAACGTCAATGTCAATCGCAAGAATTCTTGCCCAAAAACGAATAGACGAAAGGCGCTGATCGGGCCTAGGCGCTTGCGGTCTCGCGGATTACAAGGCAGTAACCCTTTCCCTTCTCGGTAACCACCCCGCAGTAGGCGGCGAATGGTAAAAGCTTCTTACGAAGGCGAGTTACGTAGCTTCGAAACTGCTCCTCTGACGCCTCTGGACCCCAAGCTTGGGACGCTAACCCAGCAGCTTTCAGAAACTGATTAGGAGTGGCCAAAAAGAAGGTGAGCAGTTGCCACTCGCGCTTGGTGAACAATGCAGTGCCTTCTTTGCCGGTGAGAGAGCGCAGCTTGGCGTCAAACACCAGTCCACCCAGCTCGATTCGATTTGCGAGCGGGACCACAGACACAGGCCCGGGCCGCCGCATCTCAGCAATGATTGCCCCGATCAGGGCATCAGGTACAAACGGCTTGGGCAGCACTTCGTCGGCTCCCGCTTTGTAGATATCGAGCGTGTCCCTGGTCTCCTCGTATGACTCGGCAAGCACGATGAGAGGGCAAATCGCAACCGATCGCAGCTTTCCGACCTGCGCAATTGTGATTTTGGAATCGGCGCTGGTACCGACGATGATCATGTCGAAACGTTTGCTCCCATCGAGCTGACTTATCGCGTCAACGTATTCAGCAACGCTCTCGAATTGCGCCCCGGCCATTTCGACGACGTGAGAGAT
>WNGJ01011916.1_pt1 | contig 18641 bp, 18 predicted proteins | sample 5400611 | NCBI WGS metagenome assembly WNGJ01 (sample SAMN13153375, study PRJNA577476) | soil metagenome | isolation source: 40 cm soil or saprolite under Garry oak tree replicate 1 | place: USA:California | collected 2016-06-15 | reverse complement strand
GTATGAAAAAAACATTGGCAGTCCTGGCGACGGTCGCCACGGTTGGCGCCACCGTCGTCACCGCGCCCGCGCCGGCTGAAGCACGCGGCATTGGTCCCGGATTGGCCTTCGGCCTAGCGGCGGGCGCATTGGCCGCCGGTGCGGCAGCGAGCGCGTATCCGTATTACGGACCGGGCTATGGCTACTATGATTACGGGCCGCGCTACTACCGGCCGGCCTATTATGGCTACGGAGTTGGGCCCTATGCCTACTACGGCGGACCCTATTATCCCTATCGGCACCACTACTGGCGCCATTGGTAAAAAGGAAAAAGCCCGGAGCACGCCTCCGGGCTTTTTTGTTGCTGTAAAGACCCGCGCTACGACCAGAACGGTACGCGATTCAGTCCGCTACGGGCGTTTTCCAGCGTCGTGACAAAATATTCTTCACGCTCGCGCTTAAATTTCTCCTGTGTGGCTTTGAAGTTCGCCACGCGCTTTGCGATTTCCTCGCGCTCCTTTGCGAGCCGTTCTTGCTGTTCCGTCATGCCAACCCCGTGATTCGTGTTCCGAGCCCATTGGGCGGCTGCGATTGGGGCGTGAATGCGGAAATCGCGCTGCAGGATTGTGGTTGCCACGCGCAGCGCAGAATCTCGCGCGATAATGCGCGGCGACGAGAATTCGAGCCGGCGAAGAAGACGCGCGCCTATGTCAATGAAATCGAAAACCTTATCAACCAAATCAAACGCTGTAGTTGGTGGCGGTGGATAAGAAACGCACCGTGCTTGTGACTCATGCACCTTGCCGATAGCTAAAAGAAAAACAGGAGGCGTGTATGGCAAAGATAGATCTGGACTCACTCAACATCGAAGAACTCGCGGCGTTGCGCGACAGGGCAATCGATAAACTGGCGGAAAAGGTCGCGCAGCGGCATGCCGAACTCGAAGCCGAAATAGAAAGGCTTTCCTTGTACGGCAAGTCGGCGAAAAAATCCCAGGCAGCGGCTCCAGGAGCCAAGACAAAGAAGCGCGAGAAGAAGAGCGACGAAGCAAGCAGCGAAACAAGCGGCGAAGTCACAGAACCGGTCGCAGACGCGGCTTGATTTAGCCGGAACGCTTGGGGACCGAAGGCCGGGGGGCCATCCAACGATCGAGAGCATTGACGTGGCTATCCGAATGGCCGTGCTATAGTCGGCGCGGCCAAATTTTCGGATAGCCCCATGATCGCATCGGATCTTCGCAGCGGCGTGGAACGGCTCGGCGATATGATCGCCGAGGCGTCCACGATTGTTCCCTTTACCGGCGCGGGTATTTCAACCGAATGCGGAATTCCCGATTTCCGCTCGCCCGGCGGATTGTGGACGCGCAACCGTCCGATTCCGTTCGATGAATTCGTTGCCAGCCAGGACGCCCGGGACGAGGCATGGCGGCGGCGCTTTGCGATGGAGCCGACCTTCGCCGCGGCAAAGCCGGGACGCGGTCATCGCGCGCTCGCCTCGCTTTACAAAGCCGGCAAGATTCCCGCTATCGTCACCCAGAACATCGACAATCTGCATCAGGTATCGGGCTTCGCGCCGGATCACGTCGTCGAACTGCACGGCAACACCACCTACGCCCGCTGTATCGGCTGCGGAAAGGCTTACGATCTTCCGTGGGTCAAGCAACGCTTCGAGGCGAGGGGCGGTGCGCCCGACTGCTCCGCCTGCGATGAGCCGGTGAAGACTGCGACCATTTCGTTCGGGCAGGCGATGCCGGAAGACGAGATGCGCCGCGCCACCGAGCTTGCCCAGCATTGCGACCTGTTTATCGCCATCGGATCGTCGCTTTTCCGCTGATGGCGAAGAATTGCGGCGCCCGCTTGGTGATTATCAACAACGAGCCCACCGAGCAGGATGATATTGCCGATCTGGTGATCAGGCACGATATCGGCGAGACGCTTGGCCCGTTCGTAGGTAACTAATTGCCAAATTGATTCGCGGCAGCGCAAGACTGTTCATAGCTTCCGACAAATTTGTTTTTTTTGTATCCACCGCAAGCGGGAGTGTTATCTTTTGATTCAGAGATTCGCGTTGCGGCATCATGAATTGTCATCGATGGGCGCGTGTTCGGTGTGGGGTCCGGGGGTCATGGGGTCGGACAGTTTTGAGTCCAAAAAGCTTGGTGGCCCCGTGGCGGGCGGGGCCGGTGCCAACAGGATAGGGTCTGGCGAATTTTCGGGAGGCGCGGAGCGCGACCCGGGAATCGATGCGCTTGCGGGCCTGGGCGATAGCGCCGCCAATCTGGTCGAGATCAGCGGCGTCATCAAATGGTTCGATGCATCAAAGGGCTACGGCTTCATCGTTCCTGACAATGGCTCGCCGGATGTGCTTTTGCACGTTACCGTGCTTAGGCGCGACGGCTATCAAACCGCCTATGAAGGCGCGCGTCTGGTCTGCGAATGCGTGCAGCGGGCCAAGGGCTATCAGGCGTTCCGGATTCTCTCGATGGACGAATCGACGGCGATCCATCCGGCGCAAATGCTTCCGGCACGCACGCATGTCAGCGTGACGCCGACCAGCGGCCTGGAGCGGGCGCAGGTCAAGTGGTTCAACCGGCTGCGCGGCTTCGGCTTCCTGACCTGCGGCGAGGGAACCCCTGACATCTTCGTTCATATGGAAACCTTGCGCCGCTTCGGAATGACCGAGCTGCGCCCTGGCCAATATGTGCTGGTGCGGTACGGGCCGGGCTCCAAGGGGATGATGGCGGCCGAGATTCAGCCGGAAACCGGCTCGCCGGGGCTCTCGTCGCATTAGTCGCGCTTGTCCAAAGTCGCGCCCGTCCAAATAGCCGAAACCGCAGGCCGATCACGGGAAATCGCACCGCGTGGCCTTGCCGAAGGTCTGGCATTTGCCACGATCCTTGGGCTAGGGTCCGCCCGCAGGCGAATTCCCCACGGTGAGCGTTATCCCCATGAGTTTTGATCGAGATATTTGGCGGCGCCGCTTGCGGCGCGCGCGCGCTGCGCGGCTTTGGATATCCCTCGTTGCGGTCGTCGCGCTTTGCGCGTGGTCCGGGATCGGTGCGCAGGCGGCGAGTTTCCAGCCGCTCGAGATCGTCACCAAATCCGGCGTGCAGGTCTTCTCGGTCGAGATGGCCACCACCGAGGAAGAAAAGACCACCGGTTTGATGTACCGGAAGGAATTGCCGGACGGGAAGGGGATGCTGTTCGATTTCTCGCCGGAGCAACAGGTGTCGATGTGGATGAAAAACACCTTCATCTCGCTCGATATGATCTTCATCCGGGCGGACGGCCGGATCCTGCGGATTGCCGAGAATACCGAGCCGCAATCCACCAGGATCATCTCCTCGGGCGGGCCCGCCAGGGGCGTGCTGGAGGTGATCGCCGGCACCGCGAAGAAATACGGCATTGCCCCTGGCGACCGCGTCGGGCATCCCCTGTTTAGCGGCCATTGAGGGGCCCGAAGCCGCCTTGCTGGCTGTGCTTTAAGCGTGTATCGACGTGTTTTCCCAGATCATCGGGGTATAGCGCAGCCTGGTAGCGCGGCAGTTTTGGGTACTGCAGGTCGTTGGTTCGAATCCAGCTGCCCCGACCAAATTTATCAAGCGCGAGGTACGCGCGGCCTCATCAAATCCTCGAAAGCAGCGTCCCTAGAACGGCAGCGAAGGCTGCATTTCCAACCAGTCGATGACCTCGAAAACCATTCCGCGCCTCGACATCTCGGCTTCGAGATCGGCGGCGTGGGTTTTCCACTCCTGGGTTTCGCGAACGCGAAACCGGCATTCTTTTCCCATTTCGCTCAGCGCATCATCCGCCGCGAGGGCTCCACGGACGCCCTGATACATCATGGTGAGGCTGTCGTTCGTGAATGCTTGGTAGTTCATCGGGTCCTCAACATCGTGAAAAACCGCCGCTGGGACTTTTCAGCGACGGCTCCCGGACCGATACGCATACGCAGCAATCAGCGGAATGGAACCGCAAATCCCCGGTTAAGGTTAAGGGGGAGCGCGGGACAGGCGCTGCGCTTCGTGTAGCCAACGTCCGGTGCGCTGAAATCTTCGACGACAAACCCAACAGGTCCTCTTTGCCGCTACCTTTTCCTACCGACTATAAGCGCCGCGATATCCTGGACGTCTTTGCGGCTGAGCGGCAGGTTGCGCATGGTCGCATGGGGCAAGAGCAAAAATGAGGCGATCATGTCGGGGTCGATCGCTCCCCGACGGCGATAGTTGCAAAGGACGGCGCTCGATTGCGTTTGGCCGGAGCAGGCCCGATCGCGGGGCATTGCACCACCGCTCCGACAACCGCCGGCCACTTTGGACATTCTATGCAAGGATCGTCTCACTCCCTCCGAAGAAGGTAAGCACAACAGAGAGATACAATGTCGAAGCGCGGGCCGTCCATTCCATGGGCTGTCAGAGCGGCTCGTCGTCCTGCGTTGAAGGCTGCTCTTGCAACGAAACGAAGTCTCCGCCGCCAAGATCGTCTTCCGGAGATGGGTAGATACAAAGGTGGTCTTGTACCTTCTTGACATCAGGAACATTTTCCGCGGCGACGATCGCCGCCTGCCGGGCCTTCTCGCTCTTGACCACGCCGCCCAGGCTCACGACCCCGTCGCGTACCATGACGTTGAGCCGGCAGGGCCGCCAGACAGCTTGCTCGATCGCTGCGATGACCTGGCTCCGAATGCGGTCGTCGTCCGCGGAGGGGGCCGCAACATTGCGGACGAGCTCGACGAGCGCCGGCAGAAAATCCGAGCGGGTCACAATTCCAACAAGGCGATCACCACGCAGCACCGGAAGGCGTTTGACGTTGTAGGATTCCATGACCTGCACGATCTGGGCGAGCGACGTATGCTCCGCAACGGTGACCGGATCGGGCGTCATGATCTGACGGACCTTGCGACCATGCTCATGGACAAAGTCAGCCGCGATCTGGTCGGGGCCGACCAGACAGTTCAGCCACCGGCCGCGCTTTCGTTCGGTCCCGATCTCTGCACGGCGGATAAAATCACCTTCCGAAATGATGCCGATCAGCTTGCCCTCGGCATCGACGACCGGCAGTCCGCTGACGTGATGCTGCAGCATCTTGTGGATGGCTTCGACGATGGAGGCGTCGGCGCCGACCGTTATTACTTCCGGGGTCATGATCTGGTCCGCACGCATGGGGGACTCCCAGGTCCAGCCTGTCGCGGCGTCTTCAGTGCACAGGCCGGCCTCTAGCAGATTTGCGCCTGAGGACGGCCAGTTGCAACGTGTAGCCTGTCCGCGCGATCGGAGCGTCTTGGCTGTGGATCAATATTCGACCACGCGTGAAGATTCGCCATGCTGGACGCATGCCGTCGATCAAGGGGCGAATAGGAAACGACGGGTTTGGCCCGGCTATAATTGGGCGGAATCTTCTACCCGCGTTCGCGCGCTGATGCCGGCGGCAATTTGCATGGTGGTGCCGATCGCCCAGGCAAGGCCGATCAGGATGGCCCCACTCGGACGCGCCGTCTCGTCCAGTACAATGCTGGAGACGGATACTACCGCTGCCACCGCAGCGAGGAAAGTGCCGGCTGCGCTGAGCAGCTCCACGACATCCGCCCTGGAACCGAGGCCACTCCGCAGAGGCAGGTGCATCCGGTGGTCCGGAGGAGCAGGAGGCAGATCGATCCCGAGATAGAAGCCCGCGGCCCCGTACAGCATCATGGCCATCACGGCGGTGGCTGAACCGATCAGGTCGATGCTGGCCCTTCCCACATGTGCCGCGACGAATAGCCCGCACGAGGCGCCGGTCAATGCAAGCCCGCTCCGCTCAAGCACATGCGCCCATCGGCTGATGGTCGAGCGGGTAGTCCATGGCTCGGTCCGTTTGATCATTTGGCTTCAGTAGCACACCAAACGAGCGAGCGGTTGACTGAGATCAACCCGGGCAACGGGATTTTCCGGGCAGGCAACGCGTGCCTCGATCCATGCGCCGGCTCTCTCGGCGTTGTGATCGTCCGAACGATGATTGGGAGTGAAAAGAAGGGCTCGGATGCTTGCGAACAGGCTCGGGAGCATCCGAAAGTTGGGCGGTTGAACCCCAGGGAGGAAACATTCGCAGCTATAAGGAAACACAGTCGGATGATGCGGGCTTTGCGATAAGTCAAACCACGGCAAAGGAGCGGACACAGCATGCATGGGGCCAGCGGGCGGCCCGCAAGACCGGCAACCGGTCAAAACGGCGCTACTTATATTCCTGTTGTCTAGCTCATGCCCTGTGCGGGTCGCTGCCCGAATCTTCAGAATGAAAGGGACGGCCTTGAATCGTCCGCTTTTGAACCATGAAGGCGTTTACGGCGTGGCGAGCGCCCGCCGCACGCGCCAAACGACGTGCTCGCTGACGGCTGCGAGGTCGACCGGTCCAAGGAAATCCGGGATCTCGCCACGGCTGAGGCGCGCGGCCAAGGCATCGGGCGCCAGTTCGCAGAATCCGTTCGGCCGCTAGGCGACGGCTCCCGGCTTGCTGCCGCGACCGATCGCGAATTGACCGACCGGACCTTCGACATGGAATTCTATTCCAGTCATCTTCGCGAACAGATCGATGTTGTTGCTTCCGATCGCGCAGCCACCCAGCCCCATATCGGTCGCCATCAGGTAGAACGTCTGGATCAACACGCCGACGTCCTTCAGGATCAGCGCATAGGCCATGGCGCTGTATTTCCATGAAACCCGGCCAAATCGCGCCGCGATCGTGATCAGGATCTGCGGCGGGGCGGGCGCGTCCATCGCGAATTCGGCTGACGTCAACATCGCCTCAAGCTCGTGTTCGCGCGCGGCGATCGGCACCAGCGCGTGCCGGTCGGCGTCGTAATGATAGAAGCCGCGTGGCAGTCCCTCGCAATGGGCGACGGTCAGATAGAGTTCGAGCTCGTAGGCACTGCCCCCCGATGGATAGGGCCTTGCGGCGTACTCGATCTCGGGACCGTCGGCGCCGAAATCGAGTTCGCTTTTCCATGTCGCCTGGATGCGCGCGGTGCTGTCGAGAAAGCGCGACAGCTCGGCGAGCGTGATCGGTTGCCGGTCGTCGAAGTCGCGGATCGAATGACGTTCATGCAGCAGTGTTGCGACCGCCGAATGGGTATGCGAAGGCGCGGCCGAGAACTGGCCGAGATCGATGGTCTTGCCCGGCCAGCGCGGCCGCACCGCCGGCGGCCGCGGTATCGCGCCCGCATGCGGATAAAGTCCACCCAACGGGTTGGCCTGTCGGCCTTCGGTGCTGTGGGTGTGGAACAGCAGATCGTGAAAGTCCCAGAGAACCAGGTTGTCGTCGCCTTCGGACGGCCGCAGGCCGTCGCCGCTGGTGGCATCGATCTTGAAGAGGATCTGGCAATCCACCAGCAAAGCGAGAAGCTCGACCCCGGGAAAGCCGTCCTGTCGCCGCAGCCGGCTGATTTTTTGCGGCTTGGACAGCATGGCAAGCGCCGTCGCAATCTTCGGATCGCAAATTCGAAACAGTGCACCGGCGCGCGGCGATTCCAGTACCATCTCATTGCCGCGCCGTCGCAGGTATGCGAACCGCGACAGCACGATCGTCTCGGTATTGCCGAGCTTCGGCATTCGCGGCCAATAATCGGGCACCTGCGGTTCGATGACGGCTTGGTCGCTATCGTCGAGCGAGCCTCCGAGGCGGTATTCCAAAAGACCGCGCCGGGCCAATTGCCGGACCAACAGATCGATTTCCGGGTCGGCGTTGCGGCCGCCGGGCGCAAAGGAATCGAACGGCAGACCGGTGCGCAGGCGCGCGGCGCGATCGATCACGCCGGCGCCGAACTTTCCCAGCGCGACCGAATGGCCGTCGAATGAGGCGGCGATGCTGCCGTCCTCGCGCGACTGGAGTGCGATGTGAGGGAGCAGCCGGGCGGATATGACCGGTGTTGCGATCCGCCGCGCTTTCTTTCGCGCCTTCTTTTTTTTGGGAGTGCGCAAACCGGATGATCCCTCAGCTGTGCGGAAGGAACGGCGTCAGCTCGCTTTCCGGCAGCGCCCGATCCAGCAGTCCAAGTTTTACCGGAACATCGTAAAGCCGGCCCGGTGCGAAGCGGCGGTAGAAATGCCGCAGTCCCGGCACGATCACCCGGACGACCGGGACCTCGACGTCGGGCCGCGTCTGATCGAGGACCAGGAAATCGAGGCCCGCGCGCCTGGCGATGTCGACGCAGGCGTTGACCTGCGCGCGCGTGTGGTCGAGGGGACCGAACGCTGCGCTTGAGCCGGGTTGAGCGGTCGAACTGCCATTTGGGATCAGGAAGGGATGCTCCTCCAGCTTCAACGGATTGGTGCCGTCGAGGCTCGATTTCTCGCCGCTGCCGCCTCCCATCAAACCGATCGACAGGAACTGGTTCAGCTCCGTCAACGTACGCAGCATGGCAATGCGGGGATCGAAATGCGCGCCGGAACCGAACTCGATATTTTCCCGTCCGTTTTGCATCCAGTGCATGATCGCCACATAGGTAGGAATGCCGAGATCGCTGGTGACGTCGAGCACCCACAGCTTGCGTCCGGCGTCGGCAAACTGGGTTTGCAGATCGCGGATATAGGAGTCGTTGAACTGATTGAGATCGACCTCCGGCCGTCGCAATCGGTTGTACCACCAGATTGCGTAGGCATCCCGCTCCACCAGTTCGAGAAATCCCTGCACGATGGCTTCTTCGCGCGTGTTGCCGGCGGCGCAGCCATTGGAATCCGCATGAAAGGTGGCAGGCCCGCCATAGAAAAAATACAGGACGCTGGTCGGAAGATATTTGAAGCGTTCGTCGCGCAGCGACCAGACCGGCGACCACTCGACTTTGGCGGATGGATCGAAGGGAGCCGGCGTGACGTGCGAATTGCTGGATTCGTCTGTCGGGTTTGGCTCTCCCTGCGATTGCGCGTCGCTGAACAGCAAGACGTCGTTGGGAAGAATGGCGTCACCCGGCGCAAAATCCGTGAACCGCTTGGCCGCTCTGATTTCGTCGCCCTGAAAAATTCCCGAATAGCGTTCAATCGCCTCCATCAGCGCGCTGGCTTCGGCTTGTTCGGCGGTAGAGCCCTTGCCGAAGCTGCCGCCGCTCAATCCCGCCCGGAGTTCATTGACGTCCTGGGCCGGCGCCGAGAAATTATGCGTCGCATAGAAGTTGGTGTTCATCGGCAAATCGGCTTCGATCCGCTCGAGCCGCGAGACCACGCCGGTGAGCGGGCTGACATGTTTTCGGAAACGGGCCACCGTCGTTCGGGACGATACGGTCCGGTATCCGCCACTGGTCATGACCAGTTTGACGCCGTCGCCAAGCTCGATCGGCACCGGCGCGCGGCGCGGGTTCCGCAGCTTTTTGCTGCCGCAGGTCGGACATTGCGGGCAAACTGGATTGAGCTTTGTCCGAGCGTGTTGCGGGCAAGCGGCGAGACGGCGACAACGCGCGCCGGTCCGCGATCGAGGAATCCCTTGACCTCCCGATTGCGTATCATGCGATCGAAAAGGCAAGTCCAGCAGGCGCTCTTGCCCGGGCTGAACATCGGTCCCACCAGTGGAAACGCGCCGGACGGTTGCGCCAGCAGCCAGGGCGTCTTGTCCGACACTCGCTGCCGGTTCAATTCGGCCAGCTTGCGTTCGAGATAATCGTTCACCAGCGTGACCGTCAGGTCGGGGGAGCGTTTGACGACCCGAACGCCGAGCTTGCCCAGCGCGGCGCTGAACTCGGCCGCGCCTTGCACGTCGATCGCTTCAATGCGCACACCGCAATTCGCGAGATTTTGCTCCGCGAATCCAGGTGGCAGGCCGAGGCTCGCCCAATAGCCGTCGACGGCGCCAGACGGCGATGCCGGGACGACGTAACGACGCTCAATCAGCCGCTTCAGCGCTTCCTGAATTTGCTCGGACGGAAAATCCCGCTCCAGTCTGGCAACGAGTTCTTGAAGGCTCTTTCCGCCTTTTCCTATTGCCGAGGCGAGGGCGCAATAAAGCTCGCCGTGCAGAAAGAATTTCCGGTCCTCCGAGTACAGGCAGACGACGTCGGGAGGCAGCACATAGACGGTGAAATTTGGCGCGAACTGCGCAATCTCTTTGCCGGCGTGCCGGGCTGGCTTGGTCTTGCGATCGCTTGTCATGACGTCAGCACGCGCACCCTGCCTGCTATACCGGCTCGCCGGTGCAACGCGTATTCCTCGACCACTCGAAAACCCTCGTCCAGCTCGCGCGCTGGCATTTCTCGATAAGGTTGGACACTGGCCCGGCGGCCATGTGCTGTTCTGCCAGCGCACTGGCGCAGGCAGAACCGCCTATAAAACATGGATAGGCCGGGTCGACTTCGTCGAACCCGGCCATGATGCTCTGTATTTGTCAACGTCGCTGGAAACGCAGTCTGGTCTAGCAGATGCGGCAAGCACCCCACGACAGACAGCAGCCGCCACAACCTCCGCAGCCGCCGCAACCTCGGCAACCCCTGCAGCCTCTGCAACCCCTGCAGCCACCGCAACCTCTGCAGCCGCAGCCGCGGGCTTCCTGTACCATGCCGCGAAGCGATCCTGTGTTCTCCTTGTCGAAGACATAGAACGTCGCGAGACTGACGTCGGAGAGTTCCTCTTCACCAAGGGTGACCTGATGAAGGGTATTGTTCGGAGTCGCCTGCACATCCGCTGTCGGCAGTGTCGCGGCGGACGCGCCCCCCATTAGTGAAAACGTCAAACCCGCCGCACCCATTGCCGGCACAGCTTTTGTCACGCGTTTTTTCTTCGAGGCTTGCTTCACCCGTGGCATAGTCGAATCCTCCATACCTGTCTGAACTGTTTCGAGTCCGCCCGCATGATTGTACGCGTTGCAAGTGCGGCAGGCAAGGCTGCTCACGCACCCCGATCGAAGTGGCGCGACGATGAACGCAGTGGTTCCCACCATTAATGTTGATGAACATGATGTTCATGATTCTCACGAGCGCCACACAATATTCATTTTCCCGTCCGCAGCAACTTCAACGCGCGGCTGCCGGAAAGATCGCTTGCGCGCGCCGTCCGCGCTTTACCGACGCGCGATGGGTTCGATCGAGACGAAGGCGTATCGCTTTTGCTGCACTGCGTTCTCCCGTGGATTGGAAGCGCATGCGGTGTCCTTGCATTTGCGCAACCTCGTCGCTACTCAGGCCCGACGATTTCGCCTCTCAATCGCGCGCCGGAAAAAGAAGCCAGGCCGGCTCAACGTTGCGCCGTGACTGTCTGCAGGCTCGAACGGAGAAACCGACGTGGTCTTTCGTCTTGGAAGTTTCACCTGGTACGAGTTGATCACGACGGATGTTGCGGCAGCCGGGGCCTTCTACGCCAAGGTGATGGGCTGGAGCGCAGAGGACGCGTCGACCCCCGATCTGGCCTACACTTTGTTTGTCGCGGGAAGCGCCTCGGTAGGCGGGCTGATGGACCTGCCCGAGGACGCCAGGAAGATGGGCGCCACGCCGAGGTGGATGGGGTATGTCAGCGTCGACGACGTGAATGCCATAGCCGACCGGATCAAGCATTTCGGCGGAGCCGTGTACGTCCCGCCGACCGACAGCAACATCGGCCGCATTTCGGTTGTCGCCGATCCACAAACGGCGAACCTTGGGTTGGTCGAAGGACTTCGAGTTGGCCAACACCAACCCACCGAACTGGACAAGCCGGGGCGCGTCGGCTGGCACGAGTTGCTCGCCGCCGATCCGCAACGCGCTTTTGCCTTTTATGGCGAGCTCTTTGGCTGGAAAAAAGCGGATGCCGAAACCGGACCGACAGACGCGTATCAATTGTTCTCCGTAGGCCCGCAGACGATCGGCGGCATGTCCACCAAACTTCCGGCAGATCCTGTCCCGTTCTGGCTTTTCTACTTCAATATCGACGACGTCGACGCGGCCGTCGAACGCGTGAAGGCCGGCGGAGGCAGGATCTACGACGGCCCACATCAACTGCTGAACGGCGGCTGGATCGTCCGATGCATCGACCCTCAAGGCGCCTTCTTCGCGTTGCAGGGACCGCGGGGCCATGAGGGCATCAGGCGGGCCCGTGCGTCGGAAGTTGGCTGGTCCACCGAATGGAGCGGGATTTCATCACGGGGCAGATTGATCACCAAGCCTCGTTCGTAACGCGAGGCTCGGGATCAGGCAATCTTGACCAGCAAGCCTTGATCAACCGGGCTTGATCAATTGGCTTTTTCAGCCGGCTTTCGCCGCGGCCGGCTTGGGCAGCGGCTTGTCCTGCCGTTTCGACCAGGAGATGTAGTAGGCGACAATCGTCATGATCGCGATGCCGGTCACGCTGACAAAGATCTGCGCGAACAGCGAGCCCGAGCTCATCATCAGTTCGAAATGCCCGACAAAGGAAAGGAAGACGCCGACGCAAAACACCGCGAGCGACTGCTGACCGCAGACCACGACCGGTTCGAATATCTTCCATTCCAATCCCGGCCAGTCCTTTGGCACGAACCGGATGACCAGGATCACGATGACGACGAAATGCAGGAAGCGATAGGGCGCCAGATTGGTCTTGTCGTTGGGATTGAAGGTGTCATAGAGCCAGTGCGGAAACAGCGCGCCGAAATCCGGAAATTTTCCGGCCATCGTCATCACCAGCGCCAGGATGAGATAGAAGATGCAGAAGTAGAGCGTGGCCGGCGCATTGATGATTGACAGTGACTTCCTGGCGCCGCCCAGCGCACACCATGAGCCGAACACAAACAGCACCTGCCAGCAATATGGATTGAAGTACCAGACACCGGCGGGATAAGCCGCCAGGTTCCAGCCGAAGTGCCGCGCGACCAGCCACAGCGCGATCGATGCCAGCATGGTCAGGTTGGGTTGGCGCAACGTCATCCACAGTACCGGGGGAAACAATCCCATCAGCACGATGTACAGCGGCAGCACGTCCAGATTGACCGGCTTGAACTTCAGCAGCAACCCCTGGCGCAGCGTTTCGATCGCCTGATCGCCGGCCAGGCCCGCGACGTTGAATTCGTTGATGATCTCCGGATCGCTGTAACGCAGCGCGACATAGCCGATGGCAACGATATAGATAACGAACAGGATGATATGCGCGACATACAATTGCCAGACGCGCTTGGTCAGGCGGGTGGCGCCGACGATGAAGCCGCGTTCCAGCATCATCCGGGCGTAGACAAAGGATGCGGTATACCCGGATATGAAAACGAACAGATCCGCGGCGTCGCTGAAGCCGTAATTCCGCGTGGTGACCCAGTTCACGACGTTGTCCGGAATGTGGTCCAGAAAAATCGCCCAGTTCGCCACCCCGCGAAACAAATCGAGCCGCAGGTCGCGTCCTTTTTCGGGGAGGGTTGCGTTGATTTTCATGGCTGCCGTTTCGACGTGACGCTTTCGGAGGGATCGAGCCGCAGGACAAGGCGTCGGCCATGCGATTGGCCAAGATTGTCACGGCGCAGCATAATGACTATACCGGTTGCGGAAAACATAGCACGCGGGGCTGGGAATCACCGGTCAAATTCCCGAAAGATTTATCTATACTATCCCGGCCACTTCCACCACGCGCTTCCATGTCGCATATCTCACGGGGTCCCTTGATTCATGACCGCACGCATCTTTAAGCCCGCCAAAAACGCCATGCAATCGGGCACCGCCAAGACCAAGGAATGGCAGCTCGATTATGAGCCCGAGCAGCCCCGAGCGATCGAACCCCTGATGGGCTGGACCTCGTCCGGCGACATGAAGCAGCAGCTCACCATCCGCTTCGACACCAGGAAAGAGGCGGTGGCCTATTGCGAGCGCCAAGGCATTCCCTATCAGGTCATTGAACCCAAGGAGCCGGCGCGCCGGCAGGCCGCCTACGCCGACAATTTCGCATTCCGGCGCGGCGAGCCCTGGACCCATTAGCCCTGGACCCATTAAGAGGCCGAAGACTTCTTCGGCTTCCTCCGAGGCATCGCCCCGCCGGGTCGAAAGTTCTGGGTTGCCTAAGGCTGTGGCGCAATGACACCATGACGCGAGCCCCAAGCGCTGATTGCGGCGCACCATAAACCCAAGAAGGCCATGCCGCTCCATTCCAGCATCGATCCCACCTCGGCCGATTTCGCACGCAATAGTGACGCCATGCGCGCGCTGGTCGCCGATCTCCGCGAGCGGCTGGACGGCGTGGCCGGCGGCGGCGGCGAGGTCTCTCGCACCCGACATACCTCGCGCGGCAAAATGCTGGCGCGCCAGCGCGTCGATCTCCTGATCGATCCCGGCACCGCATTCCTGGAACTGTCGCCGCTTGCGGCGAACGGCCTCTACGGCGGTGACGTGCATTCCGCCAGCATCATTACCGGCGTGGGGCGGATCTCCGGCCGCGAATGCGTCGTTGTCGCCAACGACGCGACCATCAAGGGCGGCACCTACTACCCGATGACGGTGAAGAAGCATCTCCGCGCGCAGGATATTGCGCGGCAGAACAATCTGCCCTGCGTCTACATGGTCGATTCCGGCGGCGCGTTCCTGCCGCAGCAGGACGAGATTTTCCCGGACGAGCGGCATTTCGGCCGCATCTTCTACAATCAGGCGCAGTTGTCGGCGCTGGGCATTCCGCAGATCGCGATCGTGATGGGCTCCTGCACCGCCGGCGGGGCCTATGTCCCGGCGATGTCTGACGAAAGCATCATCGTGCGCAACCAGGGCACGATCTTTCTCGGCGGACCGCCGCTGGTGAAAGCCGCGACTGGGGAGGTCGTGACCGCAGAAGAACTCGGCGGCGCCGATGTGCATTCGCGGCAGTCCGGCGTCACCGACCATTACGCGCAGAACGACAGCCACGCGATCGGGATCGCGCGCCGCATCGTCGCGACCTTGAAGCAGCCCGCCCGCCCCCATCTGAACATGCGCGAGCCGCGCGAGCCCATGTTTGCGCCCGAGGAGATCTACGGCGTGGTCTCCGCCGACGGCCGAAAACCGTTCGACGTGCATGACATCATCGCGCGTCTGGTCGACGGCTCCGAATTCGACGAATTCAAGAAGCTTTACGGTCAGACCCTGATCTGCGGCTTCGCCCATATCTGGGGCTATCCGGTCGGCATCATCGCCAACAACGGCATCCTGTTCAGCGAGAGCTCGCTGAAAGGCGCGCATTTCATCGAATTGTGCTGCCAACGTGGTATCCCCTTGGTGTTCCTGCAGAACATCACCGGGTTCATGGTCGGCAAGAAATACGAAGCCGGCGGTATCGCGCGCGATGGCGCCAAACTGGTGACGGCGGTTGCGACCGCAGGCGTCCCGAAGTTCACCGTCGTGATCGGCGGCTCCTACGGCGCCGGCAATTACGGCATGTGCGGCCGCGCCTATAGCCCGCGCTTCCTGTGGATGTGGCCAAACGCCCGGATCTCGGTGATGGGCGGCGAGCAGGCCTCGATGGTGCTGAGCCAGGTCCGCCGCGATAACATCGAGGCCAAGGGAGAGACATGGTCGGCGGAAGAGGAAGACAAGTTTCGCGCCCCGATCCGCGCCCAGTATGAAAGCCAGGGCAATCCGTATTACGCCACCGCCCGGATATGGGATGACGGCGTGATCGACCCCGCCGATACGCGGCTGGTGCTCGGTCTCGGTCTTTCGGCAGCCAGCAATGCGCCGATTGAGCCGACCAAGTTCGGCCTGTTCAGGATGTGATGATGGATCGCCCCAAACATTTCAGGCGATTTCGCACGCTGCTGATCGCCAACCGCGGCGAGATCGCCTGCCGCGTGATCCGGACGGCCAAGGCAATGGGCCTGCGTACGGTTGCGGTTTATTCCGAGGCCGACCGCGACGCCATGCATGTCGCCATGGCCGACGAGGCCGTGCTGCTCGGGCCGGCGCGGGCGCGCGACAGCTATCTCAACATCGAACGCGTCATCGAAGTCGCGCGAAAGACCGGCGCCGAAGCGGTGCATCCCGGCTACGGGTTTCTGTCCGAGAGCGCCGATTTCGCCCTGGCCTGCCTCGACGCGGGACTGGTGTTCGTCGGTCCGACCGCCGCCATGATCAGGATGATGGGCTCGAAGTCGGGCTCCAAAATGCTGATGGAGGAGGCCGGCGTGCCGCTGGTGCCCGGCTATCACGGCGAAGCCCAGGACGAGGCGACATTGGCGAAGGCGGCCGGCAAGATCGGCTTCCCGGTTCTGGTCAAGGCCTCCGCCGGTGGCGGCGGCCGCGGCATGCGCATCGTGCGATCGGCCGGCGAACTCACCGCCGCCGTGGTCAGCGCCAAGCGCGAGGCCAAGGCCGCGTTCGGCGACGATCGCATGCTGATCGAGAAATTCGTCGACAATCCGCGTCACATTGAGGTGCAGGTGATCGGCGACAGCCACGGTAATCTGCTGTCGCTGTTTGAGCGCGAATGCACCTTGCAGCGGCGGCACCAGAAGGTGATCGAGGAAGCGCCGTCACCGACGCTTAATAGTAAGCAGCGCGAGGCAGTGTGCGCCGCCGCGCGCAAGGCGGCGGCCGCGGTGCACTATGTCGGCGCCGGGACCATCGAGTTTGTTTCTGACGGCAAGAACGTCTTCTTCATCGAGATGAACACCCGGCTGCAGGTCGAGCATCCCGTGACCGAGCTGATCACGGGCATCGATCTCGTGGAATGGCAGCTGCGCGTGGCGTTCGGCGAAAAGCTGCCGCTGACGCAGGACCAGATCCCGCTCAACGGCCACGCCATCGAAGCGCGGGTCTATGCGGAAAATCCGCACAAGAATTTCATGCCGTCGGTCGGCCGCATCAAGACCTGGCGGATGCCGGAGGCCACGGACGGCCTGCGCATCGATGCCGGCTATCGCCAGGGCGATGCGGTTTCGCCGCATTACGACGCCATGCTGGCGAAGGTGATCGCGTGGGCGCCGACCCGTGACGAGGCGATCGAAAGGCTCAACCGCGGACTGGAGGACACCGACGTTCGTGGCATCGTCAGCAACATTCCGTTCCTGTCGGCGCTGGTCACCCATCCCGACGTTCGCGCCAATGCGATCGACACCGGCTTCATTGAACGTGAACTGAAGAAGCTGACGCCGGCGCCCGCGACTCCGGGCGATCTGGAGCTTTGCGCGGCCGTGGCGGCCATCCTCGGCGACGAGCACAAGGCCGCGCGCACGGAGGCGCATTCGCCGTGGCAAACCTCGGGCTGGATGCCGGTGGGACGACGGCAGCGGGTGTTTTCGTTCCGGCATGGGCATGAGCCCCTGCCGGAGATACAGCTGCATTATGGCAATTGCCCCGCGACACTGTCGATCGGTGGGCGCGAAGTGGCGTTCGCATCCTCGTCCCGGGTTGACGGCTCGTTGTCCCGGGATCGCGGATTCGACCTCACGCTCGACGGCATGAGATCGCATGTCGTTGCCGTGATCGAGGGCCATGAACTGTATTTGCGAACCCGCAACGGCCGTTTTGACCTGCATTGGGTCGATCCGTTCGGTGGCGACGACGACGAGCAGGTCGGCGAAGACAAGATCGTGGCGCCGCTGCCCGGTACCGTTGTGGCCTTGCTGGCGGTGGTAGGCGCAGCCTTGGAGAAGGGCGCGCCGATCCTCACCCTCGAGGTGATGAAGATGGAGCAGACCCTGCGCGCGCCGTTCGCGGGCGTGCTGAAAGCGATCAAATGCAAGGTCGGCGACATCGTGCAGGAAGGCGTCGAACTCGCCGAAGTCGAGCCGGCCGCTTTGTGAGATAGCCATGAGCGATTCCGTCCGCATCGTCGAGGTTGGTCCGCGCGACGGCCTGCAGAACGAGAAGATTCCGGTCAGCGCCGCGGACCGCATCGCCTTCATCGAGAAGCTCATCGGTGCCGGCCTGCACACGATCGAGGTCGGTGCCTTCGTATCGCCGAAGGCGATCCCGCAGATGGCGAATTCGGACCAGGTGCTGCGCGGCGTCAATCACCATCCCACAAGCGAATTCCACGTGCTGGTTCCAAACGAAAAAGGCTACGATGCCGCGCGCGCGGCCGGCGCCAGGGTGATCGCGGTGTTCGCCTCGGCTTCGGAAGGCTTTTCGCGCGCCAATATCAATTGCACCGTCGCTGAATCGATCGAACGCTTCAAACCGGTGCTCAGCAGAGCCAAGGCTGACGGCATCAAGGTGCGCGGCTACATTTCCTGCGTGCTCGGCTGTCCTTATGACGGAGAGGTGAAGCCGCCGGCCGTCGTCGACGTCGCGCAGTCGCTGTGGGATCTCGGCTGCTACGAAGTCTCGCTCGGCGACACCATCGGCGTCGGCACGCCGCTCAAGGCGCGGCAGTTGCTGCGCGCCGTGGCCGGCGTCGTGCCGATGGCAAATCTCGGGATGCATTTTCACGACACCTACGGCCAGGCGCTGGCCAACCTCTATGCGGGGATGGAGGAGGGCGCCCGGGTGATCGATTCCGCGGCCGGCGGCCTCGGCGGCTGCCCCTATGCGCCGGGCGCCACCGGCAATGTCGCGACCGAGGACGTGGTCTATATGCTCGAGGGTATGGGCATCGCGACCGGCGTCGACATGACAAAATTGGTGGCGGCGACCAACGAGGTCAGCCGTCTGATTGGTCGGCCGCCGGTCAGCCGCGTTGCCGCGGCGCTCAATGCCAAACAGCGTAGCGTGTGATGACGCGCAGCGGAAGAACGCTCCACGATGCGCTGATGGGATTTGCGCGGACAGTCATTGCCGGCGACACGGCGGCGGCATCGCGATGGCTTGCCGCATCGCCG
>WNGJ01010658.1_pt1 | contig 18648 bp, 22 predicted proteins | sample 5400611 | NCBI WGS metagenome assembly WNGJ01 (sample SAMN13153375, study PRJNA577476) | soil metagenome | isolation source: 40 cm soil or saprolite under Garry oak tree replicate 1 | place: USA:California | collected 2016-06-15 | reverse complement strand
CCTGAAAGGCGGCGCGGTCGCAGCCGCGCTGGCAGGCGACGCGGCAACCCGAGACTGGCTGGTTGGCCGCTATCGCCTGCCGCAGCCGCGCAATGCGCTCGCGACGGCGGTTCGCGATCATGCCAGCGCCGCAATGGATGTTTCAGATGGTCTTGCGGGCGATCTCGCCAAGCTGTGCGCGGCATCCGGCGTCTCCGCCGTGATCGATGCGCAGAGCATTCCATTATCCGCAGAAGCCGCGGCCTTGCTCGTCCGCGGCACGGTCGGCATCGAGTCCCTTGTTTCCGGTGGCGACGACTACGAGATCCTGTGCGCGATATCGGAGAATCGCTTTGAAGCATTCGCGCAAGCCGCAGATATCGCCGGGGTCGCCGTGACCTCGATCGGCACCGTGATCGCAGGACCACAGGTTCCGAGGTTTTTGGACAGCGCGGGCAGGGACATAGCGCTGTCGCGGCTGTCCTACAGCCATTTCTGAGGTGTTGCGAAAGCGGCGCATCGCGGCGGCAGCAGCGCAAATACCTGCCGAAATTGACGGTTTATGCCCTCCGCGGCGTTGCGCCGGGGATATGATTTTGGCATGGTCCCGCCCGATTTAAGGCCGCCCTTTTGGGCAGGGCGGGCCTTCTTTTTATGCGCCCGCCGCTCCCGCGGTGATGGTGTGGGGTAGACCAAGGACCTGAGGCAAATTCAATGACAGCATTATGGGTGATCGTGCTCTGCGGAGCGCTTTCCATCGTTTACGCCATCTGGGCGACGGCATCGGTCATGAAGGCCGATGCAGGCAATCCGCGGATGCAGGAAATCGCGGCCGCCGTACGCGAGGGCGCGCAGGCCTATCTCAAACGCCAGTACATGACGATTGGCCTGGTCGGCATCGTGATCTTCGCGCTGCTGGCCTACTTCCTCGGCATGCTGGTCGCGGTCGGCTTCCTGATCGGCGCGGTGCTGTCGGGCGCCGCCGGCTTCATCGGCATGAACGTCTCGGTTCGCGCCAACGTGCGCACCGCGCAGGCTGCGACCACTTCGCTGGCCGGCGGACTCGAACTCGCCTTCAAGGCAGGCGCCATCACCGGCATGCTGGTGGCGGGTCTGGCGCTGCTCGGCGTCACCATCTATTTCGCCTACCTCACCCAGTTCTTGGGGCTGACCGCCAATAGCCGCACCGTGGTCGATGCGCTGGTGGCGCTCGGCTTCGGCGCTTCGCTGATTTCGATCTTCGCGCGGCTTGGCGGCGGCATCTTCACCAAGGGCGCCGACGTCGGCGGCGATCTCGTCGGCAAGGTCGAGGCCGGCATTCCCGAGGACGATCCGCGCAACCCCGCCACCATCGCCGACAATGTCGGCGACAATGTCGGCGATTGCGCCGGCATGGCCGCCGACCTGTTCGAGACCTATGCGGTGACCGCGGTCGCCACCATGGTGCTGGCTGCGATCTTCTTCGCGACCTCGCCGCTTTTGGTGAACATGATGACCCTGCCGCTCGCGATCGGCGCCGCCTGCATCATCACCTCGATCATCGGCACGTTCTTCGTCAAGCTCGGCGCCAGCCAGTCCATCATGGGCGCGCTGTACAAGGGCCTGATCGCCACCGGCATCCTGTCACTCGTGGGCGTCGCGGCCGTGATCTACTATTTGGTCGGCTTCGGCCCGCTGGCGGGTGTGAAATACACCGGCATGGCACTGTTCGAATGCGGCATCGTCGGCCTTGTCGTCACCGGGCTGATCATCTGGATCACCGAATACTACACCGGCACCGAATTTCGCCCGGTGAAGTCGATCGCGTCCTCCTCGGTCACCGGTCACGGCACCAACGTGATCCAGGGTCTGGCGATCTCGATGGAGGCGACCGCTGGTCCGGCGCTCGTCATCATCGCTGGCATCCTCGTCACCTACAGCCTTGCGGGCCTGTTTGGCATTGCAATCGCCACCACGACGATGCTGGCGCTGGCCGGCATGATCGTGGCGCTCGACGCTTTCGGTCCGGTCACTGACAATGCCGGCGGCATTGCCGAAATGGCCGGCCTGCCGAAGGAAGTGCGCAAGGCCACCGACGCGCTCGATGCCGTCGGCAACACCACCAAGGCGGTCACCAAGGGCTATGCGATCGGCTCCGCCGGTCTCGGCGCGCTGGTGCTGTTCGCGGCCTATAATGAAGACCTCAAATTCTTCATCGCGAATGGTGTGAAGTTTCCGTACTTCCAGGGCGTGGTGCCCGACTTCTCGCTGAACAACCCTTACGTCGTGGTCGGCCTGTTGTTCGGCGGCCTGCTGCCCTATCTGTTCGGCGCGATGGGCATGACGGCGGTCGGCCGCGCGGCCGGCGCCATCGTGGAGGAAGTGCGGCGGCAGTTCCGCGAAAAGCCCGGCATCATGCAGGGCACCGACAAGCCGGACTACGGCAAGGCCGTCGATCTTCTGACCAAGGCGGCGATCAAGGAAATGATCATTCCGTCGCTGCTGCCGGTGCTGTCGCCGATCTTCGTCTACTTCGCGATCTTCGCGATTGCCGGCGGCGGCGCGGCCGGCAAGTCGGCGGCGTTCTCATCCGTAGGCGCCATGCTGCTCGGCGTGATCGTGACCGGTTTGTTCGTCGCGATCTCTATGACCTCGGGCGGTGGCGCCTGGGATAACGCCAAGAAGTACATCGAGGACGGCCATTACGGCGGCAAGGGTTCCGATGCCCACAAGGCCGCCGTGACCGGCGACACCGTTGGCGATCCCTACAAGGACACCGCGGGCCCCGCGGTGAACCCGATGATCAAGATCACCAATATCGTGGCGCTGTTGCTGCTGGCGATCCTGGCGCATTAAGCGGCGATCTGCGATTGAGACAAGAAACCCCGCGGCGCCAGCCGCGGGGTTTTTTGTTTGAACTTGATGGCGGTGTGCGCGGAAGTCTTAGTTCACATCCATCTGCAGGCCTTCCTGCTTAATGATGGCGGCGAACTTGGCGGTCTCCGCCTGCACGAAATCGGAAAACTGCTGTGGCGTGCCGTAATCGGTGCGTGCGCCCATCGCTGCGATGTTCTTTTTGGTGTCCTCGCGCTCCAGGAACAGTTCGATTTCCTTGTTGAGGGCGTCGACGATGGGGGCTGGCGCGCTCTTGGGCAGGAAGATTCCGAACCAGGACGAGACGTCGAATTTTGCCAGCTCCGGCCCGCTCTCGCGCACGGTGGGAATATCGGGCGCCGAGGCGCTGCGTTCCGGTGTGGTCACCGCCAGCGCGTTGAGCTTACCGGCCTGAACCTGCGGCAGCGATGGAAATAGGTTGTCCGACAGGATCTGGATGTCGCCAGCGAGCGCCGCCTGCAGCGCCGGACCGGCGCCGCGGAACGGCACATGCACCATCTTCAGGCCCGTGAGCTGCAGCAGCCAGGCCATCGTCAGATGCGGGCTCTGCCCGACGCCCGAGGAGCCATAGTTCAGCTTGTCCGGATTGGCCTTGATGTAGGCAATCATCTCCGCAATCGACTTGATCGGCACAGAGGGATGCGCCGAGATGATGTTGGGGATCCGGATCATGTTCGAGACCGGCTGCAACTGATCCGGCTTGTAGTTCAGGTTGCGGAAGATGCTGTAGGCGATCGCGTTGGGGCCGGGATTGCCGACCAGGATCGTGTGTCCGTCGCCCTTGTTGCGCACGACTTCTGACGTGCCGATCGTGCCGCCGCCGCCGGAGCGGTTTTCCACGATCGCCGATTGGCCCCACGCGGTCTGCAGATGCACCGCCAGCATACGCCCCATCACGTCGGTGCTGCCGCCGGCAGCGGCCGGTACGATGAGGCGCACAGTCTCGGTGGGCCGCCAGTCGGCGGCATGGCCGAAGCGCGGCACGGCCGCCGTTGCGGAAAACGCCGCGGCTGCGGACAGCACGCGGCGGCGCGAAAGCAATCGGGTCACATCATTCTCCCAGCCATTTGTCGTTGTCGCGGGCAGGGTAGGGAATGCCCGCGCCACCGGCAAGCTGACGGCTTGGCGCAGGGCGCGCGATGGATGGAGGTGGTGCGCGTTAGAAGCTGAGCAGCTTGAACAGCGGCGTCAGGTAGCTGAGCTCCTGGCCCGAGGTCGGCGTGGTGCGGCTGATAAAGTCAAAAATCTTGCCGTCCTGCAGTCCGTAATTGGCAAGCCGCTGCACCTGGCGGTTCTTGTCGAAATAGATCGCAATGACCCGCTGGTCGACGACTTGTTGGTTCATGAACGCTACTTTGCGTTCGGAGCGCTGCGAGATGTAGTAAAATACTTCGCCGTTGAGGGTCGCGACCGTGGACCCCGATCGGAATTTGCTCCAGCGCGCCCGGCGGCAGGATATAGCCCTTCTGGAATTGTTCGCCGGTGCAGCCGGCAAGCGCCGCGCACACCAGGGCGATGGCCGCGACGGCGCGCATGCCGCGCCAGCGCGCGGTCAAGCCGCGCGGGGAGCGCACACGTGGGCGTGTTTGGCTCGATTCAATCATTCCAGAACTGGTCCCGTCCTCTTGCATCGCGCGAGGCGTTGACGTACCGGGCATCACGCCGGATTGCAACAGGCGCTGACTGGAAGGCTCGCTCGCGGAACCCACAAATGCTTTGGCCGTTCAATCACTTCAGGAAATCCCGGACAGCTTCGCGCGGCACCATTGAGGCCATCTATGGCATGATCGTGACGCAAGCACGGGAACCGTTGTTTTATCGGGATTTGGGGGTACCGGACACGGTTAATGGCCGTTTTGATCTCCTGGTGCTGCATTTGTGGATGGTTTTGAACCGGCTGAAGTCGGTTGAGGGCGGTACGGTCCTGTCGCAGGCGCTGTTCGACCATTTCTGCGACGACATGGACGCCAATTTGCGCGAAATGGGTGTCGGAGATCTCACGGTCCCGAAGCGCATGCGGACCTTTGGGGAGGCGTTTTATGGCCGGGCCGCCGCCTACGATCTTGCCTTGGCGGATGGCAGGGAACCGCTGGCGCAAGCGCTGTGCAAGAATATCCTGAACGGCGAGCACGTCAAAAAAGCCCGGCAGCTTGCCTTCTATGCCGAGGCGGCCATCGCGACGCTGGCCGGATTGAGCGATAAGACCTTGCAGAGCGGGTCGTGGCGGTTTCCTTCCCCGGCGCGCGTGGGCGTACAGCAATGAACAGAACCTTAGGCATGACGGACAAGGCCGATCCCTGGAGCGTTCTGATTACCGTGGCGCAAATTCCGGACGCCGGCTTGCATCACGATATTGAAGCGGGTCCTGCCGTGCGCGCGGCGATGGCCGAACTCGCCGGCTTGCGCGACATTCTGTCGGCGAACGCATCGCTCGACGTGACGCCGGCAGGTGGCGGCCGCTTCCATGTCGTGGGGCGCGTGCGGGCGCGGGTCGGGCAGACCTGTGTGGTGACGCTCGATCCGATCGAAAACGGCATCGACGAGCCGATCGACCTGATCTTCGCGCCGCCTGAGCAAATTCCGCAACTCGCCGATCTCGTCGATGATGCCGCCGAAAGCGACGCGGAAATTCCAGACCCGCCGGAACCGATCGAAAACGGAACGATCGATCTGGGCCGGCTCGCAACCGATGCGTTGTTCTTGGGCCTCGATCCCTATCCGCGCCGGCCGGACGCGGTTTTCGAGCCGCCCATCGTCGCTGAGGACCCGGACGATCACCCATTTGCCGCGCTCAAGGCGCTGCGCATCGACGCAAAACCGGCTGGCGCCAAGAAGCCCAAAAAGCGTTGAGGCAGCGCCGAGTCACCGCTGGAGCGGGCATTGTGCCCGGCTTGCAACAATCATGGTTGTGGAGTCGATCCAATAATTCTCCATAATATATTGAATTGGCTCAATATATCTGTATGAACCGATTCCAGCTGGCCGCGGTTCGATAGCCAAAAGAGCGCGGTCAAGAGGTTGTGTCGGGCCGGGGACGCGCTATTGTCGCGGCCCGTCGGGGTGCAGCGTTTGCGCTTCGCCGATCGCCGCGAGGGGTGGCGATTTCCAGTCCGCGGCCGAGCGCTTCAAGACCGCAAGAGATCAGGTTTCCGGGACGTTCATGCCGCAAAAGGTTCGAATCGCGCTTGACGCCATGGGTGGCGATGTCGGCGCATCGGTCGTCATTCCCGGCGCCGCCGTTTCGCTGTCCCGACACCCCGACACCGAGTTTCTGCTGTTCGGCGACCGGGCGCTGATTGAACCGGAGCTCGCAAAGCATCCGGCGATGAAGGCGGCCTCGCGCGTCATTCATACCGACGTCGCCGTCAGCTCGCACGACAAGCCCAGCCAGGCGCTGCGCCGTGGCCGCAAGACGTCGTCGATGTGGCTGGCCATCGACGCCGTCAAGAAGGGCGAGGCCGACGTCGCGGTATCCGCCGGCAACACCGGTGCGCTGGCGGCGATGGCCCGGTTCTGTCTCCGGATGCTGCCCGGTATCGACCGGCCGGCGCTCGCGGCGATATGGCCCACGATCCGCGGCGATTCGGTGGTGCTCGACCTCGGCGCTACGATTGGCGGCGATGCGCATCATCTGGTAGCACTGGCGGTGATGGGCAGCGCGATGGCGAGCGTGTTGTTCGATCTGGAGCGCCCGACTGTCGGCCTGCTCAACATCGGGGTCGAGGAGATCAAGGGCCGCGAAGAAATTCGCGAGGCGGCGGAGTTGCTGCGCGCGATGAACCTTCCCCAGCTCGAATATATCGGTTTTGTCGAGGGCGACGGCATCGGCAAAGGCGCCGCCGACGTCATCGTCGCTGAGGGCTTTAGCGGCAATATCGCGTTGAAGACTGCCGAAGGCACCGCGCGGCAGATCACCGAATATCTGCGCAGCGCCATGGCGCGGACCTGGCGTGCCCGGATCGGCTATCTGTTCGCCCGAAATGCCTTCAAGTCGCTGCGTGACAAGCTGGATCCCTCCAAGGCCAATGGCAGTGTGGTGCTCGGATTGAACGGCATCGTGGTCAAGAGCCATGGCGGAACCGATGCCGAAGGCTTTGCTTACGCGGTCGATGTTGGCTATGAGATGGTCCATTACGATCTCCTGACCAAGATCAATCAGATGCTCAACCGCGACGGCAGCGCGCTCGCGCCGACCGCGCAGGAGGCTGTCTCGTGACTGCGATGCGTTCGGTGGTGCTCGGCTGCGGCTCCTATCTGCCGCGCCAGATCCTGACCAATGCCGAATTGGCTGCGCGGATCGACACGTCCGACGAATGGATCGTGCAGCGAACCGGTATCCGGCAGCGCCACATCGCCGCCAAAGGCGAGTTCACCTCGCATTTGGCGGTTCATGCCGCTCGCGCCGCGTTGGCCAATGCCGGGATCGACGCGCAGTCGATCGACCTGATCGTGCTGGCCACCTCGACGCCGGATAACACCTTTCCCGCCACCGCGGTCGCGGTGCAGAACGAACTCGGCATCAACCACGGCGCGGCGTTCGATCTGCAGGCGGTATGCACCGGATTTGTCTTCGCGCTCGCCACTGCCGACAATTTCCTGCGTACCGGCGCGTTCAAGCGCGCTTTGGTGATCGGCGCCGAAACCTTCTCCCGTATTCTCGACTGGACCGACCGCGGCACCTGTGTGCTGTTCGGCGATGGCGCCGGCGCGGTCGTGCTCGAAGCGCAGCCCCAACCCGGCAAGCCCACAGACCGCGGGATATTGACGACACATCTGCGCTCCGATGGCCGGCACAAGTCGAAATTATACGTCGATGGCGGTCCGTCCTCGACCGGAACCGTGGGCTATCTCAGGATGGAAGGCCGCGAGGTCTTCAAGCACGCCGTCGGCATGATCACCGACGTGATCGAGGACGCTTTCGAGGCCACCGGCACCACCGCCGCTGACATCGACTGGTTCGTGCCCCATCAGGCCAACAAGCGAATCATCGATGCTTCAGCGCACAAGCTGCATATTGCGCCGCAGAAGGTGGTGCTGACGGTCGATCTGCACGGCAATACCTCCGCGGCATCGATTCCGCTGGCGCTGGCTGTTGCGGTCGCGGACGGACGCGTCAAGAAAGGCGATTTGGTGCTGCTGGAAGCCATGGGCGGCGGTTTTACCTGGGGTTCGGCGCTGTTGCGCTGGTGAGCTGCCTTAAAATATTATCGGCTTTGTACAGGTATTCCATGCGAGTGCATTGATGAGCGCTGTTGACCGTTGCTTGTTAACCTCTTAATTTCAGATACATATTGTTCGCCGTGATGGGGCAGGCGATGACGATGACCGGAACCGGAAAGACAGTGACACGCGTCGATCTGTGCGAAGCCGTCTACCAAAAGGTGGGCCTGTCGCGCACGGAGTCGTCTGCCTTTGTCGAACTGGTCTTGAAAGAGATCACCGACTGCCTTGAAAAGGGCGAGACAGTGAAGTTGTCGTCGTTCGGATCGTTCATGGTGCGCAAGAAAGGCCAGCGCATCGGCCGCAACCCGAAGACTGGTACCGAGGTGCCGATTTCTCCGCGTCGCGTGATGGTGTTCAAGCCGTCGGCCATCCTGAAGCAGCGGATCAACAGCAACGGCAGCGCCAACGGCGATGTCAAAGCTGAATAACAAGGCTGAATATTAAAACGCTGAATAATAGGTCTGATTGACGAGACTGAATAAAAGCAAGGCCGACCAGACACCGCCGACTGAACAAAGCCCGCTCAATCCTTCAATCAACCGCGCGAGCCGAAAGGAGCGAACATTTGGACAAAGCGCCGGATGCGTTCCGAACCATCAGCGAGGTCGCCGCCGATCTCGACATTCCCCAGCACGTGTTGCGATTCTGGGAGACGCGGTTCACCCAGATCAAGCCGATGAAGCGCAGCGGCGGCCGCCGCTATTATCGACCCGACGATGTCGATCTGCTCCGGGGCATCCGCCGTCTGCTGTACGGGGAGGGCTACACCATCCGCGGCGTGCAGCGGATCTTGAAGGAGCACGGCATCGCGTCGGTCCAGCGTTTGGCGGATGGATCGGCGATTGCCTCGTTCGGCGCGATCGAAGAGACGGTCGGCCGCGTTATTCTGGAAGACGATCATGCGCCCGCGCCGGGCATCGATGTCGATGACGACGATTACGACGGTGCTGACGGTATCGATTTTCGTCTGCTCGAAGACGATGACGAGGACGAAGACGAAGACCTCGTGGCGGCGTTTGGCGGCGGCCCGATACCCGGCGTCGAGAGCCTGACGCGCCCGCTCGACGCCGAGCGCCTGAAAGCCGTGTTGCAGGACCTGATCGCCTGCCGGCAGCTGCTGGATTCCGCACTGAAGGAAGGCTAGCCGCCGCCAGGCGTGCTCCGGGCGCCATCGCGCGCCTTGCGCGCAGGACTGATCGAAGCTAATGGAACGGCATCGGAGCGTGGCGCAGCCCGGTTAGCGCACTAGTCTGGGAGACTAGGGGTCGGAGGTTCAAATCCTCTCGCTCCGACCAAATATCCAATATTTTCAAATGTTTATTTTAGCACCGGCTTCAACCCCCTCGGGATAAGCCTCGGATATGGAATGGGTGCCCATTCCTCCAACGGTGATGGGCCGGCTTGGTCAGGCGTAAGTCTACCTCATTTGGCATAGCTGACAGGTTGCGAGGAGAGCGGAAGCCGTCTCGCCATGGCCTCTTAGCGTCATAGTTATCAGAGAGATAGCCAAGGGGCTATGCGACAATCAACCTTGCTTGCGGCCAGCCCTGCCCGGTGGGCAGCAAAACTTCTTCCGATTCACGGCTGGGCGTAAGCCAATGCTTGAGGATGAAATCTGAGTATAAGCCGCACCTGACTATGGTGGATGGAACACTGCTGTCCTCTAAGCGGCGCTCGGCATCGCGGTAAACCGGCGCATAGCAAAACGGTGACCTAGGTTCAACGATGCTCGTGAAGCTGATGTGTCGGAGGCTGGCGGCTGTAGCCGCCGACATGATGTTTGCAAGGTGCCACATGGCGTGCGCGCGCTTCACTATCGCTTGAGATCAGGATCATTTGATCGGCGCCGGCGAGCGCGTTCCTCAATGCGGAGATGTTCTCATCGTCCGCGCCACGCAATGTGACCCGAGGTGACAACCGCCTCGCCTGCGGCGCTCGCCTCGCGGACCATCGCAGCGACCTCCAGGCCATGCGACAGCAACCGGCGCACGGTTGTGCTGCCGGCGTATCCGACGGCACCGGGAGAAGGATCAATTTGGGCTCTCGTTGTTCCTGTTGACTCATACATCTGACGGGTTATAGGTTGCATCAATAGCCAACGGGTTATTGATTGCGATGCCAACGCCCCCTGACATTCTTTTCAGATCATTGGCCGATCCGACCCGTCGGGCGATCTTCGAGCGGCTGTGCCGCGACGGAGAGCAGACGGTCGGGGCCCTGACGGCCCGGGCCGGGATCTCGCAACCGGCCGTCTCAAAGCACCTTGCGGTCCTTAAGCAGGCCTGGTTGGTGCGCGACCGCCACGAAGGCCGCCAGACGCACTATAGCGCGCAGCTCGACGCCTTGGCCCCGCTGATCGACTGGACAAGCCAAATGGCCGGCTTCTGGCAAAGCCGGTTCGACCACCTCGAAGATCTGCTCAAAAGGATGGACCAATGAGCAAACCCGCGACCGAAACGCTCTCCGTCGTTGCCAAAAGAGCGACAACAACCATGAAGCAGAGGGGGAGCGGCCCGAAGGAGGGAAAAGGAGGAGACTCTCCCTCTCGGCTGATAGATGCGAGAATCAAGGAGCTGAATGATTGGCGGGGCGAGACGCTCGCTCGGGTCCGAATTCTCATCAAGCAGGCCGACCCCGAAGTGGTCGAGGAGTGGAAGTGGAGAGGGGTTCCGGTGTGGTCACACGCCGGAATAATCTGCACCGGTGAGACGTACCAGAATGTCGTGAAGATGACCTTCGCCAAGGGCGCCTCGTTGGAGGACCCTTCAGGCCTCTTCAACTCCAGCCTCGAAGGCCACACCAGGCGTGCCATCGATTTCCATGAGGGCGACAAGATTGATGAAAAGGCGTTGAAGGCGCTCATTCGCGCCGCCGTTGCCCTGAACACGTCGGTGCGGGGCGCCGCTGGCCCCGTCCGCTCTCGGAAAAGACCAAAGCGCGCTTCATGAGCGGGTCATTTGGCCGGTTTCACGAACCGGTTCGACCATCTCGAAAATCTACTCAAAAAGGATGGACCAATGAGCAAACCCGCGACCGAAACGCTCTCCGTCGTTGTCGAACGGGAGATATCTTATCCGCCGGAAAAGATCTGGCGCGCGCTCACGCAACCACACCTGATCGAGGAGTGGCTGATGAAGAACGACTTCAAGCCTGTCGTGGACCACCGTTTCAATCTTAGCGCAGACTGGGGCGCCGTCGACTGTCAGGTCCTGGCAGTCGAGCCGAACAAAACACTGTCTTACACGTGGGCGGCCTATGGTCTCGAGAGTGTCGTCGTTTGGACTCTCACCCCTACGAGCACGGGAACCCACCTGCGCATGGAGCAGTCGGGCTTCCGGCCGGATCAGCAGCAGGCCTACCAGGGCGCCAAATACGGGTGGCAGCGGTTCTTTGCAAACCTGGAGCAGGTCCTGGCGCGGATCGACTGAAGTCCTGCCGGCACAATTCAAGGCTGGGCAGCTGCGGCGCCGGTCGAAGTCGGACCGGGGACGCCAGTGGATATCATGGAGGGATCGAGCAGAAGAGCGAGGCGACCTTCTCAAGCGTTGGGCGGCGCGTCGCGTAAGGCTCAGCCCTCCGGCATGCTTAAGGCGCATCGCGAAGACACCGTACGCGAGCAAAGGTCGCTTGCCCATCGCCTGCATTTGCCAGACTCAACCGACGGGCGTTCGCGGCCGCTTCCTTAGTTCATTAATTCAGGTGATGAACCAATTTTTCTTCGTTGAAGAATTGCAGCGCGCCGTACCCCTCCATGTCCACCGCGTATCTGAAATTGCCCTCAACTGTTGGGAACACGGCAATCACCGTGCCGCCCTGATGGTCGTCGACTGCCTTGTCGACTTTCTCGCCAACCGCAAATTTCGCCATCGAGAACTCCCGCTCTGGAATCATCGTGCGATTATATCGCCACGAATGAGTTAACGCTTCCGAACTGTGCGGGTCGGATCGGCATCGATGAATTTTGGACGGCTGCTGTTGTTATAATGCCGCGGTCGTCGCGGTCCGAACGGCGGTTCCCTCGTGGAACTGCGCGGCAGAGCCGCAGATGCCGCTAAAAACAGCAAAGGCCGTCGCCGGGTTGAGAACATCGGCGACGGCCTCTCTCACATGGGCATGATACGCAACCCGCGCTCAATGTGGCCGTTTGTTCTGAACAAATGGTTAGCCGGGCTCTGACGCGCGATTCGCTGGCGGGAAAATCGCTTGCGGAGATCCGCAGTAACCTGTCGCCGTTGCGGTCGTGACAATGACACAGGCGGCGATGTCCACATGTCCAGCGCAACCCGCACAAGGTGAATTCAATGCCTTGCGGTTCACGGTTGGCGCTGCGGCGGTCCTCCGTAGCGGCGTACCGGCTATTTGCGGAGAATCAGCGTTATCTTCGTAAGACGTTGCCTCGTTGCTTTGAAGGCAAACCGGAGATGACCGACTTAGACGTTTTGATCCGCGACAAGAACGGGCTGACGGAATTGCGGCGGGTCGCCTGGAGAGACCTTGCGAACCCGCTTCTTACACCGTTCGAACGCCGCGAAGCGCGCAACCAGATCGACCAGTACAGCGCCGAACTGCGGCGTCAGCTGCAACGGATCGAATCAGAGCGTGGTGCTCTTCCACGACAATCCCTGGAAAATAACACGGGGCGTCGCTCTGACCAACCGAGGGCACGGCTCGTCGGGCGAGAGACGAAAGGGGAATGAGATGCGAGTCTTCTTGGCTTCGCTGGTCGTTCTGTCGGTGCTTTATTTTTGGGACAAGGAATACAACAGCGGCAGATTATGGGACGGGCTGGACAGCATGGGACGCGCCATCGCCCATAGCATGTTTCGACCCTGACCAGGATCGCGATCGCCGAAATGCACAACGCCGCCCGGCGGAATATGCTCGCCGGGCGGCGTCGGTTTAGGTGCCGAGCCCTCAAATCCCTCGGCGTGATATGTGTCTGCACAGGCCGCGCCATGGTTCAACGGAACTTGCTATCCCCGTAGTTTTGCGGAGTTGCAACGTTTGGACCGACCCTCGATGATGATGCTGTCGATCGGCGGAAGAACCTCTCGGTGGGTCTCGGGGCAATCCGGGGCATGTGACTTTATTGCGGCTCACTTCTTTATGGTGCCGCCGGGGGTGCTTGTCCTTCACCGCGGCAAAGTCCCGCGGACGTCACACTTTATTCAAGAAGCCCATGTTAGAGTGCTGTTGATCGTCGCTGGCGGATGTACCCAGCGGCCTTTACGGGGCCCCGGCTTTCAAGCCGGGGTTTTTCGTTATTGAAACCTGGTCAAGACCATCGCGTTGTCGGAAGCCCGCGCCGGGTGACAACCGGCCACAACGGGGACGATGGACGCAGTGCAATTTTGCCGGTTTCTGCCTGCGACATCAAACGCATCGGTACGCGCTAACATCTGACCTGTTCCCGGCGTGTGCGCCGGAGCCTCGATGGCAAGTTCTTTCCGATCATCATCGCCATCAGTATCGCCCTGGTGCCGGGGACCGCCGTGTTCGTCAGCCATTTCCGATAAAATGCGCGGGTCCTTCCGCATATGCCCCAGATACCGCGCGTTCCTTGGCGGCGCTGCCGGGCGGCTCACCTTCCCGGGCTCCTCCCGGATATACGCATCGCGGTGGAACTGGGAGCGTCGTGAAATTGAGCCGTTTCAGTGGGTGGACGGGGCGGTGAATAGCGGGGATAAGAGCACCCCGCGCTTTAATTTGCCGTTTAGCCGTCGATGATCAAGCGGCTCAAGGAAGAGGGAGGTGCGATATGCTGGTTCGCCCCCGGGATTTAGCAGATCGGATGTCTGGTTTGCAGCAGCCAGAGACGTTCACGCTGCCGATTGATGCCGCCCGCCTGAAAGCCCGCGAAATTCTCGATCAATTTCCGCAGGCCGGATACATGGCGGTGGTCGAAAACTGGCGACAGCTAAGACGCCGGCACTAAAATTCAGACTCCGCCCGGCGCGACGTAGCAATACACATAGTCGCCCCTGCTCAAGAAAATGATCCCGTGACCCGTAGGATTCGATTGATCGTATTTCAGCTTATGGTTCGGAACGACAATCCTTGTCCCGATGTCGATGTGTTTGCGGCGTAGCGGCTCATCGGGTCTGGAGTCGGTGATGATGGCGACGTACCTGTCGCCATCGACTTCAAACGAATCCGCCCAATAGGCGTCGGCTTCGCCGCAGCATGAAACAGCAGGATTATCCGGCTGCATCAGGGCCTGATACCACTCACGTATTCCTGGATTGACGGATTCCCATTGCCCCAGGTCACGGGCGTTCGCTACGCTCATTAAGCAACCAAACGCTGCACAAAGGACGAGGCGTTCCATGCCGCACTCCTTGGTTTTCCCAGCCGGATCACTCAAAGCAATGTTCGTGCCCCGAATCGGAGCGGTGCTATAAAATAGCTTAGAAGCAGTCGATGTGCTCAGTCGGCGCGATCGCGATCCACACTATCCGATAGAGGATCATCTGCAGCCGCGGATCGCCGGCGCCGCCACCCGGTATGCATGCTAAGGTTCATTGTTCGAGGGGGCGAACGGTGGTCAAATCAAATTTCGCTCACGAGGCCGCGACATTGGCGGAAATGACACAGGCTGCTTGCAACTAGATGCTGTGCCTTGATTCAACCTTGGTGAGAGAGGCCGAATCATCCGAGCTTGGAGTTGGCGTTCCGACGATGGAACGCTCTTCCTCCCGAAACTTCGCCCGCCCAAATCGGCGGGCTCTCTTTTTCCTATCCCATTCCGGCGGCCATGGCGGCGTCGAACCGCTCCGCGATAGGTAAAGTCGGTTACGCCAAGGTGTGGACGATCACCGGTCCGGCTACCGCCGTGGCCGGCCCGACGAGCAACGGCATAAGGTTTTGCTCGATCCACGCGACCCCGCGTCTGTTCGACTCTTCTGCGCCCGCGTGATTGTTGAAGATGCTGATGGCCGTCACCGTGTCGTCCGGCCCCCACGGCATACCCGCGCTATCGAACGCCGTGAAATTCCGATGTGCGCCGCCATACGGTGCGGCCGGTGTGTCGGCTAGCGTACGGTATCACCGATCGGGCCGCCGACCCTCCGAAATTGGGCGCCTTTGGGCGCCGCTACTGGCGCCGGAAGACTTGGGCTCCGCCTGCTCACTGCAGGGTTAATTCCGGCTTTTTTGACCGGGGCACAACCGGAACGGCGGCATAAGCCTTAACCAGTAAGGTTAAGCCACGGACGCGATTGCGGCGCTGGGTTGCCTTGTTATCGTCATTTCATGACCGAGAAAATTGTTTACGACATCTACCGCGGGACCGCCGATCGAACTTTGCGCCTGGCCACCATGCCCGGTGCCGGGTTGCCTGCGCATGTAAAGCGCAAGGACTGGGCTCTCATGCCGAAGGGAAAATCTCCGCTTCATTCGGATGTTGATCGAGATGTTGGCACCAAGGGGTACTGCTTTTTTCAGGTCGTCGAAAGCTGATCACGCACACTTTGCGCGGAACAAAAAGCTGATCGACGAAGTTATCACAGCTCGAATGCCCCGGCATTTTTATCGCGCAGATGATGCCGGTCGTCACGAGGGGGGCGTCATGCCACAGATAAATGTTCGGGCCGCAAGGCCGGAAATACCTTGGGAAAGATATGCACAGCCGTCGTCGTCGGATGGGAGCAAGACCATGACCGATGAAGATCTCGCAACCATGCACAGGTTGCTTGCCGAGTACCATCGCAATCTCGCCCGGGAAGCCATGCTCGACGTCGTGCAGCATTATCACGCCGATCTCGCGCAGCGGTTTGCGGATGAGGCAGCCCAAATACCAAGGCGCACGGCGACCCTGGAACGCCTCCGTGAACTCGAACAACAGAAAACGGAGGCGTTGTCGGCAAATGACGCGCCCGGAAGCAACACCGGCGAGGAAGCGCGAAAAGTTTGATGTGGCATGGCCCAATCAAACTCTGCCGGGCTAGCGCCTAGGCCGCTTTCGTCGCGGCCCTGTTGAGCTGCACGTCGGTCCTGGGACTGCTTTGGATGGTCTGAAAGATCACACAGTAGCGCTCGGTCAATTCGAGCAACTGGACGAGCTGGTCCTGCGGGGCATCGGTCTCAATATCGAACCGCAGACGGATCTCCTTGAAGCCGACAGGCACGCCCTCGGTGACGCCGAGCGTGCCGCGAAGGTCGACATCGCCTTCGGCCGAAATGAGCGCCGACGTGACGGGAATCCCGAGCACTGCCGCGGCTGCGCGCATCGAGACCCCGGCGCATGCGACGAGAGCTTCCAGCAGTATGTCTCCCGAACAGAGTTCGAGACCCGAGCCGCCGGCCTTCGGATGGATGCCGGCAAGCGCCAGTCCGCGGCCGGTTTGAACCTTGCAGGTCACGGCGGAATCGCTCGCGGTGCCGGTGGCCCGCAAGGTCAGGAAGGCTGCTTTGGCGTCCTTCTTGTAACGTGCCTTGATCGGCTCCTGTGTCGCGCGGAAAGTCGAGATATCCATAATCTTCTCCTTGAATGATGAGTTTGGTGTTCGCCCACTCGCCTTGAGCGGACGCCGGCGCTATTCGGGGACGGCGATGCCGGAGCCGCCGAGTTCGGCCGGAAAATCCTTCAGCTTGGGCAGACCGTCTTTCATCGGCAGCACCGTCTCCGAATAGTTGACGTGAACGCCCGGGCTGAATTTCAGGGTGGGGATGGTGGCGGCATAGACGTCGACCAGGCCCAGCGGCGGGTGATCGGTCAGAAGGTGACCGCCGCATTGTTTGCAGGACTGACGGTTGCTCATCTCGGTCTTCATGTATTTTGCGACAAACTCCTCGCCTTTGGTGACCTTCACATTCTGCGGCTTCCACAGGGTGAAGGCATTTACCGGCGAGGCCGACCAGGAGCGGCAGGAGCTGCAATGGCAGTAGCCCATCGCCTCCGGAGCTCCCTGCGTCTCGATTTCCACGGCGCCGCAGAAGCACCTGCCTTTATGTGTTGTCATGGTGTGGTTACCTCTTTCCAGGTGGCTCGTTGCAAGTTAAGGCCAGTGCGGGCGATTTAAGCGCTACGGCCGCGAATGGAATGATCGGGCGTCCGCCTTGCTTGACACGGCGTCCGGAATTCGCGAGGCCTAACGCGAGTGGGCAGCCGCGCTGCTGACGCCCTCGTTCATTGCCAGGCAAAAGCCGGATGGCTGCTGACGCCCTGTCTAATCTGTTGCGAACCGTGCGGCTGACCGGCGCGACGTTCTTCGATATCGCGGCGCAGGATTCCTGGGCGATCAGATCACCGGCTAGGGATTTGATCCTGCCGAAAATCCTGCCCGGCGCCGACCATCTGATTGCCTATCATGTGGTGACGGCGGGCCGCTGCTTTGCCCGCATTGCCGGGGGCGAGCCGATCGCGCTCGAGGCCGGCGAGGTCGTCGTCTTCACGGCAGCCGACCCGCACATGATGTCGAGCGGTCCCACCGCGAGCGCCGGTCCAACCACGGCCGATTTGCTCGACATCGCCTTCGCCGGCCAAATGCCGTTCCATATCAACTTCGCCGACGGCGGCGCCGGCACGACCAAACTCGTCTGCGGATATCTCGCCTGCGATGCGCATCCGTTCAATCCGCTATTGGAGGCCCTGCCGCCGGTGATCAAGGCCGGCGACCCTGGCGAGGGCGCCGGCGGCTGGCTCGGCCAATTCATCCGATTTGCGCTCGCCGAAGTGTCGGAAAAGCGTCCCGGTGGCGACACCGTGCTCACCAAGCTGAGCGAGCTGATGTTCATCGACGTGCTGCGCCGCTATATCGAAACACTGCCGCTGCACAAGACCGGCTGGCTCGCAGGCCTGCGTGACCCGCATATTGGCAAAGCGCTGGCGCTGATCCACGAGCAGCCCGTGCATCCCTGGACCATCGACACGTTGGCGAAGCAGTCGGGAATGTCGCGCACGGTTTTCGCCGAACGTTTCGCGGAGTTGGTCGGGATTCCGTCGATGCATTATCTCGCCAAATGGCGGATGCAGGTCGCCTCGGAGCTTTTGACCGGCAGCAGTGCCAACCTCGCGGGTATCGCCGCCGAGGTCGGCTATGAATCCGAAGCCGCCTTCAGCCGGGCTTTCAAGCGACTGATCGGCGTGCCTCCCTCGGCCTGGCGTCTCGGCGTGCGGCCTGATGGCAAGGCCACGCCCGCAAAATAGGTTGGATCAGAGCCTATCGGTTATGCCAGTGCCTGAAAGCGCGCGCCGAATGCCGCCGAGAAAAATGAAAATCGGAAGGCTTTGCTGCTTTCCCAAGGGGACGACAATTGCTAGCGTATTCGAGCACCGATGAGACGAAATCTCCGGCCGGATTTTCTTCGGCCAACACACTCACAAATCAGAACCGGAAAGGTCGGCGATCCCCCCATGAAAGAGTTTGCAGGAAGGATCGCTGTCATCACCGGGGGCGGCACCGGCATGGGCCGCGAGCTGGCGCGGCAACTGGTTGCCGAGGGCTGCAATGTCGCGATGTGCGATGTCTCCGCCGACGCGATGGCGGAGACCAAGCGGCTCTGCGAGGTGGAAAAGCTGCCGCAGGGGCTGCGCATCACTACCCATATCGCCGACGTCTCGATCGAGGACCA
>WNGJ01002501.1_pt1 | contig 18659 bp, 17 predicted proteins | sample 5400611 | NCBI WGS metagenome assembly WNGJ01 (sample SAMN13153375, study PRJNA577476) | soil metagenome | isolation source: 40 cm soil or saprolite under Garry oak tree replicate 1 | place: USA:California | collected 2016-06-15 | reverse complement strand
GCGATGTAGGTGATTATGTCGCTTCGGGCATTGACGGCTGTGAAATAACGGTCCATGGTGCCGCTCAAGATCAAGCCGCTCAGATTCTCAAGTACGGTAAGCTCGTGGTTCATGGCGATGTGGGTCAGGCCTTCATGTATGCCGCAAAGGGAGGCGACGTGTACGTGCTGGGTAACGCCGCGGGACGACCACTCATCAACGCGGTAGGTAGGCCGAGAGTTGTGATCAACGGGACGTGTCTAGACTATCTGGCAGAATCCTTCATGGCAGGTGATCCGTACAATGGCGGAGGGTTCGTGATCGTCAACGGCTTGAAACCCTCCTTTGACGGAAGGTTCGTAGAACAGGAATATCCCTATCCAGGAGGCAACTTGTTCTCGCTAGCCTCCGGCGGAGCCATATTCATCCGAGACCCTCATCGTAACGTGTCAATAGATCAGCTCAACGGCGGACGACTGGTTGACTCAACCCCGAAAGATTGGGAGCTCATTCTGCCATACCTGGAAGAGAACGAGCAACTGTTCGGCATATCAATTGAGAGGAACCTATTGACTGTCGATGGAAAAATCTTAGATCCATCCCAAGTTTATCGTAAGGTCGAGCCCACATCGCTGCAAGAACTAGCCTAGTCAGCTCCAACGAGGCCCCTCTCGCACGAACGTAGCTTCTCCACAGCCACAAGCTGTTGAAACTGTTTGAAGAGGACCCGATCTATTCTAAGACCCGTCTGCTGCTTAGACATCTCAACCAAACAAGATGTAGAGACCATTGACTAAAGCAGGAGAGAAGACCAACAACCATGCTTACCCCGACCTCTAGCCACGAACCCAAGACCGCCCCTGCGGAACGATTCCGTTGAGACCAGAGAAACCCCTTCTCGTTCCCGGGCGCAGCCAAGCCCCACAGGATCACAGTAGCAGACAGAGACCTTCAGGAAATCAGAACTGGCCGCTTTGGAAGGATCCAGCTGCTAGGCGAAGAAGAGGCTCTCCATTGGCTCCAACAATAGCGCGAAGGAGCCAACCCAAAGACGAGACTCCCTCTGGAAAGTCCACATCTTCTCAACACGGATCAACTCCTAGCATTCCTACAGGAACCATTAGGATATCAGCCCATGTTTGGGGGCTTTTCACTCTGACAACTTGAATTCCTTCATCTTGGCTTGAAGCTGTTCGCCACTAATCGTGGCTTGTCGCCAAGGTGTACCGGCCGGGATTATCGGACCAGTTAACGCCGTTATTGCAATGTGCTTCGCGGTCAACGAGTGACCGATTCTCATGAGTACGTTTTGCTTGCGAATATAGTACGTGTACACTGCTGTCGAAATGGCCAACAATGCTGTGAAAGATGCCAAGACGTAGGTTGCCAATACTAAAGGCTCAATCATAGCAATGGTTAACGACAACCACGATTCTTGTAAGTTTCGTTAGGTCCGGCTCAGAACCATGAGTAGAGCTTCTTGATTGCACTCTTGACCTCGGCAGCCAGCCTGATTATTCCCTTAGGGGTTAGTTCAAACGCGCGGTAGGTCGTCAGTTGCTGTAACATCCGCGGAATTTCTGCATCAGGAGTATGCCATGCGTGTATCTTCTTACCCTTTGACGCCGCTACTCCTAATTCAAAGACTATCCAGTCTCTGGTCTCGCTTCCCGATGTGTAAGGTGTTAGGAAGGCAAAGAGGGCATCAGACTCCCCAATTTTTTGAATGAGCTTTTCTACTGGAGGAATCCCAGTAATCTCGTCCTCTAAGAAGTAAGGCTTAGCGTCCAACCCGTCGAACGCTTGCTTAACGGCTGAAACTATGTCTTCATCCCTAGAGCTATGGGAGATGAAAATCCGATTGCTTCCGAAGAGGGAGAGTGCCATGCTCCCTATGACTCACTGATTACCATGTTCTCCCTTCTCTTCTTGACCAGTTCCTGCAGGATGGCTCCTTCGAAATTCCTTGGTACACCATTTCTTGTCGGTTTCTATCTTCCCCTTATTCGGCTCCAGACCGCAGTGCCCGCCACAACCACAAACAACAGTAAGAATAGAGCGCCCGCCGAAGGAAGTAGAGCCCACCCAATCACTGCCAAGATCCCCGCGCTGAGAATGGTTCCCAGAGTCTTGTCGAATGCCATAGCTGTAGGCCCACTCGCTACTCCTTATTGCCCTACCTTTATTCCTGACCCATCGCTATAACATAACAAAGCGAAAGACGTGTTTTCGGGACCCTGGTCTCTAACAAGAATGCCTCTCTTCGGACCCTGGGATTATTTCCGAACTAGGTCATCGAGAATGTGCTCGTATAGCTGATCTCTTTTCTTGTCTGAGTAGCTGTCATAGTATAACTCCAAGATTCTGTATCCTCTCTTCCGCAGGAGCGATCGTAGCTCTTCGTCCTTTGCCATCTGTCCTGTTCCGAGATGGACCCGGCCGTCCACAAACACGAGCAACGGCCTAGTCTCGAGAGGGAAGTAAAAGTCGGCTGTGGTTACTGCAATCTCGACTTGTGTCCGGTAGTGTATTCCGTTGTCTTGTAGTTTGATTGCTAGTTCTTGTTCCATTCGTGAGGGGTTGGCGTGTAGGCGATCGCGCCAGTCGCTCCGCTGACCCGACATCTGCAGGGTTGAGCTATCTTTCGGCTATTGCTCAGACACGAGAACGAAACTGCTTATTCTGAGAATTCTTACATGGTAATGGACTTGGCAACCATAAGTGGCAAACGGTTGCGAGACCAAATGCCGTTCTTCATGACACTTCCAGATTTTCAGCAATTCTATTCAGGTAGTTTAGGTCACCCACATTTGCAAGTGGAAGCAATCTTACTTCGTTCTTTGTCGCGATAACTCGAACCGATTCTGTGAAATTGTCTGCTATCAGGACTGGAACAATTCTCTTGCTCCGAATTTCAACAGGCAAATCTGCAACTTGAAGAGTTCCAATGAACGACGTTATGTCAGGGGTTGTCGCCGTCCGGCTCTTGACCTCCACTACAAGACAAAGGTCCCCTTTCAGAGCGAGCATGTCAAAGCGCAGAGGAACGTGGGGATCCCGAGTGACTTTACTTTGCCTCAAAACTCGGTATCCGGCAGCTTCAAACAGAGTGGCAACAACAGCTTCTGAAGCAGTTCCGGTCAGACCCAAGAACGAGGCATCTCCCCGATAGGCAATCGGCTCTTTTAGGCGAAAACCAGAAACCCCACGAACGGGTTCTGACGGCTTCCGCTCAGCATTGCGTTCTGTCAAGAGCCAAATTGTTTCTAAAGCGATAGTCATGAGCGAAGCGAAAAGCAGCAAAATCTGAAACCCGATCAGATTCGAAGTAAATAGTATCACTGAAAGTATGACGGACGCAACGAAAATCAGCGGCAAGACTGCAACGAGCAGTATTAGCCGAAGTCTCTTTATCTCGCTCGTCTTATTCTCCACTCCGTTCGACCAAGTAAGACGACATAGTAGACAACGAAGCCGCAGAAGATGATCGTTAGGAAAACAACAGTCCCAGAAATCCATGGTAAAAGTTCTCTGATGGATGTTGGCAGCCCAGGAACGGACGGGAGCACTCCTGCGCTAATGTCACCAATTGCGGGAAAGGCCCCAAGAGGCAACATTTCCTTGACACTGTTCCTGTACTCTTTCGCCTGTTCTCGATGTGCTTCCAAAGCCATTTGGGATTCCATGGTATGTAGCAATTGTTGATTCACTCTATTCAGATCCGAAAGTAAAGCCATCAATCCATTAGAATCAGTTGACCCAACCCACGCCTGATAATCAAAGCGTTCATCGTCGCTAGGCAATCCAAGAGCAACTATCTCCTCTGAGGTGGGCGTTCGCCTTGACCACGCGGCGCGAATAATTCCGAGAGGAGGCGCCGAGGGGGTCCAATTTCTGCCATGGACGTAGGAGGGAAAAGTTGTCTGAAAACCAATTCCACTCAATGACTGATTCAAGAGGTAATAGGCTCGCTCGAAACGCTCAGCATCGGTCGATGATCTGAACCATTGGAGGCACGAAAGATTTCCGTACCAACTCCAGCTCATGAATTTAGACCGCCGTTCATCGCAACAGAGACTCGTCGATTCATGGGATGAGGTTGAAAACCTACTGTTTGGAGACTAGTTCATCAATGAACTGTCTCGTCACGACTGGGTCTTCTCTGGGGGTTACGAGTTTGAGAAGCTCGCTTGGAGAGATCACCGAATCAATGTAACTGTTCCTTTGGTGAGAGGTGGTGAATAATGACCATTTATCGATGCGAGACCGCAAACGGTCCAAAAGGTGATTGAACTCCTCCGCACGAAATAGGCAGACCTCCTTCGATGCTACCGTTATGGCATCCCCTGTGAACGTCTCTTTCTGGGTGATCAGAACTGGAAACGTGTGATAGCCTGGGGTCTTATGGCCTAGGGCCTTACCGTTCGCCAACGCTTGACTAACGTTCTGTTTGTTCTCTTCCTCGCCTTCCTTCTTGCTTTTCACCTCAATAGAGAGTTGGTATTTGTCCGTAGTCAGCGAAGATACCGCAATTATGTCAGGCTCTCCCTTGTTGTTGTCACCTCTGCGAGCTTTGTACCCCAAGAGTCCAAGTGTAGTAACCAACGTCATCAGCATTTGTCCATGAGTTCCAGTTTGAAGGTACTTTTTCAATCCGTCAAACTCCGATCGCCAATTTTTTTTCTGGGAATTGTTTGATTCTATGAAATTGTCGTAGTCCGTGGTAATTTGCTCTTTGATGCGCCGAATCTCTATGGATACTGGATCAAAGGCAATCTGGTTCTTCTTGTCCACAACAATCTCATTGTATACCGCTCGAAGATGATTGAACCAGCTACTCTTTCCGCCAGATTCAATTGCTGCCTGAAGGGCGTCCGCGCAACGCTTGTTCGCGTCTGAAACGCCGTAATGACCTTTCGCGTTTAAGAAATTCTTTGCCGCCAGGTAATGATGCCAGGCAGCCATCTGCTTGTCTGAAGCACTAATTCTCTCCGCTAGGAGGTCGAACAGTTCACCCGCCGTCTCGTAGCTTCCGAGAAGACTTTTCTCCCATGCTTCAATTTCTTCATCCGAATGACCGTTTTCCTTTTCAATGCTTCCCGGTTTCTGATTTTTCTTATCGTCTTGGTAGAATTGTTCAAAGTTTGGATCCATCTTCCCGAAGAACCGAGTCTTTGCATATTCCATTGCTGTTTGAAACGAGCCACCCTCCGATACGAAGAATCCCGCATATGTCTCGGCATGAATCCTCGAGGGAAAATAGCGAAAATACAACTCTTCGCCGGTAAACCGGGCCAAGATTCTCGGATCTAGAATGTAGTAAATTGCCTCGTCCGTTTCCAGACGGTTACACCTGCCGAACGCTTGAGTCAATCGGTTGGCAAGCTTTTGCTCAATGAAGCGATAGTTGTTCAGCGTTGAATATTGGAACATATCCAATGGTTCCAAGAACATGGGCAGTGTGACGATGCAAGCTACCTTGCAGGTTCCACCGGGGAAATCTAACCCGACATACCTGTTCGCACAGACTAGGGCACCTGCTTCCATCACTTTGAACTTTTCACCGTCTTCGAAGCGTCTGTAGAAGATGTTAGCAATGTTATTCGCCGACAGATCGTTCTGAATCGCACGAGCTACGAATTTTGAATTTGCCAGCACCAGCACCTTCCCGTGAACGGTTAGGATCTGCCTTACCGCGTTAACCGCGGTATCGAGAATCTCTTCCCCCGGGGTAGTGATATCGACCGGAAGAATTAGTCTTCGACCAAATTTCTCCATCTGTGCGGTAGCCTTTGGGGAGAGCGATTCTTCCGTCAAGAGACTCAGAGATCCTCCGCGAATCCCGAAAGCTCTGCGAAGATAATCGGGGGAATAGAGAGTGGCCCCCATGAACACTATCTGGGGAATGCTAGCTAACTTGAGAACTTCTTCGGGGATTATCATCGGTCTAAGCTCTATCTCGTCAGAAGTGATGAGGAGGAGGGAGGAGTCGAAGTACTTGCTATTTCTCTCGTACGAAAGCTTGAAACCTAAATCTTGCTCAAGTGATCCTTGGTTATGACGGATAACCTCCATTGCTCGATTCGCATGGATCGAGTGAATGACCTCAACCACATCAGATCTTCCCGTTCCATCCAAAAACGATTGAAGGTTAGGGTAAATTTGGAAATAGTCTCGTAAACTCTCAAGAATACCATCGTAGATTTCTCGAAAGTCTTCCTTCTCTATTCTGATTGTAAAATAATCGCTTCTGACAGTTTCAAATTCGTTCGCGTCGTCAATTACCAACACGTGAGGTGGGACAATTTCTTGCCGGTACTGGGTCGAGTAGAGATACGAATGATAGTTGAATACCCCAATGGTTTTCTTTTGTTTGTAGTAGGTGAGATTGCGAATTCGCCGCTGCCTGTAGTCACGGTCACCTGTTGCCCCGAATATTGACTCTGCTGGGATATCAATCACCTTCGCCTTCGATTCGATATCCTGGGCTAGAGCAGTGCTAGCTGCGAGTATACCGACGTTACGATCCGATCTTCTCCATGCCTCAAGAATGAGGAGAGCAATTAGGGTCTTGCCGGACCCAGTAGGCAGTCTGATACCTACTCTCGCTGAGTTCTGAGACTCGGCCAGATATTTCTGGAGGATTTCTCGCTGACCGTCACGCAGGTTCTTGATGGTTGACTTCGACTTGTCAAGCTGTTCAAACAGATCTATTGGAGAAATCGCCAGACTCGATCCTAACACGGCGGGAAACTCCGAAACGCAAATCGATCTCTAAGGGTCTTTAAGTATGATCGTCGGGACGGCTGCCCTGCTTGCAGGCCCGAGAGATCATAAAGCGGCGAATCGCATGCCTTAATCCCTTTGAACCCACAGACAGCTTCTATGGAGCAAGTATAGCGATCACGCTTGGAGCGAAGGCAAGGAATAGTGTAAGGGGGACCACACACATGGAGAATCTCTAGAGGGCCAGTTAACACTGCTCAAACTTGCGAGACTCCCATTAGACGAATATCACGTCGCTCTAGCATGCTCCAATCTGCCACCAAAATATGACATCCCTCCAGTAATCTCTGTAGTTATCGCAAGTCGCGCGTCTCTGAACGATTTGAACGAACTGAAGCTTCCAAAGAAAGGGCACCTCCTACGAAAGAAGGAAAGTCTGAAGGCATTGAAAAGAGCCTTCCACAGAGCAGAGCCTTTCCTCGAGGACTACGATTTCCAGGAGCTTGAATCCAACAAACGGAGTGCCGAAGATATTGGCGGAGCTTATGTGAAACTGATCGATAGACTCCTAGCAAATAAGCTGCTCCGGTTTATTGCTACGATCAAGGTGATCAGTTTCAGGAATGGAATAGTGACGCCCAGGTTTACTTACGAGTTGTTGCCGCAGCACGTTAAGATTGAACTTTCACGACGAGGCGAAATCATTCAACCGATGGAGAACAGATCATCGGACCCGTTGTTAATTACGGCACAAACCCTGGCTACTTTGCGATATCAGGAACTCAAGGAAGTGAGTGTTGGATACACAACTTCTAGGATCCTCAAGGACCCAGCCTCCTATTCGCAATTGTTGCAATTTGCCTATCCCAGTCCGGCTGCGGATAGTTACGCGAGCTACTTCGTCGGCCTTCCAACATTCTCTATGCGGGACACTAACGGTGAACTCGGCCACCAAGCTGTGGAGGTCGGGAGTCAACTCCTCCTCGTTCCTAGTCTAAGATTCTGCTGTGGAAATGAAGAACTGGGGGACGGTATCCCGTGTGTCACAAAAGACGCGACTCACCCTTATGGATCACCGATCTCGCTTCACTCGAAGGAAGAGCGTTGTGAAGATTGCAAACGTGGGAAGAGATACCTCGGATGCCTTACGGGTAAACCAGCCTGTGACGGACTACGTGTAGTTTGCGGAAACGAAGAGTTCGCTGCGAATATTTGCATCGATAGCTTCGGCCTTTACGTCACACGCTTCAAGAACACAGTTAAAGTGGGAAAGGCATTCCTGCCGAATCTGATCGGGAGACTTCTCTATCAAGGAGCAAACTCTGCCCTCCTCATTTATCCGATATTTGGAATCGAAAGATCTTGGATCCTTGAAAGCCAGCTTGCAGAATTTCTCTCTGCAAATATTTCTCGGTTGGAGAGATTCCATGTTGAAAAGATTCGAACCAGAGGACCAGGTTTACCTGAGAAGCTGGAGGATTTCTGCACAGATTGGGAGCGAGACGATAACAGCCTTCTAATTGCGGTACGTGAACTGATCTCTTCAAGCGAGGAGATGAATCGCCTCTCAAGAGCCGACCTCAGGGTTGTCTCTTTTCTCAAGAATTATTACAAACCATCCGACTTTTTGCTCGACAGAGCAATTACACGGGGCTTCCTAGAAATTGCCTCTTGGGTACCTATATCTGGAAAGATCGCGGGTTATCGTGGTACTCTGATCTTTCTCGAAGGCAAGGGGGTGATCGATGGAAAGAAGCTTCAGGGTTTCGTTCTCAAGAGGTCAATTGCGTGACTGAACTACTAGATACATACAAAGTAGAACTTTTCCCAGTATCTCCCAGAAAAATCGCGGATGTCAAGAAACTCGAATTCTTTGAAGTAAGCGCACATTTCAATAAGAAAGCCAGCGACCTGTTCCCCGATGAACAGAGCCGTTATTGGCACCTAGCGGAACTCATGGGCCTAAGAGGTCTTTTTGCAGTTCCCCGACATCTGCACGGGCATAGCTCGGTCATATTCATTGGCGATAAGTCTTCACAGACTCTTCGGGATCCATTCTTCGCATATGGCCTCAAAGAGAAAGATTCCGAGATTGTTCTAACTGCTCCCAACCAAGTCTCTTTGGACCCGGATAATAATGAGGTCGACTTCGAAGCGTGCAAGAGACTAGTTCTAGAGCACATGAAACGGTCGGTTGTGACACCCTATGAACTCGGCCTGTGGGAAATTGCTGATACTCGTCGAATTGCAGATTCAGACATTCCGAAAGTAAGTGTCCTGCTCAAGGGTTTGCGAGCTTACCGTGCCGCGAATTTTCATCTCGTAAGAATCCAAGATAGGTCGACTTATTTCTTGGAGACAATCCCGCGCTCGGTTATCAGAAACGTCCAAACACTCGACTACCTTTTACGTTCAAAGCTAATTCACAGTTCAAACCTTCCTCATGTTTTTCCCTTTGTGAGGATGCCTTGGGGAGGTAAAGGTAAGCTTGTAAGAGTGTTAGAAAACCGCCGTGCGGATCAACCAGCGAAAGATGACCCTGTCCTCGGTGGAAGGTCATTCTTGGAGTTCGCTGCGGTGTTCTATCCGAACCTCAATTTGGGGCAATCAGATTCTCCACTAGCGCTTGTCGGAACATCCCGAGGACCGAGGCTCTATTCTCTTGAGGCTCTGTATCCTTCAATTACATACGAGATTATGGAATCCCTCGATCCAGCGTATTTTTCTAAACTCGTCTCTAGACTCAGGCTGGAGAGTGCTCGAAACAGGCTAGATGATGCAACTGATTGGACCAGAATCCTAGCCCCTCATCTGAGACTAACTCCTGAATTCAGCTTCGAAGTCGACGCTGTTCCATTCGAATTGTTTGGTATCCCGCGTCCGCTGGACATCAGTGTCGCAAGAACCGGAGACTTCGAATGTCCGGGAGGAATTCTTGCTCGACCTCCTATGTCTTTCACGAGAGCAAATAACGCAACTCACTCAGATGAATTTACCGTTTACCCCGAATACGCTGATTACAAGGGCACGATCAACGACATAATGAATCATCCAGAGCTGAAACCGCTCAATGCGCCCGAGAATGCACGAGTGATAGCTTTTGTTCAGGATTCGCTCATAAGCAAATGGAAAGAATTCGAGCAAGCTTTGATCCAGGGCACAGGCCCGAAGGGATATCGGGGATTCAAAGAGACTTTTGGTGTAAATCTATCGATCAAGACAATTCCCGTAAGTGATTTCTTCGGAGATGAATTTCGAGAAGAGATCTCTCGATTGGACGAAAGAAACGTCGATTGTGTCCTCAATATCGTGCCTCGCATTTTGGATGACGCTGCGAAGAACAGCCGAATCTATCTCGAACCAAAGACGCAGATAATGCGAAAGGGAATCCCAGTCCAAGTCCTGACGAATGATGAACGCAAGACCGCATCGAAAGAGAAATCGCTCACCGGTAGGGCTCGCAACTCTCACGCCCTCTTTAGCACCGCCTGCAACATCCTTGGAAAAATTGGCGTCATATTGACGGCGCTCGCACAAGATTTTGCTGATGAGATGGTAGGAGACTCGGCGATCATGGGTTATGATGTTGCTCGAGTCTTTCCACAGTTAAACGACCCCGATGGAATGATACGCCAGAAAAGAACTTCCGTCCCCCTCGCTGCGCCGCTCTTCATATTCGACAATCGCGGAGCAGATATCAAGCAACAAAAGGTGTATCGGCCTAGCAAAGAAACCGTACTCTTTGCCGAACATGGATCCGAAATTCTCTCATTGATCGGCGACGTTTCTACCCTTATCGTGCACAAGGATGGCAAGTTTTCGTCTGACGAACTTGCTCAACTCAAGAAACATCTCTCCGGTAGACCGAATCGTACTTTGAAGAGAATTATTCCCATTTCTATCGTGAAATCCGAAGTCCCAAGGGTATTCCGACCAGACTATACGGGAGAAGGATTTGAACTAAAAGCTGGCACCTTTCTTTCTCTCTCAAGCAAAGAGTACATCCTCGTTACCACCCCAACCGCAGGTTGGACGGAGAAGAGTCGCGGGTGGCCTTGTCCACTTTGGATACAAATGCATGACAGAGAAGTGGGAAATGAAATCAACCCTTCGGAGCGATTCAAATTACTCTACCAAATATTCGCGCTTACTAAGATGCACACAGGATCTTTGGTGCCCACTAAGTCACCGGTATCAATTCACTATTCGAACATGGTTGCACAATTTCTCCGCCGAGTTGGGGAGACTCACCCAGATTTTCTAGACAAGTTCATCCAGCCGCTTCCTGGAAGGAAGTTCCTCTCCAAGTGGTACACGTAGAGCACCATAAGAATTGTCCGGAGTAGGTCGACCCCGAGGGGGAGGACGTCCCCCGAAAAATGGACTTTGGTTCGAACTTGCAATAGCATCACTTCTCAAGACTGTACCGCAGAAATTCGGAGAACGGATCCTTGATTTGACGCATTTTGAATTTGACATAAATCCGCCAACGCCGATGACACCGAGCCGCCATTTTGGGAAGAGTCCAGATGTTATCGCAACGTCAACTGACCTCAAGTATTATGTGTCTTGTAAATTTTCTTCAAGCGAGGATTCCATTATTCAGCTTGGCTCAAAAGCGTTAAGGGACGCTTTTGAGGAATACGGTACGTCGTACAAGATTTCCAACGCAACTGGATTTCGAGCCGAGTTCATTCTGGCAACAAACATGAGGCTCGCGCAGGGCGTTCGGCAACTTCTAACCCATCCTAATTTGAAAAACATTCGAACAGTTATTTCGGGGTGGGAGGAACCCGGCCGGCATCCTGTTAGCAACAGAGCTTTGGTCGATGTAGCGACGCGAATAATCCCGCTTCAGATCACAGTGCGCGAACTAGAAAGATATCTCGAAAGCAATGGCGTTCTTGCGGAGGCATTTGACAATTTCTCAAAACGCTTGGTTCGTATTCCACGCGTTGGTTTGAATTTGGCGAGTAGTATCAGGCCGAGTCTAGTGTTCAATTGTCGTCTCAAAAGTTCAACTCGGCACCGAGAGTGCACTGATGTGATTATTGACAATGCGCTGTGCCACCTCGGAAAGCTGGGAAGCGTCAGGCGGACCCTATTCTCAATTGCCGGCGATCTGAAACGGTCCCCCGGGCCATTTATCACGAAGGTCCCTGAGCTGGTTTTTGGGAAAAATGGCCACCTATTCGAGGGTTCAAGTGTCTCGGAAACACAGCTTTGTTCGCTGATGTCAAGTGTTCTTAACAATAGAATCCTGATTGCTCTCCCGATTCGGATAGGAATCTACATGCTCCCAGGAAGCAGGAACTTAGTATTGCTCGATGGAACAAAGCTCGCTCCAAAACTGAAAGAGACTCTCGATGACGAGTCTCGCTATCGTCCTGGTTTGATACCGGAGTTTCGACGTTTGAGGCTTGGAGCCATTGCCATGCGCGATATCACCAAATTGGCTCTCAGCGTTGGTATTGGACTAAGTGTCTCTGATGACTCAATTCGGGTGTGAGAGCGACCAGCGAGAATACTGGACTTCATCCCTCCCAATATTCTAAGTTCGTCTGGGAATCCTACAACGCATCGTCCCGCTCACGAGTTCATGTGGCAGACGCATCGATGGGGCAATTGAGGCCGACAGGGGCGCCTGACGGGAACGGGCTCCCTAAACGCTAACTCGCCAAAGATCGTCTGAAAACGCTCCGAGGGTCCTCCCAAGGCTGCAACGGCTCTTTTAGACAGTTTGGGTGAGAATGCGAGGTGGTCGAGGATTATGGTGTGGGTTCGTAGTATGCGATTGTTTTTGCGCGGTCTTCTTTCGGGTTGTTGTAGCGTGTTGATGGTTTTATTTGCGTGTGACGTAGTGTAGTTTCCATCCGAACCGTAGGGTTGAGCCGAGTCTTCTATCTGTGTTCTCGCCGTAGGCAGCTCGACTGTTACCATTTCCGGTTACCAGACCCGTTACCATTCGAGAAATGTGAAAAGTAGTTGCTCCTCGCGGCACAAGACTCGCGTTTGGGAAGATTTTCGTGAAGGAGGGTCGCTGGTTTCAATCTTGTCTCCCCATGATTGCGGATAGCCGGGGTCATCGACCTGATTGTCCCCTTGGAAACGCCTTGAAAACGGCTGAGGGGCCATGACGATGTAAAGGTCTGCGAGAGACTAGCGATCGGTCATACGGACTGGTTGAGCGATCTGTGCTAAGATCCGCCGAGCTAACGACGCTCTGGAAAAATTGGGTATGCGTATGAGTCCCGCGACACAGAACCCCCGTTCTTCAAGGGAATTAACAGAACATAATCCCTTCTCCTTCTTGGTCCTCCTTAAATTGCGTCAGTGGATAGGCGTTGGGCCATGCATCCGTATACGACTGACATGTATGAGGGAATGCTTGCCGAGACCATCATGCTGCCAGGCCATAATGGAGAGATAATCAACGCCTACTATGCACGACCACTAGGTCCCGGACCCTTTCCCGGGGTAGTGCTGATTCACCACATGCCAGGATGGGACGAGCTGTACCGCGAATTCACTCGAAAGTTCGCCCACCACGGTTACCTAGCAATAAGTCCGAACATCTACTTCCGATTTGGCCACGGTAGCCCTGATGACATGTCAGCAAAGGTTCGCGGGTCCGGAGGAGTACCTGATGCGAGCGTAGTCGGAGACATCGACGCCTCTGCCCGCTTCCTCAAGTCCATGCCGCTCAGCAATAGGAAAGTCGGAGTCTTCGGGACCTGTTCGGGTGGTCGTCAAGCCTTCCTGGTCGCATCCAGGACAAAGTCCTTCGATGCAGCGGTCAACTGTTGGGGCGGAAATGTCGTACAGCCAAAGGAGAAGCTGACCCCGGCACAGCCAGTCGCGCCTATCGACTATACGAAGGACCTGTCCTGTCCGTTACTAGGTCTGTTTGGAGAAGAGGACAAGAACCCGACACCCGAGAGCGTTCACCAGTTGGAGGAAGAGTTGAAGAAGTATGGGAAGAATTACGAGTTTCACATGTACCCAGGCGCAGGGCACGGCTTCTTCTACTATCCCAGCGTGGCCTATCGTCCCGAGGCGGCGGTTGAGGGCTGGAAGAAGATGTTCACGTTTTTCGAGAAGAATCTTGAAACATCTGGAAGGGGGAGATAGAAGATGTGCACTGGAATAGTCGAGACTGCGGAAGTATCGGGCAGCGGCAAGGGTCCGCGCGGATGGTTCAAGCTAGAACAGGTCAACGTCTCCTACGACCATCCCAGCGACGCTCCGTTGGAGCATGCTTTGAACATCGACTTCGTCAACCAGAAAGAAGGCCCTAGTGCTCGTGTTGCGGTCGAGCTCAGTCCAGAGTCCGCAAGGAAACTCGTAGACGTCATACTAACTACACTATCGCGTAGAGATCCGGGCACAGTCCGAACGTGAAGGCATCTGAATCAACCCTTTTCCCCGTATTGACTAGGAACATCGCCAACAACGGCCTCCTACAACGCCAGCTTTGATCAAAAATACCGCTCAAACATGCACTAAACGAACAGTTTCCCCTAGGAAAGCGAAACTCCCTTCATGAAATCTGTTCGTGAAAGGGGTAGGGGCATACACTCCAGACACCAGAAGAAAGGAAGCAGGGTCGGGGAACGTTCTACTAGCGATCAGAGCGGGCTCTGGCTTCTATCTGGCGCCGTGCTGTGGCAGACAGTGCATGTCTTCCAGCCTAGCGTATCAACTTTGAATTTCTGATTCCTCGCGCAGGTCCCACAGTACTGAACGAACCCCGTTGCGTGTCTTGGCTGAGACTGGACCTCTGTCGTCGTCTCATCTTTCTTGCCCGGCTCCTTTTTCGGAATAGGTTTCGTAGCCCGTTGAAGGTATTCTTTGCTGAACTTGAGCTTCGGCACTCTCGCTGCCCACCACGGAGATGGGCTTCCTAGGCTTTGAGGACTACGGTGGACCCTTTCGCGGCAGTATGCCCTGGCGACGAGTTAGATGTAGCTGAGCATAACGAAAAAAAAGAAGAACGGGATGGTCTTCAGCGGACGTCGGGCTTGGGTGCTTACGGGTTCGGAATGGGTTTCCGGCTAGTCCTGCGAATGGCGAGCGCGGCTCCGACGATTCCGACTAGTCCTGCGATGATTAAGCCATAGACCATGTATGAGGTCGTTGGTGCGAGCCCAACTGTTGGAAGGACGACTCCTCCTACGCTACAGCCAGCAGCGACGGTGAGCAGGACTGTTGTTTGGTGGAACGTTGCCCCAGAGAGGCCGGATACGCGTATGGAGTATGTGTAGAGCGGGGTCGATGTCGTTGTCGAGATTGCAAGGTCGAAGCTTACACTCTGACCTGGTGCAAGTGTCTCGTTTGACGGAATTGGAGACAGTGTTGGACCGTTGTTCACACTTGGGTCAACGCTGCTTGCGAGGTTCACTGTGCCCGCAAACCCGTCAACGCTCTGGACAGTAATTACGGCAGCTCCATTCACGCCTGGATTGACGCAGAGATTCGATGGGGTCGCGTTGAAGGCGAAGTCAGGAGATTGGGCATGAACAACCGCGGTCGCAATCATGATCGATGATAATATCATGACTGAGATCGGAATTGCGAAGACTCTTTTATGGTTCCACCGACGATTGGAGATGTACGAATGAGGCATTTCTATCGTAAGCATCCTAATCGGTGAAATTTGGTTTAAGCTTGCTGTCGCAGTTGGGCCAGATTAAATAGGCGTAGCGCATACGTGCCACTTATGGCTGATATTAGGCGGCGAATCGAGCGCGTCATTGAGGCGGATCCTGTCATTAAGAAGGGTCTGCAACGAGGAATCGTAAACTCGAGGGCGCTGGCTAGATACATCCGAGACACCGAAGACGTAGACTCGACTCCAGATGCCATTCTAGGTATCATTCGTCGCTACCCTCTCTCCGACGGGGAATCGTCAGACATCCGGCACATTTTCAAGGGATGCGAGCTGTCGTTACGCAACAAAATTGGAGAGTTGGAAGTCAGATACCATCCTGACACTATGAGGCTAGTTACCGAGTTCGCCAGCAATCACAGGACCGCAAGAGGAGAAAACGTCAAGCTGGTCCTTGGGCTCCGATTCATCAGAATCATCGCTGGCCAGAACGCTCTTGAAAGCTTCCGTAAGTCGCTTCACCCCGGAGAGATTACCGCGTATTCTGAGGATCTTACTGAGATCACGGTTCATCTTCCCCCTGCCGCGCACACGACAAAGGGTATAGTAGCCAAGGTCACGACAGAACTATTCCTGAACGACATCAACTTAGCAGGAATTGTAGAGTGCGCCCCAGAGTTGACTTTAGTCGTGGCCGATAAAGACGCCTCGCTGGCTCTCGAAGCTCTTCAACGCATGCTGGAGGAGGACGCTGCAAATCCCAAACATGGCTCCACGCCTTCCGCCCCAATCCGGGATTCAAGGACGGTTGTCCATGCATAGAATGCAACTTCAAAGCTAAGTCAGCCCTCCCTCCAAAAAAGCGGGAAAGGTTCAGAGTCGACGATTTTTCTGCGACCTTGCTCCGAGGCGCATGTGGCGAAAAACAGCAAAGAACTCGTCTGGAGACACTGATTTTCGATTTGCCAAGCGGTGTCCACACCGGCCGACACAAGATCGAGCCAGGAGAAGAGGTTCACTTGGACAAGGTCGATCCCAACGATACTTCTGGTTTCGAAGGGAAGGGTGATGATGAACGTGAGGAGTCCAAAAGGCTCAACGAGAAGCTGCGGGAGCTTCAGGAAATGCTCTACGCGGAGCACAAGACGAAAGTCCTAGTTATTCTCCAGGCCGTGGATACGGGAGGTAAAGACGGGATCATCCATCGTGTCTTTGACGGAGTCAACCCTCAGGGCGTCCAAGTCGCACACTTTGGAGTACCCACCCTGGATGAGCTTGACCATGATTTCCTGTGGCGGCACCACAAACGAGTGCCTGGGAGGGGAGAATTGGTTATTTTCAACCGAAGCCACTACGAAGGCGTACTAGTAGAAAGAGTCCACAAACTTGTGCAAGAGAATGTCTGGCAGTGCCGGTATCGAGAGATCAACGACTTCGAAAGATTACTCTCCGAAGATGATACGGTGATTCGCGAATAATTGTAAAGGCGATGGAAAAGATGGATCTTCACTATCCAAAGTTGGAGAAGGATCGCAGTTCTATCATTGTCAAGTAGGAATTGGATTAGCGAATGTCGAGAGGCTTCGAATCGTGGACTTGAATCACTAGTCTGGGACGCTATGCGTAGAGTGATGACTTTCCGAGCTGTCCCACGTCGAATCCGATCTTGCCGACCATGTGCTTGAACACGTCCCTCCCTATCTCGGTAGCTCTTGAGGGGTCTATCGGGTCCTTGCGGAATTTAGCAAGAAGGCTCACGGATAAGTCGGTAAGAGCAGCAACCAGGGTCACGACCTCTTCAACAGAGACGTTCATTCTCTCCTCGAAGATCTCTTTCTTGATGAACTCTAACATCATATTGCCGTACTTTGTCATACCGTCCCCGCCTTCTTCCATATCTTGAAGGGACTTGTCAGAATCACTCATTGCTGATCAGCAGCAACCGCATTATCTAGGGATATGAACTCGACTATTCGGCCGTTAGTCCACGCCCATCAGTTGGCGATCTCCTCAAGGTAGTGATTCACCAAGAATCTCGTGCGTTCGTTGCCAAACTTTTGCTCGCTTTAATCCGAGTGCGGCATTAGGTTTTCTTGTCCTCTTCCTCTAGCAGAATCTTCTGGGTCTCCCTCTCAATCCAGCCCCCTCCGGTGGTGTGGTACGCGCCCCAGTAGTGACCCAAGACGCCGAGGCCCCAGAAGAGGATTGGGAACAAAGGCCAGGGAAATCCGGCACCCGTGTAGTACCAGATCGCGACCAACCCAAGGTTGACGATTATGTAGATAGCAAGGTGCCACCGGAAACCATAACGCGCTTCTGCGATCATTCGCGCTCTTCTTAGCCGTGCATCATCTACTGACAACTGCAAAAGACCCGCCGAACAAGGCTGCGACACCGCTTTTAAGAGTTAGACCCTCAACAGAGGCCTCGGTAAGGGTAGACCCTCGTATGAGAAGCCGCTGCGCGATATCCTGAAACCTTCCGATGTGAAAAGTGTGCTCTGTCGAGAATCCGTTGCCAGTAGTCTTAGAGAACACTTGGGCACTTATCTTCTCGGATCCCTATCCAGCGCCTTTCTAACCGCTTCCCAGTATCTGGCGGTCTCCAGCGCGGTCGCATCGTATCTCCCGGTGGACCCTGGGACATCCACGTTGATAACTAGCTATGGCCGCGTTCTGGGGATTATTCTCGTTCTTCTCCTGAACTCTCTTGTATTCCAGGGAATCCTCGGTGTTCTAGTCGTCATACTGGCAGTATCATCGGTTGCCAATGCCGGTTGGAAGTGGGCGTTTACGCTGTCGGGCATGGCTATCTCTGGATTTGTCGGCTACTGGTTGGGGGCGAAATTCCTGGCTATCCTAGAGTGGATCTCCGCTCTCCAGAGCAACAGGGTCAATAGCTCAGACACCTACGCGGGTCTCTTCTGGTTCGGCCTGGCCGCTACCATATGCTATCTCGCGATGATACTCGTTCTGAGAAAATCCTACGGAAAACTCGCAGAAAGATATTCCGCGGTAAAAGGATCTATAGGTTCAAACTCGTTTCACGCCACCGAGCGGTTAAGACCCAGTCCAATCGATTTCTGGATCGAGGGTTCAGCCGAGACTACGGACACAAAATCGTTCAGAACAAACCCCGATCAACGATCTGGGAGGAGCATTTCATATGAAGCCCAGTTCAAGCATGCATTGGTACAGATGGAGACCGGTCGAAAAACGGCCGACTCGCCTGTTCTGCGCGAAAAACCAGCAATCTCGCCCAGAAACGTTTCAGACAGCGAACGGACCCGTCCTAGAATTTACAAAATAAATCTTTCCCGCGACACAAAACAGGTCTTTGGAAGAAA